>Ga0081455_10002277_pt1 | contig 22900 bp, 16 predicted proteins | sample TabmetS3T2R1_FD_70207 | JGI IMG/M metagenome (GOLD analysis project Ga0081455, IMG submission 70207) | Tabebuia heterophylla rhizosphere microbial communities from the University of Puerto Rico - S3T2R1 | ecosystem: Host-associated > Plants > Roots > Rhizosphere ...
TGGCGCAGCTCTGCGATCGCCTTCGCGTCGAGGCCGAGCTCGCCGCTGAGGATCTCGTCGTTGTGCTGGCCGAGCGTCGGCGGAGGGCGGCGCACCGAGCAGGCGGTGTCGGAGAACTTGAACGGAATCCCGAGCATCCTCAAGCTGCCGATGGTGGCATGCTCGACCGTCTCGATCATGTCGCGCGCGGCGGTGTGCGGATCGTCGAGCGCCTCGGCGACCGAGTTGATCTTGCCGCAGGGAATGCCCACCGCCATGAGCTTGGCGAGCCAGGCATCGGCGTCGTCGCGCGCGAGCGCCTCGTTGATCAGGCCGTCGATGGTAGCGCGGTTCTCGACCCGCGCGCGGTTGCTGGCAAAACGCTCGTCCGTCGCCCATTCCGGATGGCCCAGCACCTCGGCGCAGCGCGCGAATTGCCGCTCGTTGCCGATCCCGATCGCCATCATGCCGTCCGCCGCCTGATAGGTCGTGTAGGGCACGATGCTCGGATGGCCGTTGCCGAAGCGGCCGCCGTTGCGGCCGGCGGTGAGATAGTTCGAGGCGACGTTGATGAGCATCGCGAGCGACGTCTCGTAGAGCGAGAGCTCGACCTTCTGGCCCTTGCCGGTGCGCTCGCGCGCATTGAGCGCCGCGAGGATCGAGCTGCAGGCCAGCATGCCGGTGCAGACGTCGACGATGGCGACGCCGTACTTGGTCGGCCCGCCGTCGGGCTCGCCGCAGATGCTCATCAGCCCGGATTCGGCCTGCAGGATGAAATCGTAGCCGGGCAGCGCCGCCTTGGGGCCGCTCGATCCGTAGCCGGTGATCGAGCAGCGCACGAGACGGGGCGCATGCTCGTCGAACCACGCGTCGGTGAAGCCCCATTTGGCCAGCGTGCCCAGCCGGAAATTGTCGATGAGCACGTCGGCCTTCTCGACCAGGCCGGCGAGAATCTTCTGTCCGGCCGGCACCGCCATGTTGAGCGTCAGCGAACGCTTGTTGCGGTTGATCCCGAGGAAATAGGCGGCCTCGCCGGCGACGAAGGGAGGACCCCAGCCGCGGGTATCGTCGCCGGTTCCGGGCGGCTCGATCTTGATCACCTCGGCGCCCATGTCGCCGAGCATCATGGCGCAGAGCGGGCCCGCCAGGATGCGGGTGAGATCGACCACGCGGATCCCGGCGAGCGGGCCATTGGCAACATCACTCATGGACTGCATCCCGATTACTTTCCGCGCATCGAGGGCGGCGCGTTGAGGTCCTTGGCGCAGCCGTCGAGGTAGTCTTCGAGCGCACGCTTGTTGCGCATGCGGAATTTCTGAAAGTCGGGCTTGCGTCCGGCGAGGAAGGCATCCATGCCCTCGAGGCTTTCCTCCGAGCCCCAGACATGGGCGAGGAGCTCCATGCCGTGCTGCCAGGATGCATAGAGGAGATCGGACTCGAAGTTGAGGCTCTTCTTGGTCATGCGCAGCGTCTGCGGGCTGTGGCCTTTGATGGTCTCGCACCAGACGAGCGTTTCCTTCAACAGGTCCTTCTGCGGCACGCACTTGTTGATGAGGCCGATCTCGACCGCTTCCTGCGCGGTGAAGCGCCGGGCGCAGAAGATCATCTCGCGCGCCAGCCGCTCGCCGATGATGCGCGGCAGATATTGCGTCGCGCCCACGGTCGGGCAGGCGCCGACGCGGGCGCCGGTCTGCCCGAGCACCGCGTTCTCCGAGGCGATGACCAGGTCGCACCACAACGCGAGCTCGTGGCCGCCGCCCATGCACCAGCCGTTGACCATGGCAATGACCGGGATCGGCAGGCCGCGGATGGTCATGGCGAGACCCTGCATGCGGTCGTTCCACATGGCGCCATTGACCCAGTTGAGCCGTTTCATGGCGTAGAAGTCGCCGCCGGCGGAAAACGCCTTGTCGCCGGCGCCGGTCACGACCGCGCAGGCGATGGAGGGGTCTTCGCGGGTCGATTTCAGCGCGTCGATCAGCTCGTCGAGGGTCTGCTCGCGAAAGGCGTTGAGCACGCGCGGCCGGTTGATCGTCGCCCATGCCACCTGATCCCTGACCTCGTAGAGGATATCGTCATATTGCCGCCCGTTGGCGCGGCGCCTCTTCGCTGCAGGCTTTTTTGCCATATCGTTTCACCCATCCCGTGCTTTTGGCGGCGGAGCGTTAACCAGCTGAGGTGGATATCTTCAACGTGTTTCTTATGGCTCGAGCTGCTACCGGATGAAGGCTGAGCGTGAGACCAGAACCACGATTCCAGCTCGCGTTCGATGCTCTCGCTGTTCGCGCGTCATGGCATCATAGGCGGGGCGCGACGCTGCGAGCAAGTTCGCACGTCGGGCAGGAGCCGAAAGGAGGAGAGCATCGATGCAGGATTTGATCGCACGCGCGGATAAAGTCGCTCGTGTTCTGAAGGAGCGACGCGAGACAATCGCGGTCGCGGAATCCTCGACCGGCGGCCTGATCGCGGCGGCGCTGCTGGCGTTGCCCGGCGCATCCGCCTACTTCCTGGGCGGCGCCGTCGTCTATACCCAGGTCGCGCGGCGTGGGCTGCTGGACTTGCCGGACATATCGACGCTTGGCATGCGCGCCTCGACGGAACCCTATGCGCTGCTGTTGGCGCGAACCACCCTGCAACGCTTGTCGGCGACGTGGGCGGTGGCGGAAAGCGGAGCAACGGGCCCGACGGGCAATCGATATGGCGACGCGCCCGGTCACAGCTGCATTGCCGTTGCCGGACGCACCGAGCACGCCATCACACTCGAAACCGGCAGTAGCGATCGCCTCGGCAACATGCATGCGTTCACGGCGGCCGCGCTCGAGTTGCTGGCGGATAGGCTTGCGGCCGAGGCCGGCTCAAGCGCGCGACCATAGTCGTGGAAAGACTGAGGCCACGCACATGGATTTCCCGGTGTTTGGTATCCTAAGAACCGACCGGCAATGTCACGGTGAATGAGCTTCCCCGCTCGGGATTGTAGGCGACGTCGCCGCCGTGTCGGCGTGCAATCTGCCTGACCAAGGCGAGACCGAGGCCGGTGCCCTTTGCGTCGCATCTACCTGGAATCCGGTAAAAGGGCGAGAACAGCCGCTCGCGTGCTTCTTCGACGATCACCGGTCCGTGGTCGAGCACGCTGAGCACGGCCCGATCATCCTGCCTCCCGACGGTTACTTCGATGGGCGGCTTGCCGTGGAGTTTCGCGTTTTCGACGAGATTGCGGATCATTCGACGCAGCAGCATCGGGTCGCCGCGCACCATGACCGGCTTTGCTTCGACGCGGCAATCGTCATATCGCGCACATTCTTCGGCCGCGAGCGCAGCCAAGTCGATGTCCTCACGAACATCCAGGTGCTCGGTGGCGTCGAGGCGGCTGAGGAGGAGAATCTCGTCCACGAGTTGGTCGAGCTCGGCGATATCTCTCTCGAGTTCCGCCTTGCGTTCGGGATGCGTCGCAAGGAGCTCGAGTCCAAGCCTGATCCGCGCCAGCGGCGTCCTCAGCTCATGGGACGCATTGGCGAGCAGCATCTTGTGAGCATTGACCAGGCTTTCGATCCGAGCGGCGGCTTGATTGAAGCTCTGCGCCAACCGTGCAACCTCGTCCCGGCCCTCGACCTTGACGCGCGCCGTAAGATCGCCCGCCCCGAGCGTTTCGACGCCGCGCTGCAATCGCTCGAGGCGTCCGGTGAGCCGCCGCACGACCGGGCGGGCGCCGAGCGCCACCACGAGCGCGATCGCTCCAAGGAAGGCCGCGAGCACGAGCGCCCTCGGTCGTTCCCGGGGCGGCAGGCGTGCAACCAGCCGCCGTCCGTCCGGGAGTGGTATCGAAACAATGGGCCCGGCGGCCGTTCGCATCCAACCGCCGCTCCGACCGTTGCGACTGGGAGCGGGAAGCGGGCGACCGGCAGCGGCCAGCGGTTCGTTGGTCTGGCTGAACAGCGCCAGATCCGCGCCGAGGCGCTCCGCCAGTCGGTCGATCGCCTGCTGCTGAGCCTGTGGAGGTGCGTTCGCCGGGGGGACAAGCTCAGCGATGATTTCGCCGGCAACCTCGAAATGCGGGCCGAATGGGCCAACACCCGCGAAGAAGTGCCAAAGCAGAGCCGCCGTGAGCACGACCAGAACGAGGCTTGCCACGATGGTGAGGTAGACCTGGAGGTAAAGTCGTCTCATCCGAGTCTGCCTGTCGAGGCGAGATCGCTGGGCAGCGACGTTTCAGTCCTGGGCTTTGGCAAACACGTAGCCCGAGCCGCGGACCGTGATCACGCGCCGCGGTTTTCTTGGATCGTCCTCGATTGCGGCGCGGATGCGGGAGACATGGACGTCGATCGACCGGTCGAACGCTTCGAACTGTTCTCCCTTGACCGCGTCCATCAGCGCGTCGCGCGACATGACCCGACCCGCATGCTCAGCGAGCGCCAGCAGCAGGGCGAACTGATAACCGGTGAGGAGACACGGCGTGCCGTCAAGACGCACCTCGCGTGCGCCCCGGTCGATCTCGAGCCGCCCATAGCGCAGCACGTCGGGTTTGGGTCCGGGGCGAGTTCGGCGCAGGATGGCGCGCAGCCGCGCCAAAAGTTCGCGCGGCTCAAATGGTTTGGGTAAATAATCGTCGGCTCCCATTTCGAGTCCGACGACCCGGTCCATGGGATCGCCGCGGGCGGTCAGCATTAGGATGGGGCTGTCTGAGCGAGCGCGGATCTGCCGGCAGACATCCAGGCCGTCGCCATCCGGCAGCATCAGATCGAGGACGACGACGTCCACCGGCTCTCGCCCATGCAGCGCTAGGCCGCGCGTTCCGTTCTCGGCATGTATGACATGAAATCCCGCCTTGCCGAGATATTCGCCTACCATATCGGCGAGACGGGAATCATCTTCGATCAAGAGGATGCGTTCGCCCACGATTTCCGTCAATCGCTATCCGTCAACCGCGATGCCAGCGCGCCCACCACGGCCTCGGGGATGCCATCCAGTCCGCGACTTTCCGGCGCTGTTCGGGGCTGAGCACCTCGGCCGCATCGGCCAGCGCCTGCGCAATGCGTTTGCTCGCCGTTTCCGCAAGTCCGATCTTCTCCGCGCGCAGGCGCTCGATTGCACTACGATCGATGGTGGGCGCGGTCAAGAGCGTGATGGCCTCAGCGCGCGTGGCATGCGCTTTCTCGTGCAGCGGTCGCAGGTCAGCGACCGCGGCCTTGGCGATGTTGGCAATCTTGACCTGCTGATCCGTGGTCGCGTCGAGCTCGATGGCCATATGTTTAGTTATGCGGTCGATGCGATCGTCGATTTGTGCCGGGGAGAGCGGCCCGCCGAAGCCGCCGCCGCGGTGCCAGCTGATGTGATGCCAGCTATCAGCTTGGCCGGACGCCGTGGATAGAATGTTCCCGGTAAGGCCGGCCACGAGAGCTACGGCGACTAGCGCGAGCAAGAACATGCCCCGGCGACTCCGTCGATTGCTCGGAACCTGGTCCGGGTTCAAAGATTTGCTCTGATCAACCATGCTGACTCCTTCTTGGGTCTCATGCGAGGGGTGGCGAGGTCACCCGCCACCCCTCACCAACTCCGCACCGGCGGGGGCGAACGCATGGCCGGAACGGAGTTGCAAAGGATGGGGACGGGCGTGACACCCGCCCCCTGGTTCGAACCGCCGGCAGGGCGAGGGATGCCGACGATGCGCACCATTCTCGCTTAGGCCTTGCCCAGCGGCACTGCGACGGACTTCGTCCCGTCGCCCGACTTCACCTGCATCAGGCCCGTGTGCTTGCCCTCCTTCTGCGCGTCCTTGAGGGTGCGGTTGCCTATAGGAAGCAAGGTAGCAGGCGGTGTTTTCTCGCCGGTGTCACGCGGGTAAAGTTTTGTAAAGGCGAGCGAGCTCGGTGCGTGTCGTTGACATGGCACGATGCCTGACGTGGGTGCACAAAGCGCTCGTGAGCAATATTGATTCAGAGACGAATGCAGGCGGCCGCCGCGGATCAATCTCGACTTTGTGAGTGCTTACGTAGCTATTTTGCGAAGCCTACGAAAATCCAACCCATTCCGCCAGCCAGCAGACCAAATACCCAGTGGAACGATGTGCTTCGCTCATGCGAGCGATCGAAAGGCGATGCGTTACTAGTGCGGCAACGTTGGGAAACAAAGCAGCAATACGCGAGCAACGCGGGAGAGTTAGCCTGCGCGACCTAGGGGCCGAGCAAAATTCGGTCTACGGGGCCTCGCACGGACGGACAGATGCCACATCCCTTTGCGGCCGGCGCTGCCGGGCTCGCCTTGTTGATGCCGCTTATCGCCGCTTGCGCCGCCGCCGTTCCGCTCGAGCAGGCCGGATTGCTGTCGTCCTACCAACACCTAGCACCCAGCAGTGGATTTCTCACGCAAGCGCAGGTGAGCGTGAACAAGGACGAGATTTTGGTTGCCAAGACGATCCGCATCGTTCCAACTTCGTTGTCCGCGGCGGTCGCCGAGGCGAAGCTTTCGGAGGCGCAGCTGACCTTGATCGCCAACGCGGTCGACCGGTCCCTGTGCAGCGGCCTCAGCGAGCGTTTCCAGATCGTGCCCCCCACCCAGCCCGCCGATTTGACTGTGCATGCGTTCATCACGCGCATCATCCCGACCGACGAGACCGCGGCCGCCGCATCGAAGGTCACATCGGTCGCGACCTCGGTCGCGACGGCAGTCGCCGTCGTGCCCGTGCCCGTGCCAGCGCCGCGTATTCCAATCGGCCTCGGTGGACTTGCGCTCGAGGCGGAGGCTGTCGACCGAACGGGCAGCCAGAAGGCGGCCATGGTGTGGGCGCGAGGAGCTGATTCCGTCACCAGCAGACCGCGGGTGTCTTCCGCTGGCGACGCCTACGACCTCGCCACATCCTTCGGCGCTGATTTCAGCAAGTTGCTGGTGACCGGCGCCAGTCCATTCAAAACGCTTCCCTCGCTGCCATCAATGCGGCGTGTCGGCTCGCTGCTCGGCGGCGCTCCCAAGGAGTCCGCCTGCGAGGCCTTTGGTCGCGGTCCCGGTGTGGCCGGGTTGGTGGGAAGCATGATCGGCTTGCCGCCGGAATGGACAGACAAAGGCGCGCAAGTGGAGGCCAAACGATGAAAACATCGCTCAAATCGTGCCCGCCTCATGGTCGGCCAATCGCTGTCCCGCCGATCAGCAGTCTTCCACTTCGCTCGAAAGACCAGAGGGTGGATGCTTCGCTTACTGTCACCGCGAAATCGATGAGGTCATTCCATGCTCAAGCTGGGCGTTTCCCTCGCCGTTCTCATTCTGGTCTCTAACGTAGCGTGCGCACAACAAGCAAGCGATCCCCGAGCACAAGCGCAGCAGGGCACGGTCCAGCACAGACCAGGCGGCGGAGCCATCGAGGACGCCTGTCGACAAGAGCTGCGGCGAATTTGCTCGGTCGGATTTCCGCCAAACGCTGCGTTAGTTTAACGCTGCATCGCTGACAATCAAGACAAATTGTCCACGCCATGTAAGGCCTTGATCCGGGAGCGTCAAAAATCGACGACGCACTCTCCGCGGTGAGAAAAGCTCATGCGCAGATTTCGCATAGGCATGTGCCATGAGAGTAGCTTGCTTCGTTAATCCGCTCGTACAGGCAAGTGGGCCGGGCTTCAACTACGGCGGCGTGGAGGCCCTTGCCAAGCTCGTTCAGCCCTTACGCCGAGAAGCCCGATGCGAGTGCATGTTGATCACGGGCGGCTGGTTCAAGGAATGGGCCCGACGAAACGGGAAGGCCCACCTCTTAACCGGGCTTCGCACTATCTGGCTGGACGAACTCTTATTGTACCGAAGGATAAGAGAGCTCGGCGAACTCCCCACTGCGTTAGATCAAACGGTGCATCAAGCCGACGATAAAGAGCAACCGGTGCTCGGCACCATTGCAGAGGTGGTGGCGCAGAATGTCAACGGCTTCGAACCGGATATCATCATGGGCTTTGCCGGCCAGGCCAATTGTCTCGCAAAATTGTGGCCAACCGCGCTCCGGCTGCACATCGAGCGTGGCTATTTTGGACGAGACCCGTATCCCATCAGTTTTTACTTCGACCATCTTGGCACGTATAGTCGATCGGCAGTCGCGAGAATCGGAGGATTGAAGCTCGCATACTCGATTACGTCAGATGCGCTCTTGCTCGTGTCGGCATTTCGCTCGCACATGGCAGCTGCCCTCAACTCTCTCGATCCATTTCGATCCAATGACTTTTGCAGTCACTTTGATCGAGTCTGCCTTCTTCCGCTGCAGGTCTCGAACGAATTTTCCTTCGATGGGCTGGTGAACTACCGCACGCAATTCGAATACTTGTATGATGTTTTGGCGGCCGCTCCGAAAGATATCGCGGTCATCGTCACCGAGCATCCCCGCGGCGAGCCCATTCTCAGGCGATCCGGTCCGAGCTCAAACATAGATCTGCTACGCCGGACATTTCCAAATATGATCTTTCTCGACGAATTCCGTCGCTACCAGTCGTCATCGCAATTCCTAGTACCGCGGGTTGATGGTGTCTGGAGCGTCTCGTCAAGTGTCGGCTATCAGGCGTTGCTGTTTAACCGCCTCCTCGGCTCTCCGCCTTCAACGGAATTATCCAATGTTTCGGACGCAACGACATTAGCGGATTTTTTTGGCCGACTCCGGCAGCACAAATCTGCGAACGCCGACACCTTTTTGGCTTGGCTGCTCGAGCGGTACCTCGTGCCCGCGACGTTGCTGACGGACGGCCGCTGGTTTCACGATTATCTGCAGCGTCGGCTGGATGCGGCGCGCTCAGCCACCAGTCCGATCGACGGATTCGTGCCGACTGCTGACGCGGACCGACTCATGGATGCCTGGATCGCTAAAGCGTCGGGGCCACTAACGATCAAACCTCTTCAATGGCACGACGACCCGTCAATCGCGGAGGTTCTTGCCGATCTCCGCGCGGTACGGCGCGAGAGAGACGCGCTGCTCAAATCGACGAGCTGGCGGATAACGGCACCACTTCGTTTTGTGAAACAAGCAGCAGTTAGGCGGATGAGGCTGGCCGCGAGCTTTCCACGCGGTGTGCGCGCGAAGCAGCCGACTTCGGCGGCCTGCTAGGCCCTATTTGTGTGGGCTGTGTTGGGCACAAATTTCGTCGAGACATCTCAGATTAGCGGTGGCCGCTCCATCGTCCATTTATCCTTTTTTTGTTTTGCCTCTATTTTGGCTTTGTTAGAAAGCCAGAGACCTGAAACGAAAGCCGACATTTCAGCCAGCTTGCTTCCGTACGCCGCGGTAATGAGTCCCCGCCCTAGCTCAATTTTTCGCCATTCGCGGGAGGGCAATAGGTCTTGCGGCAATATTGCGTGTACGATTAAGGAGGTGCATTAATCGAACGATCGAGTTTCGGATATGCGCGCAAACGACACCCGCGGTTTTGATTTCGGCCTGGGCGAGACCGCCGACATGTTGCGTGAGAGCGTAAGCGGTTTTGCCGCCGAACGCATTGCTCCGCGGGCCGACGAGATCGACCGCAGCAACGTCTTCCCACGCGATCTCTGGCCCGAACTGGGCAAGCTTGGCGTGCACGGCATCACCGTCGAGGAGGAATGGGGTGGGGCAGGGCTCGGCTATCTCGAGCACTGTGTCGCGATGGAGGAAATCTCGCGCGCCTCCGCTGCGATCGGGCTGTCCTACGGCGCGCACTCCAATCTCTGCGTCAACCAGATTCGCCGCAACGGCACCGAGGACCAGAAGCGCCGCTACCTTGCAAAGCTCATCTCCGGCGAGCATGTGGGCGCGCTCGCCATGTCCGAGCCAGGCGCCGGCTCGGACGTCGTCTCCATGAAGACGCGCGCAGAGAAGCGGGGCGACTGCTATATCCTTAATGGCAGCAAGATGTGGATCACCAACGGCCCGCAAGCCGAGGTGCTCGTGATCTACGCCAAGACCGATCCGGCCGCCGGCGCACGCGGCATCACCGCCTTTCTGATCGAGAAAGGTTTCAAGGGTTTCTCGACCGCGCAAAAACTCGACAAGCTCGGCATGCGCGGTTCCGATACCAGCGAATTGGTATTTGAAGACTGCGAAGTCCCCGAGGAGAACGTCCTCGGCGAGGTCGGTGACGGCGTCACCATCCTGATGTCCGGCCTCGACTACGAGCGGGTGGTGCTGGCGGCCGGACCGCTCGGCATCATGCAGGCATGCATGGACGTGGTCACGCCGTATATCCACGAGCGCCGACAGTTCGGGCAGCCGATCGGTGAGTTTCAACTCGTCCAAGGTAAGGTGGCTGACATGTATGTCGGCATGAACGCGTGTAAGGCCTATGTTTATGCCGTGGCGAAGGCATGCGACCGCGGCGAGACCACGCGGGAGGACGCCGCCGGCGCTATCCTCTATGCCGCCGAGCACGCCACCAAGATCGCGCTTGATGCGGTTCAGCTCCTCGGCGGCAACGGCTACATCAACGATTATCCCACCGGACGATATCTGCGCGATGCCAAGCTCTACGAGATTGGCGCAGGCACAAGCGAGATTCGGCGCATGCTGATCGGCCGGCAGCTGTTCGAAAAGACACGCTGAGCGAGGCCGTGAAGATGGGCGCACCTAACGTGCGGCAAACTCAGTGCGCCCCCTCTCCCCGCCTGCGGGGAGAGGGTTGGGGTGAGGGACGCTCTCAAGGGCACGCGGGGAGCCCCCCTCACCCGGCTCGCCGCCTCCGCTGCGCTTCGGCATCTCGCCGACCTCTCCCCGCAAGCGGGGAGAGGTGGAGCCCGCGGCGATGACCGCGCTCACATCCGTCGTCGACCCGGGCTCGGCGGACTTCGCCCGCAATGCGGAGGCGATGAAGGCACTGGTGGTGGACCTGCGCGCCAAGCTCGAGTCCGCGATGCAAGGCGGCAGCGAGGAGGCGCGAGCGAGGCACGTTGCGCGCCGGAAACTGCTGGCGCGCGAGCGCGTCAATCTGCTGCTCGATCCTGGAACGCCGTTCCTCGAGCTTTCTCCGTTGGCCGCACATGACATGTACGGCGGCGACGTTCATTCCGCGAGCATCATCACCGGCATCGGTCGCGTGAGCGGCCGCGAATGCGTTATCGTCGCCAACGATGCTACCATCAAGGGCGGCACCTATTATCCGATGACGGTGAAGAAGCACCTGCGCGCGCAAGATATCGCGCGCGAGAATCATCTGCCTTGCATCTATATGGTCGATTCCGGCGGCGCGTTCCTGCCGCTGCAGGACGAAATATTCCCGGACGAGCGCCACTTCGGCCACATCTTCTACAATCAGGCGCGGATGTCCGCGCTCGGCATTCCCCAAATCGCAGTCGTGATGGGCTCCTGCACCGCGGGCGGCGCCTATGTGCCGGCCATGTCCGACCAGAGCATCATCGTGCGCCACCAAGGCACGATCTTTCTCGGCGGACCGCCGCTGGTGAAGGCGGCGACGGGCGAGGACGTAACCGCGGAGGAATTGGGCGGCGCCGACGTGCACAGCCGGCAGTCCGGCGTGACCGACTATTATGCGACCGACGACGGGCATGCCGTCGGCATCGCGCGCCGCATCGTCGCCGACCTCAACCGGGTCAAGCATTCATGGCTCGAGGTCCGCAAGGCGCAAGACCCCTTGTTCCCGGCGGAAGACCTCTACGGCATCGTGCCTTCGGATCCGCGCACGCCCTATGACGTCCGCGAGGTGATTGCGCGCATCGTCGATGCTTCCGAGTTCCAGGAATTCAAGGCGCTCTACGGCGAGACGCTCATCTGCGGCTTCGCCCATATTCACGGCTTTCCCATCGGCATCCTTGCCAACAACGGGATTCTGTTCAGCGAGAGCGCGCTCAAGGGCACGCACTTCATCGAGCTGGCAAGCCAGCGCAACATTCCGCTGCTGTTCCTGCAGAACATCACCGGCTTCATGGTCGGGCGCAAATACGAGGCCGGGGGCATTGCTAAGGATGGCGCCAAGATGGTCACGGCGGTTGCCACCACTCATGTGCCGAAATACACCGTCATCATCGGGGGCAGCTACGGTGCCGGCAACTACGGCATGTGCGGGCGCGCCTATGCACCGCGCTTTCTCTGGATGTGGCCGAACGCGCGCATCTCGGTCATGGGCGGCGAGCAGGCTGCGAGTGTGCTCGGGCTTCTGCGCCGGGAGGCAACGGAAGCCAAGGGCGGCACTTGGAGTCCCGCCGACGATGAAGCGTTCAAGGCGCCGATCCGCGAGCAATACGAGCGGCAGGGGCATCCGTATTACGCGACCGCCCGCATCTGGGACGACGGCATCATCGATCCGGTGGACACGCGAACGGTGCTGGGGCTCGCGCTTGCCGCCGGGCTCAACGCGCCGCCGAGCGAGCCCACGCGATTCGGCATCTTCAGGATGTAATGGTGTCGCTCGCCCGGCGCTTCGAGAAACTATTAATTGCTAACCGCGGCGAGATTGCGTGCCGGATCATCCGCACGGCCACACGCATGGGGCTGCGCACGGTCGCGGTCTATTCCGACCCCGACCGCGAGGCGATGCACGTTGCGCTTGCCGATGAGGCCGTGCTCATCGGGCCGGCCCCGGCGAAGGACAGCTACCTTCACATCGGCGCCATCATTGACGCGGCGCAGGCCACGGCTGCGGAGGCGATCCACCCCGGCTACGGCTTCCTCGCCGAGAACGCCGATTTCGCGCAGGCCTGCGCCGACGCCGGAGTCATCTTCGTCGGCCCCTCTGGCGCGACCATCCGCTTGATGGGCTCGAAATCGGCGGCCAAGGCGCTGATGGAATCTTCCGGCGTGCCAGTCGTGCCCGGCTATCACGGCGAAGATCAGAGCAACGCGACGCTGCAAGCCGCCGCCGACGCCATTGGATATCCGGTTCTGGTGAAGGCCTCAGCCGGCGGCGGCGGCCGCGGCATGCGGCTCGTCGGCAAGGCCAAGGAACTCGCCGAGGCGGTCGCGGGCGCCAAGCGCGAGGCGACTGCGTCGTTTGGAAACGACCAAATCCTGATCGAGAAGTATGTCGAAAGACCGCGGCATATCGAGGTGCAGGTGTTCGGCGACAGTCATGGCAATGTGGTGTCGCTGTTCGAGCGCGAATGCACGCTCCAGCGTCGGCACCAGAAGGTGGTGGAGGAGGCGCTTTCCGCTGCCATCACCGCCGAGCGGCGGGACGCGATGGCGGCGGCTGCGCGCTCCGCCGCGCAGGCTGCCAGCTATGTCGGGGCCGGCACGGTCGAGTTCATCGTGGATGCCGCCGGCTTTTATTTCATCGAGATGAACACGCGCCTGCAGGTCGAGCATCCCGTCACCGAGATGATCACGGGTCTCGACCTCGTCGAGTGGCAGCTGCGCATTGCCATGGGAGAGAAGCTGCCATTGCAGCAGGACCAGATCGCGGCGAACGGTCACGCGATCGAGGCGCGCATTTATGCCGAGGATCCCGACAAGGGATTCCTGCCGGCAACGGGAACCATCCGCGCATGGCGCGAGCCGTCCGGGGACGGCATCAGAGTCGATACCGGCTTTCGCGCCGGCGACGCGGTCACGCCCTACTACGATGCGCTGCTAGCGAAGCTCGTCGCCTCGGGCGCCGATCGGCCGCAGGCGCTGAGCCGTCTGATCGATGCTTTGCGGGACTTCGAGATCGTCGGCGTCACCACCAATCTCGCTTTCCTCAGGGCGCTGCTACGCCATCCGCAGGTCATTCAGGGCGAGATCGACACTGGTTTCATCGAGCGGGAAATTTCCCACCTCACAGCGAGCACGCCGACGCTTGCGGCGCTCGACCTTGCCGCGGCTTGCGCTGCGGTGTTGCTGTGCGAGCAGAGCGAGCAAGCCGCATCGGACGACTCGCCTTGGACGCGCACCGACGGCTGGACGCTTACCGGCCGCCGCAGCCGCCGTTTGAGCTTTCGACGCGGAGCCGAGCGTTACGACGCGGTGCTGTGGTATGGCCGCGACGGCTTGGCAATGGAGTTCGCCGGCAGGACCGATCGGTTGCAATTCGTCCCGCGCGGCGGCGCCGTGTTCGACATGTGCCTCGGCGACGCGCCGGAGCGGGTATCGGTGGCATGGTCCGGCCGCGAACTCAGCCTGAATACGCCACGCGGCGGCTGTAAGCTCCACTGGATCAATCCATTCGCGGCGGATACCTCCGCAACTGCCGCTGCGGAGCGCATCGTCGCGCCGATGCCGGGTACGGTGACGCGCATCCTCGCGCAACCAGGTGCTGGTTTGCAGCGCGGTGCGCCGCTCATCGTACTCGAGGCGATGAAGATGGAGCACACGTTGCGCGCGCCCGCCGACGGACGCGTCAAGGCGCTCAAATGCGCCGTCGGCGACTTCGTTCAGGAAGGAACCGAACTCGCCGATTTCGAGGCGGCTACCGCTGAAATGGAAACGGGCAAATGATACGTGATCCATCTGATCGGTTCGGCCTCACATTGTCTGCCGTCCCCGCGCAGGCAGCGACCCATTTTGTGAGCCGACTAGTCGATTGACGCAGAGCGCCAGCCCACCCATGGACGCAGAGGTTCTCATTGTCGGAGCGGGCCCTACCGGCTTGACGCTCGCCATCGATCTCGGACTGCGCGGCATGCGCACGATCATCATCGAGCAGAAAGAGGCGCCGCAGTTTCTCCCGAAGATGGAGCGCTGCAACGCCCGCACCATGGAGATCTACCGGCGCATGGGCATCTGCGACAAAGTTCGCGCTGCCGGCCTTCCCGCCCATTGTCCCATGGACATCTTCATCGTGCTGTCGCTCATCGAGCCGCCGCTGGTGCACCATCCCCATCCATCGGTGGATGAGGCAAAAGCGCAGATCGCCAAATCGGAGGACGGCAGCCTGCCGCTCGAACCCTACCAGCTCATCTCGCAATACACGCTCGAGCCGCTCTTGAAATCGATCGCGGAGACGTTGCCGAGCGTCAGCGTCCGCTACGGTTGCGAGCTCGTGTCGTTCGAGCAGGACGAGAGTTCGGTCACGGCGCAGGTCAAGCGCAGCGACGGCTCCTCCGCCACGCTGCGCGCCGCCTACATGGTGGGCTGCGACGGCGGCAACAGCCTGGTGCGCCGGCAACTCGGCATCGAGCTCAACGGTGAGGCCAACATCCAGCAGCTGCGGCAGGCGTTGTATTATTGCGAAGACCTCTACGAGCGCATTCCCATCGGCAAGGGCCGGCATTATCACGTGGCCGATGCCGAGGGGAGTTTCCTGATCGTCCAGGATTCGACCCGGCATTTCACCCTGCATTCCGTCGTCGAGACCGACGCCGAGATGGCGCGCATGTTCGAGCGGGTCGTCGCCATGCCGGTCAAATACGACATGCTCTATGTCGGGCAGTGGCGCATGAACCTGCTCTTGGCCGACCGCTACGGCGAGGGCCGCGTGTTTCTCGCCGGCGACGCCGTACATCTCGTCATTCCAACCGGCGGCCTCGGGATGAATACCGGCGTCGGCGACGCGATCGATCTGTCATGGAAGCTCGCGGCGACGTTTGCGGGCTGGGGCGGTCCCAACCTGCTCGCCTCCTACGAGATCGAGCGCCGGCAGGTGGGAGCGCGCAACGTCGCCGCCTCGGGCTTTGCGACCCAGGGGCGACGGCGCTGGCGCGCACTTTATCGGCCGGAACTCCGCGAGCGGACGCCCGCCAGCGCCGCACTGCGGGCCGCGCTGGCGCGCGTGGCAGATGTCGAGCAGCACAAGGCGACCGAAATGATCGGCGCCGAGCTCGGTTACCGCTATGGCGACTCGCCGCTGATCGCCTCCGAGCCGGGCGAGGGCGCCGAGCACGATTTCATGACTTACGTTCCGACCACGTCGCCGGGAGCGCGGCTGCCGCATGTGTGGCTCACCGACGGCAGCGCGATGCAAGACCGCATCGGCTACGGTCACGGCTACACGCTATTGCGACTGGGTGGGACCCAGGTCGATACCAGCGCGTTGCAGCGCGCGTTCGCTGCCTTCGGTGCGCCGTTGCAGGTCCTCGACATCGCCGACGAGCGGCCGCGCGATGTCTATGGATATGATCTTTTTCTGCTGCGGCCGGACATGCACGTGGTCTGGCGCGGCAATGAGACACCGGCCGAGCCGGAAAAATTGGCGGCAATGGCGACGGGGCATTGAGGCAAGCGACTCGGTGCTTTGAGATGATTGGCGTCGTCCCCGCGAAAGCGGGGACCCATATTCCAGAGGCGGTGGTCATGGGTCCCCGCTTGCGCGGGGACGACAGCACATAAGCGAAGTCGAATTGAGCTTCACACCATCATCACGATCGATCCGGTGGTCCGGCGCGATTCAATGTCGGCGTGGGCGCGTGGCGCCTCCTGCAACGGATAGGTTTTGCTGATCTCGATCTTGATCTTGCCGTTTTCGACCATCGCAAACAGGTCGTGCGCGGCGGAGAGGAGCTCGGCGCGGGTCGCCGTATAATTCGACAGGCTCGGGTGCGTCAGATAGATCGAGCCGAGCGCGCCGAGGCGGCGCGGGGGCATGGGATCGGGATCGCCCGAGGCTTCGCCGAAGGATGCCATCACGCCGCGCCGGCGCAGGCATTTGAGCGAATCCTCAAACGTGGTCTTGCCGACCGAGTCGTAGACCACCGGAACGCCTTCGCCGCCGGTGATGTCACGCACGCGCGCGGCAAAATCCTCGCGCGTGTAGACGATGGGATGATCGCAACCGTGCGCACGGGCGACCGCGGCCTTTTGGTCGCTGCTCACCGTGCCGATCACAGTAGCGCCGAGGTGCTTTGCCCATTGGCACATGATGAGGCCGACGCCGCCGGCGGCGGCATGGATGAGGATCGTATCGCCGGGTGCAACCTTGTACGTGTCGTGCAGGAGGCAGCGCGCCGTCATACCGCGGATCATCATCGCGGCGGCCGTGCGCTCCTCGATGCCGGCAGGCAAGGCAATGACGCGCGCCGCCGGGACAATGCGGAATTCGGCGTAGGAGCCTTCCGGCATGCCGGCATAGACGACGCGGTCCCCGATCGAAAGTCCGCCCACCTCGGGCCCCACCGCATCGATCACGCCGGCGCTTTCGAGACCGATCGCGGAAGGAAGCGATTTCACCGCATGTATGCCGCGCCGCATCAGCACGTCGCGATAATTGACCGCGATCGCCACATTACGGATGCGCACGTCTCCGCGGCCGGGGGCACCGACCTCAACGTCCTCGAAGCGGAGCACCTCCGGCCCGCCGTGCTCATGGAATCGAAACGCCTTGCTCACGGCGCGAGCTCCCTCGCGAGCGCTTCGATCATGTCGGCGAGATCATCGAGCGCGTTGAAGCGCGGCTGCGCCGCGATGTGCGGCGTCAGGACCACGTTGTCGAAACCCAACAGCTCGTCGTCGCCGCGGCCGGGCTCCTCGTAGAGCGGGTCGAGTGCAAAGCCACCGAGCCGGCCCGATCTCAGCGCCTCAATCAATGCAGCGCGGTCGACCACGTCGGCACGCGCGATGTTCACCAGGAACGCGCCGGGCTTCATCTGCGCAAATTGCGCGCCGGCGATGAGAGAGCGGGTCGCCGGTCCGCCGGGCAATTGCGGTATCACCCAATCACTCTCCGCCAGCAGCTTCTCCAGCGGCGCATAGGTTGCCTTGAGCTCGTGCTCTTCCGCCTGAGGCAGCCGCGTGCGCTGGTAATAGAGAATGCGCATTCCGAACCCTGCCGCCCGGATCGCGATCTCGCGGCCGATCTCGCCCAGACCGATGAGGCCGAGCGTGGCGCCGTTGAGGGTACGCAAGCCGGAGATGCGCGGCCAGTTCGAGTTGGGCGTGTGACGGCGGTCGAACGGCTTGTAGGTGTAGCCGATCTCGCGCAGCTGCTCGACGCTGATGCGGCCGTAGAGCCGATGCAGTTTCTTGGCGAGCGTGAGCATCAGCGCGATGGCCAGTTCGGCGCAAGCGATATTGGCGCGCCGGCGGATCGTCAGCACCTTGATACCTTTAGCGGCGCAGGCAGCGGTGTCGATGTTGCGCGGGCTCCAGCCGAATTTCTGCACGACACGCAACGTGCTGCCGGCGGCAAGCTCCTCGTTTCCGACGTGGAGCGACTCGACCACCAGCGCGCAGCTGCCGGACAAGGCCGCGCGCAGCGCGTCTTGCGTTTCGACGAGCCGCACCTCGCGCGGGAAAAGCTTGCCCATGCGAGCGCGCACGCGCTCGCAGTAGCCGGCGAAATCAGGCTCGTCGTGCGCGAAAAAATCGGCAAAGGCGGCGATGCGCTCGCGGGAGGTGTTGGGATCGAGCACGACGCCGACGACGCGCAGGAAGCGGTCGTCCTCGACGACGAGGGCACCATCAGACGGCAAGGGGGAAACTCCGGACAAACCTCAAGGCGCAAGCGGCTCGAGATCGAGCTCGAGCGCCTGCAGCACGCGCGCGTTCATATTGTAGGTGCCGATGAGCACGGTCAATTCCACGATCTCCCGCGGATTGAAATGGCGCGCGACCTCGGCGAACACGGCGTCAGGCACCGCGATCTCGCGCGTCATCTTATCGGCATAGGCGAGCACGGCGCGCTCGCTCGCGCTGAAGAAGTCCGAGGCGCGCCAGTCGGCGAGCGCATCGCATTCGGCGAGCGAAAGCCCGTCGGCGAGCGCCAAGGAGGGCACGTGCTGGCGCAGCACGTATTGCGAGTTGGTCAGATGGCCCATGCGGATGATCACGATTTCGCGTAGCCGGCCGGAAACCGTGGTCTTCCATCGCACCGTATTGGAGTGATTGAACCAGCTCTCGGCGAGCGGCGGTGCGTTGAGCAGCATGCGATAAATATTGATCAGCCTGCCGCGGCGCCCGGTGCGGAACCTTTCGATCATCTCCGCCAGTTCGGGATGCTCTTGCTCTTGGATCAAAGGTACGCGAGCCACGGGGGTTCCTTTTTTGAGCTTCGCCGTCGAAGCGTGAGCAAATCGCGTACTGGACCCGCCGGCAGTGCTATATCACCCGATTTTGCCCACGCCACAGGGGCGGTGATCGTTACTCCATCTTGAAGCCGGTCGCCTTGATGATCGGGGTCCAGCGCGCAAGCTCCGCTGTGATGAATTGCCGTGTCGCTTCAGGTCCCGAATCGAGGATCGGCTCGAAGCCGGACCTCAGGAGGATGCGCTGAACATCCGCGTCCGCCATGATCTGCCGGGTGGCCTCGGCGATCCGCTCGACAATCGGTTGGGCGACGCCGGCAGGCGCAAACAGCCCGTTGAGATTGCCGGCGATCATCCCCGGCAATCCGGCCTCGATCGAGGTCGGAACATCGGGCGCCGCTTTGATGCGCGACGCCGCATTGACCGCGAGGATGCGCACCTTTCCGGCGCGGTGGAATTCGAGGAGCGGGCCACCCACGTTCGGCGTCATCATCGGAATGTGGCCGCTGGCGAGATCGGCGACCCCCGGCGCCGCGCCCTTGTAAGGAATGTGCACGATGTCGGGTGTGCCGATCAGCTGCTTGAACAATTCGCCTGCAAGGTTGGTGACAGTTCCCGCCCCGGCCGAGCCGTACGACAGCTTGCCCGGATTGGCCCTGGCGTAGGCGATGAGTTCAGCGAGGTTGCGCGCCGGCACGGAGGCGTGGACCACAATCGAGGTCGGCGCATCGCACAGAATATATATGCCGATGAAATCTTTGAGCGGATCGTAGGGTGGGTTCGGTATGATCGCGGGAATGAGCACCTGTGTGCTGGTATTACCGAACAGGAAGGTGTGACCGTCCGGCTGCGCGCGTGCGACCTCGGCCGCGCCCGTGACACCGCCTCCGCCGCCCCGGTTCTCCGTGACCACGGTGCCGAGCACGGGTTTCATCTTCTCTGCCCATAAGCGGCCGACCACATCGGTGGCCCCGCCGGGGGAAAACGGCACGACCAGTCTGATCGGGCGATCGGGATAGGCAAGGCTGCGCGGCGCCAGCACCGCGGCCGACAGCGCGCACAAACCACCGGCCAGTACCTCACGTCGGTTCATGGGATCGTGCTCACGTCGTCGCCTCGATCATTGCGCGCAGCTCCGGCGTGACCTCGGGCATGATTCCGAACCACGCCCGGAAGGCCGGCCGGGCCTGGTGCAGCAACATGCCCAGCCCGTTCACCGTCGGGTTGCCGCGCTTGCGGGCAGCGGCGATGAGCGCCGTCTCGCGCGGAATATAGACAATATCAGACACGAGCGCGCTCACCGGCAAGCGATCGAGCGCAAGATCGAGCGGCGGCACGCCGACCATGCCTTGGTTGGTGGCGTTGACCAGCATCACCGCACCGTCGAGCGCACCCTCGCGCTCCTCCCAGCTCAGCGCCGTGATTGGGCCGCCCAACTCGTCCGCCAGGGCCTCGGCTCGGGCCGAGGTGCGATTGACCAGGCGAATTTCGCGGGCGCCTTGGTCGCTCAGACCGACCAGCACGGCCCGGGCGCCGCCGCCCGCGCCGATTACGACGATGGGGCCGGCATCGGCGCGCCAATTGGGCTGGGCTTCGCGCACGCTTTCGATATAGCCGAACGCGTCGTGGTTCTGTCCTTCGAGCGATCCGTCCGCTGCGACCACGACGCAGTTCACCGCGCCGATGCGCCGTGCGAGCGGATCGACGGTATTCACGAGCTTGAGCGCGGCTTCCTTGTGCGGGATGGTGAGATTGCAGCCGGAGAAGCCCAGCGCCGGCAGGGCCCGAAGCGCCGCGCGCAGATGTTCGCGCGATATGGCCAGCGGCATATAGGCCCCGGTGAGACCGTATTTGGCAAGCCAGTAATTGTGCAGCTTCGGCGAGCGCGAATGCATGACCGGGTCGCCCATCACGCCGGCCAGGAGAAAGCGGTCAGTATGGCTCATGGCAGTCAATGCAATCATCATGAACTAAGGGGCTATTCGGTGCACCTACTGCACACTGCAACAAGCTCTTTGACGGTTCAATCAAGCCCGAGGACGTCGGAGTAGAGTCGTCCGTCTCATGGAACAGCAATTCGGGAGAAAAATTCGGGTCGCCTGACGTTCGTCGTAACGGCAAAAAAAGAACCCCCGGCACACACGACCGGGGGCTCCACTCAGTTCTCAAACGTTCGGCCTAAATCAGCCTGATGTTCTTCAGCGGCAGCTGGCGCGCCGGCTTGCCAGTCGCGGCATGGATGGCGTTGAGTACCGCGGGCGCCACCACGCAGATCGTCGGCTCGCCGACACCGCCCCAGAAATCGCGGCTCGGCACGATCACCGTTTCCACCTTCGGCATTTCCGCAAGCAGCATGATCGGATAGCTGTCGAAGTTTAAATCCACCATTCGCCCATCCTTGACCCTGCACTCGCCGTAGAGGGTGGCGCTGAGCCCGTAGGCCACGGAGCCTTCGACCTGCGCCGCGATCTGGTCCGGATTGACGGCGTGCCCGCAATCGAGCGCGAGTACCATGCGGTGGACCTTGAGTTGGCCGCGGTCGCTGACCGAGACCTCGGCGACGGCGGCCGAGTAGCTGCCGTAACCCATGAACTGGGCGATCCCGCGATGGATGCCGGGAGGCAGCGGCTTGCCCCAGTCGCCCTTCTCCGCCGCGGCGTTGAGCACCGCGAGATGCTTGGGATGGTTGCCCATGAGCGCGCGGCGAAACTCGAGCGGGTCCTTGCCGGCCGCGCGCGCCACCTCATCGATAAAGCATTCCATGTACACGCCGTTCTGGTTGGTATTGACCCCGCGCCAAGGGCCGACCGGCACATGGGTGTTGCGCATGACGTATTCGATGAGCAGGTTTGGCACGGTGTAGCCGAGCTGCGCATCGCCGGGCTCCTCCCAAAGTCCCTGCAACTGGCGCCTATCCCTGCCGTTGACAATGCCCGCCGGGTTCAAGGTGGCGTTGATGGACTGGCCGCAGACGCGCATGTGCAACCCCACGAGATTGCCGTTCGCATCGAGACCAGCGGCGCAACCGCATTGCGAGATCGGCCGGAAGAAGTCGTGCGCCTGGTCCTCCTCACGGCTCCAGATCAGCTTGATCGGTACGCCTGGAAATTCTTTGGCGATCGCCACCGCTTGGTGCACGTAATCCTGCGTGCCGCCGCGCCGGCCGAAGCCGCCGCCGAGGTCGGTCCTGTAGACTTCACATTTGGCGAGCGGTACGCCGGAAGCCTCCGATAGGGCGGCCATCGACGCCTCCGCGTTCTGCGTCGCCACCCATACCTCGGCTTTCTCGGCCGCGAGCCTCACCGTGGCGTTCATGGGCTCCATGGTCGCATGCGCGAGGAAAGGCGTGCTGTAGACCGCCTCGACCTTTTTCGCCGCGCTCTCGATCGCCTTGAGTGCGTCGCCGTTGCGCCGGTCGCCGTTGGTGGCGGTCGCGGCGAGCCCTTGCTTGAGCTGCTCGGCGATCGACGCACTCGATACCGATGCGTTGGGCCCTTCGTCCCAAACGATCGGCAAAGCGTCGAGCGCCGTCTTGGCCCGCCACCACGTGTCGGCAACCACGGCGACGGCGGTGTCCTTCACCTTGACGACCTTGCGCACGCCGGGGAAGCCTGTGATCTTGGCTTCGTCGTAGCTCGCGACCTTGCCGCCAAATACCGGGCAATCCTTGATCGCGGCGCACAGCATGTTCGGCAGTTGGACATCGATTGCGTAGATCTTACTGCCGTCGAGCTTGTCGGCGGTGTCGATCCGTTTCACCGCCTTGCCCGCGATTTTCCAGTCTTTCGGGTCCTTGAGCTTGATGGCTTTGGGATCCGGCGGTTCAAGCTTGGCCGCGGCGGCGGCGAGCTTGCCATAGCTCAGCGAGCGACTGGACGCACTGTGGGTGATCACGCCGTCGGTGACCGTCAGTTCGCCAACGGGGACCTTCCACTCGTCGGCCGCCGCCTGCAGCAGCATCATGCGCGCGGCGGCGCCGCCGCGGCGGACATAGTCCTGCGAGGTGCGGATGCCGCGGCTGCCGCCGGTTCCCATCTCGCCCCAGGCGCGCTTGCGGGCAAGATTGGTGCCGGGCGAGATCTGCTCGGTGGTGACCTTGCTCCAATCG
>Ga0081455_10002278_pt1 | contig 22898 bp, 17 predicted proteins | sample TabmetS3T2R1_FD_70207 | JGI IMG/M metagenome (GOLD analysis project Ga0081455, IMG submission 70207) | Tabebuia heterophylla rhizosphere microbial communities from the University of Puerto Rico - S3T2R1 | ecosystem: Host-associated > Plants > Roots > Rhizosphere ...
TCCCCCAAGAGTGGGCAAAATCGCGTCCGGTTTTTCGCGTTCCATGATCGCCTCGATCACTTCAGGTGTGATCGGCTCGACGTACGTCCGATCGGCAAATTCCGGATCAGTCATGATCGTGGCCGGATTCGAATTCACCAGCACCACCTCATAGCCTTCTTCGCGCAGTGCCTTGCACGCCTGCACCCCGGAGTAATCAAATTCGCAGCCCTGCCCGATCACGATTGGACCGGAGCCGATGAGAAGAATTTTTTTGAGCTCGTTATTCCGCGGCATCTGCGCCAGCGGGGATGGTAAACGAAATTACACGAAGGTCACGCAAAACGTAGTACAGGCATCCTGCCTGTGTCGGCGGGTGGACGTTCTCGCCTGCTCAAGAACACTACAATTCCTTCGGCAGGAAGATGTCTGCCGGCCCTCCACAGCCAAGACGGCTGTGCTACGCCGCAGCTATGCGCTGGCGATCTAGCCAAACTTTGCAAATGCTTTTTATCCGCGAGAGGACGTAATACACGGTTTGGCTGCGGAGCCGCACGAGTTCCCTGCCCACGACGCGTGTCACAAAATCACTCGGCAGATCGAGAATCTCCTGCGGCGTCGAGCCGTCGAGTCCCTTGCAGAGAATGGCTGTCATCGCGCGAGTGAGTGTTTGCACTTCGGGACCGAGAGTCATCCGAACGTGTGCCCTGCCCTCTTCATCCACATGCAGGTAAACGCCGACTGTGTCCGTGCACTCCTCGTCTTTTCGCACATCGACAAGATCGAACTTCTCGCTTTCGCGCGGTTCCTGCTTCTTTGCGCTGTCTGCGTATGAAACCAGCGTTTCGCGCCGCTCATCTTCCGGCAGCGATTCAAAAAGGTTAATAATCTTGTTTAGCTTCGCTGGATACATCGCGTTCAAAGTCTACCGCCGATCTGGGTTCTGTCATTCCCGGTGAGGTGAGGAATCGCTTGCTCTCAGCAAGATGTTTATGGCTAATTGCGCCATGAAAACTCCGATTAAAGTCGCCGTAACTGGCGCTGCTGGGCACATCGGCTACGCGCTGCTGTTTCGCATCGCCTCCGGACAAATGTTTGGATCTGATCAGCCGCTCAGACTTCACTTGATCGAAATTCCAGCTGTGCTTGGCGCACTCGAAGGCGTGGTGATGGAATTGGACGATTGTGCGTTCCCACTCCTTGAATCGGTGATACCGACGGCCGATCTCGATGAGGGTTTTCGCGACGTGAATTGGGCGTTGTTGGTCGGAAGCGTGCCACGCAAGGCGGGCATGGAACGCAAGGATCTGCTCGGGATCAATGGCAAGATTTTCATCGGACAAGGTCAGGCGATTCAAAAAAACGCTGCGGCCGACGTGCGCGTGCTCGTAGTCGGAAATCCATGCAACACCAATTGTCTAATCGCGATGAACAACGCGAAAGAAATCCCGAGCGACCGCTGGTTCGCCATGACGCGGCTGGACGAAAACCGCGCCCGCGCGCAGCTCGCGCAGAAGGCTGGTGTAAGCATTCGCTCGGTCACGAATATGACGATCTGGGGAAATCACTCGTCGACTCAGTACCCCGACTTTTACAGCGCTAGAATTGACGGTCGTGCCGCGAACGAGGTGATCAAAGACGAGAAATGGCTGAAGGAAGATTTCATTGCCACAGTCCAACAGCGTGGCGCCGCCGTGATCAAGGCGCGCGGTCTTTCATCAGCCGGGTCAGCTGCAAGTGCGGTTGTCGATACTGTCGCTTCTCTTATCAATGACACGCCAACGAACGATTGGCACAGCGTGGCAGTTTATTCCGATGGCAGTTACGGCGTTGAGAAAGGATTGATCTCGTCATTTCCGATCCGTGTGCGCGGCGGAAAATGGGAAATCATACAGGGACTTCCGATAAATGATTTCAGCCGCGGTAAAATCGACGCGTCAGTCGCGGAATTGAAGGAAGAGAAATCGCTCGTTAGCGAATTGTTGTAGAGCGTTCCTACAAGACACCCGGCCTCGCCTCATCGGCTGTCCTGCTCAATGCAACAGGGTACAACGATTGAGGCTTTCATTTTTTCAAGTGATTCGGAATTTTAGGTGGCGAAGAGAGAGGCATGACCACTTTAGGTAACCATTCGCGGGTAGTAATGAAGGCCAACGCGATTGACGTCCTGTGTGTCCTCATCCTTGTGGCGTATTTCCTTCACTTTGCTCTTCCAGCGTTAGGCGGAGGCTTTCCGGGTCACGACATGATGAACTTGTACAATTACTGGCTTCCAGGAATGCTGAAATCGCTTCGGGCAAATATATGTTTCTGGACGTCGTTTTATCGGCCAGGAGGCGCGCTATACTATCTTCCGCTTTACCACTTCTTTGCCTTAAATCCTCTGCCTTATCGGATCGTCCAAATCAGCATTCTCGCTGCGTCAATTCCGGTAGTTTATTACTTGGCCCGTCTTCTTGCTTCTTCACAGTCGGTCGCATTTCTTGGAGTTCTTGGTTTCTCTTATCACGCGCGATTGGCTGATCTGGTTTTCACCGGCCCCTATATTTACGATGTCCTATGCGGATTCTTCTACTTTTCCGCGTTGACTTTCTACATTCGTATTCGTGAGAACGGACATCCTCTGCGGCCCATGCAGTGCGTGGGATTTCTGGCCCTGTATATCTGCGCCCTGAACGCCAAGGAGATGGCCGTTACGCTTCCGGTCATCGTTTTGATCTACGAGATCCTGAAATTCCTTCATTTCGGCGAGTGGAAGCAGTTCCCTCGGTGCGACTGGCGCTTTGCACTTCCATCTTTGATAGCAGGCCTCCTGACCGCAGTTTATATCTATGGCAAGACGCATGGAGTAAACTCCCTGGCAAAAGCAAATGTTTATCAAGTCGAGTATTCGTTGCATCGGTTTACAGCATCGAACAGCCACTTTATTGATGAAATCTTTTATCAGCTAATTCCAAATCATATTTCGCCTGGCGTGGTTCTTTTCACAGCTTGGGGACTTGTGTTCGCCTACGCTTTTTTGCAACGCGATCGTCTGCTTCAATTAATGGCATTTTGGGTCGTAATCACACCTCTTCCCATCGACTTCGTCACTATTCGCGGAGACGCGTGTCTTTATATCCCGCTCTTTGGGTGGGCAATGATCCTTGCCAAGGTGGTATCGGACGCGGTCACGCTCATCTCCAGATCCTTCGCAACGGTAGACCAAGGGGCGGCGGAGGTCGCGCGGCAACCGGCGCAATTAACGGGCGCGACGACGAATCGTGTACAATGGTCCATCGGCACGGCCGTGGCTGCTGTCTCAAGTAAAATGTCCCCACCGGGGTTCCGTGTGTTTGCAACGTTACTGGTGGCATGTGGCCTCGCGGTCCTGACCTATTGGGAGAACCAACGTTTCGACCGCATTCCGGTTTTGCTAAATTCAGGGCAGAAGGCGCTTCGCGTCATTCAATCGCTCCGCTCGTTGAACCTTCACCCACCCCCAGGCAGCATGATCTTGCTAAGAGGATGGCCCTACCGCTCAGATCCATTCTGGTCAAACGGATGGAACACAGTGTTCATCGCTTCTCTGCTCTATAACGACCGTTCCCTCCGAATATACCACGAGGGCACAAATCAGCTGACGCAGCAGGAGATTACAAAAATGGATTACATCATTTCAATCGATGAATTTCACGCGGAGTTAAACCATTCCCCAACGGGCGCTTCGCGCTGACATTTCGCATCCGTGATGATCACTTCGCCGCTTGCACGTTTATTGGCTGGCGACAACTTTGTACGGTTCGTAAACTCTACCGCCTCCACCCGAAATTCCTTGGTCAGACGGACCTTGAGTTCTGGATATTTGGGCACGGCTACGATGTCGAGAAAGGATTGACCTCGTCATTCCCGGTGCGTGAGCGCAACGGAAAATGGGAAATCGTGCAAGCCTTGCGTTAAACGATTTCAGTCGCGCGAAAACGGCTGTCGCGGAGCTATAGGAAGAAAATCGCTGTCAGTGTCCACCTTAGCCGCGGGCGTATAACAGGACTTTTACCAACATGCCGGACCGGCTGTCAATTCAGACGTAGTGCCATGCGTCATTCTCGGCGTGCGATGAGAGTGAAAAGCGTGTGCGCTCGTCCGCGGTGATACTGCTCATGCTTTGAACATTTCGATGTCGTGAACCCCATGACTGCGAGGAATTGGATGAAGAATAGCGTGCTGAAATGCCACCAAGTATGCCAGAGGAAATTCTCTGGTGTCGGAGCCAGGCGACAGACTGGAGCGCCTTCCAAGTCCGGATAGAATTTATCCACGATAATAAGCGTCTTTGCTCTCTTTCCGCATTGCTCAACGATTCTCAGCGGGTTGCGGCAATGGAGTAGCAGTGCACCCATCACAGCGATGTCGAATTCTCCGAGAGCTGCAGGCAAATTGTAGGCATCGCCATAGTGCACTTTGGCTTTGGATTTCAGGGCGGCGTGACTGAACCAGTACGAATTCTTTAACTGCTGCATCACGATTCGACGCGGGCCAAATACCTCTTCTAATCTTTTGATCGGATATGGAACAAAGTCCCAGCCGTGCTCGTCGGTGACTTCGACGGAGATCACCTCCGCACCGCGCTTTTCCATCTCGAAGGTCAAGAAGCCGCTGGCGGGACCGATTTCCAAAACGCGTTGACCGGTAAAATCGACGTTGCCGAGGTACTCGTCCACTCGGCCACGCAAATCCCAATCCCGACCTTTGATGACTCCGCGACCCGGCAGTTCCATCGTGTGGTAAAAATAACAGTCCGCCACGTTGTCGACGTTCAGCGGCGCGGCAAAAATCTCGCCGTTGCTTCTACTTTCTGATTGCATAAATGGCCACCGTCGCTTGGAAATTAGACTCGTTAGGGCGAAACTGGTGAAATCCCGCTTGTAAGATTTCGCACCAGAAATCTGCGCCGTATTCCGTTTGCACGATGCAGTCGTCGCGTTTCGCTCCAAGCTTCGGGCGATGCCTTAAGACGACACAGTCGTTTCATCTCTGGCCAACTCGCAACAGCCGCCCTGAACGACCACGGCATTCTGGATGTCAGCAATCTTAGGCTTTTGTGACTGGTCGCTACCAAAAAATCGTTTAAGTCTCAAAAAGTGTTTTTCGTAAGCATTGTAGCTGACGAAGGCGACCAGGTACGTGATGATGATCATGGACGAAAAAAAGATCATGTCTGCCAGGTAGGGATGCCCGACCCACTGCTGCAAGCGGGAAGGCAAGTGGATGTAGCGGATCGCGAGCACTAATAATGGAATATGGAACACATACATTCCATAACTCTTCTGGCCCACCTCCCGAAGCACACGATTGTCCAACCAGCGGAATACTCCGCAGACCGCCAACGCCACAATGGCGCCAAAAAACAAGGCGACCGCTCCATGATAAAAAATAAGAGGCAAAACAGTCTCTGGCGACCGGGGATAGAAAAATGAACAAATGACGAGGATCGCACCAAGCCCGAGCACAACCCGCCGGGCAATCGGCACAACTGCATTCAAACGGCCGAACGATTCAAGGCAGGCGAGCATTGCTCCGAGTGCCAGTGAATCCATCTGGCAGAGCGTGAACATCGTAACCCAGTATCGATTCGCGCCAGCGGCGTAGAAGGCCAACCGCAAGATTGGCGTCAATGCCACGATTCCGATGCAAAGTTTCAGTAGGCTTTCACGACATAACGCCAATACAATGAGGGGCCAAACAAGATAAAATTGTTCTTCCACCGCGAGAGTCCAAAAGTGTCCCAGGACCATCCAGTCGGACGTGAAAAAAAAATGACCTTTAATAGCGGTTAAAACGTTATAACCGTACGCCCAAAGCCATCCTTGATAATGTGCGTCCGCCAAAATGTGCGGCGTCGGAAAGATCGGAAGCAGCACCCAAAAGTATAACGCCAGCACTCCGTAGTAGAGCGGAAAAATGCGTAATGTCCGGCGCGCATAAAAATTACGGAAATAGGCTGCTTTATTTTTTTCCGAAAGCAGAATTCTGGTGATCAGAAAGCCTGACAGAACGAAAAAGAGATAGACGCCAAAACCTCCCTGATGAAGAACCTGCCATATCCAATGCCGCGTTGCCTCCTTGCAGTGCGCGAGCAGCACCATCAACACTGCGATCGCTCTCAGACCGTCGAGCGCGGGAACATGCCGCGGCTTGAACGCTGTGGCATTGCCAGGCGGAGTTGTCAGTGTCATCTGGTTCAAAGCTGCTTATCTTCGATGATCAGTGCGCCCCCTTATTACCGACAGTAGATTGCATCTGCCCGAAGGACGCGACCATCCTTTGGACTAAACATTGCCGATAATAAAGAGCCACAACCAATTCCGACCGAATTTTCTCTGGTTTAGAACCTCGCGGCGGAATTTGAGACCGCAAGACGTTCCGTCACCGGGGTTAGACAAGGCCACAAATTCTCCGCCACGTCCCGTCTCAGCAGACCAATATAAAGGATGTCAGCCCCGTCATAAAGGGCGTAACCGACAGTTAAAGCCACATCCTGTTGATCACGCTCCGGCCACAGCACTAATTCATTCGTGAATCGGTCGGCACGGCACACTGCGCAAACCTTGAAGCTTGGCGACGGTTCATCCATTCTGCAGATTGCTCTTTTGACTGCGCGTTCTTTCCAGTCCCCTGTTCCAAGTGAGAGGGCGGTCCTTGAACCAAGTAGAATCAAAGTTGGGTGCAGCAAAAAGAGCCCACGTCTGGCGCGGATGCTTCCAATCCAGAATTTCGAATCGCAGGTCTACGTCTTTGGCTGTGCGTTCGAGTGTCGTTGGCCGGTAATTTACGCACTCGGGATAGATCCAGCCCGTTCGCGCAGAGTCTTCTTCGCCAATCAAGAACGTGGCAACCAGAACTCCGTCCTGAGCCAGTGAACGCGAAATCGCGGACAACCACCCCTTGATCAGATCGAGGCCGCAATGACTAAAGATCGATTGCGCCAGTGCAAAATCGAACGCGATCGTCGCCTGCGCAATCGTCTCCGGCGAATCGGAAAAAAAGAATGTGGGGCGTTTGATTTGCACCAACGTTTCGCCCAGCTCCCGTCTGATTCCCTCATCTACCAACCATTCGTTAGGCTCCACGCCAAAATATTTCCCCTGATTCAGGTATGGAATTAGAAGCCGCCCGATCCTCAGCGAACCGCAACCGACATCAAGCAGCGAATGATGCTGGCGCAGACCAAGCGTCGTCAGGAGATTGAATGTCATCGCGGTGATCAAGTCGTAATCTTCCGGCGGACCGACATAAGCACGATACTGCGGGTCCCCCGGTTTAAGTCCGAGGCCAAGATCTTCCTGATCGAATGAAGCCATTTCCAATCTCACTCCAACGATCTCAAAGTGGCGGGGTCAAAGGTTTTTAGCGCGTCCTGAGGTTTGTCTGGAAACCCGACCACGCCTCGCGACCGGTCGAATTGATAGATGCGGGTCGGCGGCCGTGGACGAAACGGAAATACCCGGAGCTTATCGCCGTCGAGCGCGTCGGTTGCGCCCGGGACTTCACATGCCTTCACCGCCAGAGCATACAAGTCGCGCCTGACCCCGAACGACGAGCTTACGCAGTTCGACAACTCGTTAGGATCCTTTTTGCGATTGAAGAGCTGTTCCCGTCCCCCGTTGGCCATAAAGATGTATTTCCATTCGTTCGTTAGGACCATGATTTTGAAATCGTGTGAACCGGGAACTTCAACCATCCCGATAAGATGTTGGCGCGGGGCAAATTCGCCTCGCAGCATTTTCAGAACGTCGATTCCCTCTCGCGTCTCGCATGCACCTGCAGCTCCGGTCGCAATTCCGAAAAGATCCGCCAGACTGATAAATTCGGTTCGCTCGGTTCGCCCGGGCAGGGTTGTCGGCCAACTGAGCAGCAAAGGAACGCGGCAGGCCGCCTCAAAGAAGTTTTGTTTCTGCCAGCCGTGGTGATCGCCGAGCAGATCGCCATGGTCGGAAAAAAAACAGATCAGGACATTCTCGGAGTCTGGCCGCGCTTCGACCGCATCGAGAATTCGCCCGAGGCAATAGTCCAAATACGTGACCTCGCCGTAGTAACGCGCCTTCACAATTCTTGTTAATGCTGGGTTAATTGCGTCCGCCCAAATGGCGTGACGCATGAAAGAGATTTCTTCGTCCACGTGATCTTCGTCGATCTTGCCGAGCACTGGTTCCGGCAATCGATCGGGATTGTACATCCGGTTGAACGGAATCGGCGGAGCCAGTGGCGGATGCGGCCCAACAAACGACACAAATCCGAAGAACGGGCGCGAATCATCTGACTTTACAATTTCCTCCACCGCACGATCAACCGTCCACCATTCCCCGCCTAAATTCGCTGGAAGCGGGCTGCGTTGCGGAAGGTAAAACATCTCAGTCCGCTCGCCCATGGGTTGCTCCAGGAAATCGAACTCCGGATGCTCCCGCGCCAGCCATGAACCATAGTCATCGCCTTCGCGATTTGGTGGGTGATAAGTTTCTTCGCAGCGCCACATTGTTTCGAAACCGAGGTCCTCGTTCCACGGATTCGTATGGAACTTTCCGACTCCAAAAGTTCGATAGCCGAGGCGCGACATCGTCCGGCCCAGGTAGGCCCCGCAACGCGCTTCCATCTCCACGGCTTGACCTGCTACGGCATTTGCTTTCGCATTGGTGAAAACGCGTGTCGACGCCGGCTCGCATCCTGTGCGAATTGTGTAACGCGCAGCAACGCAAACCGGGCAGGTCGCGTACGCGTTTGAAAAACTGATCCCCCTTCGCACCAGCCGATCCATGTTCGGCGTGTAAATGTGCGAGTTGCCAAGCGCGGCGATCGTATCGAACCGCTGCTGGTCGGTCATGATGAACAAGATGTCAGGCCGGCTCATATGTCATTCTGAGCGGAGCGAAGAATCCAGCTACTTCAAAAGCCGAGGACATTCGTTAAATGTGAGCGCGCTGGACGCTTTCGGAATCGATTGGAGTTCCACGAGCATGGAAGCAGCTGGATGTTTCACTCCGCTCAACATGAACGCTATCGATAAGGTGATTTATGACTTCGCGATGTCGCTTCCCGTCAGGCGACGAAATGCCTCGACATATTTGGCCGAAGTTTTTCCGATCACTTCCTTCGGCAAACGTGGGGCGGGTGGCGTTTTGTCCCAGTCGAGCGTTTCCAGGTAATCGCGCACAAATTGCTTGTCGAAGCTCGGCGGGCTGTGGCCGACAGAATACTCGTCCTTGGGCCAGAAACGCGACGAATCCGGGGTCAGACATTCGTCAATCAAAAGCAAATCTTCATCGACGGTGCCGAACTCAAATTTTGTGTCTGCCACGATGATCCCGCACTGGTCGGCGTGAGCGCGACCGCGCGAATAAATATCCAGGCTTAGCGTCTTCACGCGCTCAGCCAATTCGTCGCCGAGAATCTCGGCGCATCGTTTCAGGTCGATGTTCTCGTCATGGCCTGTTTCTGCTTTCGTGGCAGGCGTAAAAATCGGCTCGGGCAGTTGGGATGCCAACCTGAGTCCTGCCGGCAGCTTAATCCCGCAAACGCTTTGCGATTCCTGATATTCCTTCCAACCGGAACCGGCCAGATAACCGCGCACCACGCATTCCACCGGCAACGGCTTCGTCTTCTTTACGATCATCGAACGTCCGGCAAGCTGCTCCCGGAACGGCTGCAATTGTTTGGGGAAGTTATCAAACGTTGCGGTGACAAAGTGATTCCGAACGTCGTCGAACCGCTTAAACCAGAACGCGGAAATCTGATTGAGCACTGCGCCCTTGTAAGGAATCGGATCGGATAGGATCACGTCAAACGCGGAGATGCGGTCCGTTACGACAAAGAGCAGTGTCTTGCCCAGGTCGAACACTTCGCGCACCTTGCCGCTGCGTAGTTTTTTGATGTCGGGAAGATCGATAGAGGATTGCGTGGCAACTTGCATGGGCCAATGCTCAACGTTCAAGGCTTACTTTTCAACTCGCTTGCTTCGTGTCCTGTCGAGCAAAGTCGAGACATCTCTGACTATGTGAGCTTAAGATTATGAGAGATTTGGTTCGCCCACTTCGCGGTCGGTCGGCATTCGGCCTTTCCGTCTATGGCGCGGCTTTCCCAGCGGCTCCATTCTCGACTAGGCTCGGAATGACAGACTAATTGGACGTTGGAATCTATGGCGGGAATTGTCGTCAAACCGCGTGCGCGAATTTTGCATGGACACGACTGGGTGTTTTCCAGCGAAGTGCTCAAGGTTTTCGGAAACCCCGCGGATGGTGATGTGATTTCGCTCAAGGACGGCAAGGATCATTTGATTGGGAGCGCCATTTACAATTCGAAATCGCAAATTGTTGCGCGCCGTTTCTCGCGGCGACGGCAGGACCTTGATCAGGACCTTTTTCGGCGACGCATTGCGCAGGCTTCCGAATACCGAGACCGGCGAAACATCGATGCAAAGCTGCGCCGCGTGGTATGGAGCGAAAGCGACGGTCTTCCGGGCGTGATTATCGATCGTTACGGCAACAATTTCGTCCTGCAAACGCTCACGCTGGCGATGGACATGCGAAAGGATTTGATCACGGCTGCAATGGTCGATCTCTTCGGCGACTGCGCTATCGTCGAACGAAACGACGCGCCGGTGCGCAAGGCGGAGGGATTGGAATTACGCAGCGGCGTTGCGCGCGGAACTGCGTCGCAAATTGCAATCGAAATCGAAGGCGTGGACCTCGAAGTCGATTTTTTGCGCGGGCACAAGACCGGTTTGTACCTCGATCAACAACACAATTACGGAATTGTCGCGGGCTACGCTCGCGACCGACGCGTTCTGGATTGCTTCACAAATCAGGGCGCATTTGCATTGACGTGTGCTCGCGCAGGCGCCACGGAAGTGACCGGTATTGAAGAAAATTCGGAGAGCATTGCCACTGCAAAACGAAACGCTGCGCGCAATGAGCTAAAAGTCGAGTGGATGCAGCAGGATGTATTTCAATTTCTTCGCGGAGCCGAAAAAGCGGGCGCCCGGTACGATCTCATCGTCCTAGATCCACCCTCGTTTACGAGGACCAAGAGCGGGGTGCGCGACGCATTACGCGGCTATCGGGAACTTCACATGCGCGCGTTTAAGCTTTTATCGAAAGACGGTTTGCTGGCGACCTTCTCCTGCTCACATCACGTGGATGACCCGACATTTTTGCAAACAATCACGGACGCCCTCGTGGACGCGCGTCGCTCCGCGCGCCGCTTGCGCCGATTCGAGCAGGCGCCGGATCATCCGGTTCTGCCGACAATTCCTGAAACAGAATATTTCAGAGGTTTTCTTCTGGAAATGATGCCCGGGCGCTAACGCTTGAATTGTCGTCCTAAGCGACGTCGAAGAATCCCGTGGCTTTATCTTTTGGCTCCGCCGCCGGATTTCTCGACTTCGCTTGGAATGACCAGGTAGTGCCGCCCAAAATTTTTGTTCACGCTCGATGGAAATCTCTGGAATTCTCGAAGGAGCCACTTAATATCCGCTACGACGAACCTGGACGGCGACGCGATTCATGGCAGAAAAACCCCGACCGCTTGAACAAATGCTCGACTTGACCGAGGAAGCGCCGTCTGCCGAGCATCTGGATAATCAGGTGCAAAAGGCGCAGGAGCAACTGCTGCAACTCAAGCGCCAGCAGGAACAGATCGAAAAGCAAAAACGCGAACTGGAAGAGCTAAGCCGGCGCCAGGACGAATTGGAACAGGGCCGGGGAGAAATGACCGATAAGCTAAGCCGCGCGCTGGTTGTGCTCGAACGCGAAGCGTACAATGCGCAAACCAGGCTAGAGCAAATCCGTCTGGCCCGTGAAAGTTTCGCCCAACATTTAGAATTGGTCGAAGCTATCGATCCGAGGAACTGGAATCCATCGGATCTGCACAAGGAACTGAGTCGCGCGTTAAGCACGGTAGATGAGGCCCGCACGGAGTACAACGAACACCGCAGCCGGTTGCAAGCAGTCAGCGGCGGTAACGGCGAGCAGTCGTTGCCTGATACCACGCCAGGCGTTTACGAAAACAACGATGGACGCTCATTTTCCGAGTGGTTACAGATCGGCCTCGCGCTCACTTTGCCATTGATCCTCTTTGGCGTGATTGTCATCGCCGTTCTTGTTTGGATGAACAGTCGGTGATGGCGATGTTTCGGCGTTCGCGCAAACCGGCCCCGCCGCTTCACCGCAAGCAACAGGAAATAGCGCAACAAGAGGCGCAGTTGCGCGAGAAGGTCGAAAGCCTGGAACGCATTGTCACACAATCGCGGGCGCCTGCGCAGAATAAATCGCGAACGCGAGAGCCGGTCCGCAGCGCAACTAACAATGCTGTCGAAAAGCGATTTCATGTGTCGATCGCAATGGACGCCCCTCAGCTGTTTGACGCTGATCAAAGGAGCCGGCGGCCTCGTGCCTTGCGCAAAGAGCGACGGCAGGGGCAGATCGTCTTTCTGATTCTTTTAGTCGCGTTAGGAGTCGCGGTCATGTGGCTCATCAGCCACTTGTATCCCTGAGCGTCTGACATGGCCGGAACTTCGGACCTCGATGTCGCGTACGTCGCAAGGCTGGCGCGAATCAATCTGACGCAAGACGAGGCAAAAACTTTCCAGAAACAACTCGATGACGTGCTGAAGTACGTCGAAAAGCTTCGCCGGTTGGACGTCACCGGTGTCGAGGCCGCCGCGCACGCGCTTCCAGTTTTTAATGTGCTCCGCGAAGACGCACCCCGCGACTGGTTCACAGGGGAGCAAGCACTGAGCAACGCGCCCCGGCAGGCAAACGGCCTTTTTGTGGTCCCGAAAGTGGTGGAATGATCGGGAATGAGTTGATCGCGCTGAGCGTCGCGGATCTGCAATCGCTGTTGCGTCGCCGCGAAGTTTCAGCGCGCGAAGTAATCGATGCTTTGCGAGAGCGCATTGAAGCGGTCGATGGAGATATCGGCGCATATTTGTCACTCGACATCGAAGCTGCGATCAAAGAGGCGGAACACGCTAACATCGATCTTCCTCTCGGCGGGGTCCCCATTGCGATCAAAGACATCATCAACGTGATGGGTCAGCCGTGCACGTGCGGGTCGAAAATCTTGAACGGCTATCGCGCGCCGTACGACGCCACGACGGTTCAAAAATTGCGCGCAGCGGGCGCGATTCCATTCGGCAAAACCAATCTCGACGAGTTCGCCATGGGCTCGTCCACGGAAAATTCGGCACTCAAATCGACGCGCAATCCATGGGACCTGTCGCGTGTGCCGGGAGGATCCAGTGGCGGATCGGCAGCGGCGGTTGCCGCAGATGAAGCCTTCGGCGCGCTCGGCTCCGATACCGGCGGTTCGATTCGGCAACCGGCTGCTCTATGCGGTGTAGTCGGGCTCAAGCCATCTTACGGCCGGGTTTCGCGCTTCGGACTTGTGGCATTTGCGTCCTCACTCGATCAAATTGGACCGGTAACAAAGACCGTGCGCGACGCTGCACTGGTCATAAGCGCTATCGCAGGTCATGATCTGCAAGATTCTACATCGCTCAACGAACCCATTCGCGATTACGTCGCCAACCTCGAAAATGATTTGCAGGGCGTCCGGTTGGGCGTGCCCAAGGAATACCTGATCGAAGGAATCGATCCGCAGGTGCGAACTGCAATCGACGCGGCGGTGAAACAGCTCAGTTCCCTGGGAGCGGAAATCGTTGAAGTCTCGCTGCCCAGCACTGAATACGCGGTCGCGGTTTATTACATTATTGCCACCGCGGAAGCTTCCGCGAACCTTGCTCGCTTCGATGGCGTGCGTTACGGCTTTCGTGCTGAAAATCCCAAAGACGTCCTCGATCTTTACGGCCGCACGCGTGAGGAAGGCTTCGGTCCGGAAGTGAAACGGCGGATCATTCTCGGCACTTACGTCTTAAGCTCCGGCTACTATGACGCCTATTACTTGCATGCCCAAAAGGTGCGGGAGCTGATTCGCCGTGATTTTGCCAGCGCTTTCGAAAAAGTCGACGCGTTGATCTCACCAACCTCTCCCGTAGCAGCATTTAAGTTAGACGAACGTGTTGCCGACCCACTACAAATGTATCTTGCGGATATTTTCACGATCGCGGCCAATCTCGCCGGAATTTGTGGAATCAGTATCCCTTGCGGTTTCGCGGAAGTGGACGGACATCGTCTCCCGATCGGTTTACAGTTGTTAGGCAAACCGCTGGATGAAGTACGGATTTTGCAGATCGCGCACGCCTATGAGCAAAGCACAAACTGGCACAAAGCACGTCCTCCAATCGCCCCGGACGTGGCGAAGGCATGAAAAGCATTTCCGGTCGCACTTGCGGGCGTTTCAACTGGCCCGACGAGCCTTGATGGCCTCGAGGACGTCACCGGTGGGTTCTGCGTGTGGCTTTGCGCCAAGATTTCCTTTGCCGTGGCTACGGACCCTGCCGGAATTGGCTTATATCTAGCTTTCCGATCATGAACGTGGTGCGCCTTTCATGTGCTCGGCACGCTACAGCGCAATTGCATTGGATCGAACTGGATTGAAACGGGCAGGTTCTCGAGATAACTCCCCAAGTCTTATTTGCCTCTCATAAAGAACTGAGCTCGGGAGCGCGTAGAATTTTGCTCGGATTGCGCTTGGTCACCCGAGGCGTAGAACAATCCTATTTGTTTGATGCTCGGCCGTAATGTCGCTGGAGAAAAAGCTACGCCGTGCTTATCTAATAGGTTCGACATTCTTCGTCAGAATGCCTGCGCAAGTTATCAAAATCACGGGGGCTCGCGAGCACAATCTCAAGAACCTCGACGTCCAAATTCCGCGGGAGAAGCTGGTGGTCATTACCGGTTTAAGTGGCTCGGGAAAATCCTCGCTCGCTTTCGATACGCTTTATGCGGAAGGGCAGCGCCGTTATGTCGAGAGCCTTTCCGCTTACGCGCGGCAGTTCCTCGATCAAATGGAAAAGCCGGATGTCGATTTCATTGAAGGCTTGTCGCCTGCCATCGCCATCGAACAACGCAGCGCCGGGGCAAACCCGAGATCGACAATCGCAACCACGACTGAGATCTACGATTACCTGCGCGTCCTCTTTTCAGCCGTGGGTCAACCGCACGACCCTTTCACCGGCCGGCCGCTGAGCCGCCAAACGCCTCAGCAAATTGTCGATCAGGTCCTGGCGTACGAGCCGGGCAGCAAGATCGTTGTGCTCGCGCCGCTGATCGACAATCAGTCCGGCGAATTCCGGGATGTGCTCGAAAAACTCAAACGTGAGGGATTTGTTCGGGCGCGGATCGACCGCCAGTTGATCGAACTGGATCACACTGAGCCGATCCGACTGAAGAAAGGAGAGCGGCATACGATTGAAGCCGTGGTCGATCGGCTGGTTATCCACGATGGCATTCGTTTGCGGCTGACAGACTCCATCGAAACGGCTCTCAAATGGGGCGGCAATCGCATTGTCGTCTTGTGCCAAACACCCACTCTAGGCGACAATTGGGCAGAATGCCGCTACTCCACAGATTACGGGAACGCTGAGACCGGCTTCAACTTAGGTGAGCTGACGCCGAGACATTTTTCCTTCAACAGCCACCTCGGCGCTTGCCCAGCTTGCCACGGTTTAGGAACACAATTGGTGGTCGATCCGGAGCTGATGATTTCAGACCAAACCAAGACCTTGGCCGAAGGAGCAATCACACCCTGGCGTCGCGGCACAAAACGCATGCGAGTCTACTATCGGCATCTGCAGGATGCGCTGATCAAGCACTTCAACGTGAACGAAGACGTGCCGTTCGCCGAGTTGCCTGACGCATTCAAGGCCGCGCTTTACTTCGGGACGAATGGTAAACCGGTTGAAATGGAGTTTGGCGGCAACGGCGACAAGAGAATCACAAAACCATTCGAGGGACTCGTGCCCCAAATGCAGCGGCTTTACCAGCAAACCGAGAGCGAGTTCACGCGCAATCGCATTCGAGCCTTCATGACACGCGAGACATGTAAGGAATGCGGCGGTGCAAGACTCAAACCGGAAATCCTTGCCGTCACAATCAGGGACCAACACGGCTCAGCCGAGGCTACGCCGAGCAAGCACAACCGGGAATTGAACATCCATCAGTTCAGCCAGCAAACCGTGGAGGACGCGCTGCGATTCATTGCCGATCTCGACCTGACCGAACAACAGCAGACCATCGTAACAGACGTTGTCCGTGAGATTCGGTCGCGGCTGCAATTTCTCGTCGAAGTAGGGCTAGGCTATCTCACATTGAATCGCGAAAGCGGCACGCTTTCAGGCGGCGAAGCGCAACGGATACGGCTCGCCACACAGATCGGCTCCGGTTTGGCTGGCGTTCTCTACATTCTCGATGAACCGAGCATCGGTCTGCATCAACGCGACAACGCGCGTTTGCTGGGAACGTTGCGAAAACTGCGAAACCTTGGGAACTCCGTGATCGTAGTCGAGCACGATGAGGAAACGATTCGGGCTGCCGACCACATCCTTGATCTCGGTCCGGGCGCAGGGCCGCGTGGCGGCGAGATTGTGGCAGAGGGAACTCTCGACGACATCGCGCGTGCGAAGAACTCTTTGACTGGCGATTATCTTTCCGGCCGGGCGCGCATAGCGGTTCCAAAACAGCGCTTTCAGCCGAGGCCCGATGGCTGGCTTACAGTCGTAGGCGCAAGTGAAAACAATCTAAAAACAATCGATGTCTCGTTTCCCTTGGGTTGCCTAACATGTGTGACTGGTGTTTCCGGCAGCGGCAAATCGACTTTGGTAGACGACATTTTGCGGCGCGCCCTCTTCCGCCATTTCTATAACTCAAAAGATAGACCGGGCGCTCACAAAGCAATTCGCGGGCTGGAACAGATCGACAAGGTAGTTGTGATCGACCAAAGCCCGATCGGCCGGACGCCACGTTCCAATCCCGTTACATACACCGGCGCGTTCACTCCGATACGCGAACTGTTCGCGCAATTGCCTGCGGCCCGAGTTCGGGGTTACGATGCAGGACGATTCAGTTTCAATGTCAAAGGCGGTCGTTGCGAGAATTGCGAAGGCGGAGGCTTGATCAAAATCGAGATGCACTTCCTGCCCGACGTTTACGTTGAATGCGAGGTTTGCCGGGGCAAACGCTACAATCGCGAGACTTTCGAGATTACTTACAAAGGGAAGAACATTGCAGACGTGCTCGATTTAACCGTCGACGAAGCTGCGCGATTCTTCCGCAATGTGCCGACCATCGCGGAAAAACTCAATTCACTGCTCGACGTTGGCTTGGGCTATCTGCGACTCGGTCAGGCCGGAACGACTCTTTCTGGCGGCGAAGCGCAACGCGTGAAACTTGCCACCGAGCTTGCCAAGAAAGCGACCGGTCGCACTGTTTACATTCTCGATGAACCGACGACTGGGTTGCATTTTGCCGATATTGAAAAACTACTGGAGGTGTTGATGAAGCTCCGCAACGCGGGCAACACCATCGTCGTAATTGAACACAATCTTGAGATGATTAAGTGCGCCGATTGGATAATCGATTTGGGTCCTGAAGGCGGCGAACATGGCGGCGAGGTGGTGGGATCGGGCCCGCCTGAGAGAGTCGCAACTGTTCGGACCAGCTATACGGCGCAATACTTACAGGCAATGCTGGAGAGACGATGACACGCACCGGACTCTTGGGACTCACATGTCTGATCGGGGTACTCAGCCCGGTTGCCCGCGCGGATATCTCCGCTGAAGTAGCCCAGGCCAGCACGCCGCTTTCAGAAGGCGTGCCGGAGGTGGCGGTGGTGCGATTGCAGTCGCTGCTAAACAAGAATCTGCCAGAACAAGAATGGCGCGCAGTCGCCGAAAAACTTGCGGAAGCACAGGTGGCCGCAAACGAACCCGAGGCCACTCTGGTTCTCTTGACTGATGGCAGGTTACGCAACTTGCAATGGGCGAAATTCTGGCGCGCACAGGCGCTGGCCAGCCTACACCGGTGGGCCGACGCGCTGCCGTTGTACGAGGGACTGAGCAATGACACTTCGCCGTTTCAGAAAGCAGCTGTTTTTGGGGCCGGCGATACGTTGCGCGCGTTAGGAAAACGCCAGGAGGCTTTGAAAAAATTTATGCTCTTGGTGCAGGATAAAGAATGGGGCACGCGAGCGCAGCTGCGAGTAGCTGAGCTGTACATTGAATTGGGCAACGCTACCGAGGCACGCCGGCTCCTGGAGCATTTGCAACCAGCTTTCGTCGCAGAACGGCGCGAACGGCGTGTGTTACGGGGCCGCCTCGAACTGACTTCGCACCGGCCTGAACGAGCGATCGATATGTTTCAGGCGATTCTGAAAAGGCCGGAGGGAACACCTCATCCCATTCTGCTCGCCGCGCTCTTCGGCATCGCTGAAGCGCATTTGCAGCTTAAAACGCCGGAGACCGGAGATGACGTACTCGAGCGTTTCATCGATCGTAACCAAGCAGACCCTGACCTTCCGCTGATATTCGCAAAGCTCGATGAGCTGTATCGCGCCGAACATAGACCGTCACGCAATGAACTGGAGAAATGGGTGCGCAGGCCGGAACAGCCGCGGCGAACAATCGCGCGCTGGTATCTTGCCCGACTGGAAATTCGCGCAGGTCGCAGAGAGCGCGCACGCCAGTTGTTTACAGATTTGCGACGCACAGAAATTCAATCGCCAGCCATTGCCCCTGCTCTCTTGGAGTTTGCCGAATTTGAAATTGACGATGGCCACTTTGATGAAGCGATAGCCATTCTGGACGATGCGCGCGTCCTGCGGCCCGAGTCGGCCTTGTTGACTCGGATCGATTTTTTATCTGCGCAAGCCCAGTATTTGGCGAGGCGATTCGATACCGCAACAGCTGCCTTCGAACAAATCGCTCAGCGCGATTCGCGTTGGGCGAAAGCCGCGCTGTTTAACGCATCCAGCGGCTGGCTGCAGATCGGTAATCACACTCGCTTCATTGCTGATTACGACCAACTGGAAAAGCAGGGCGGCGACGAGCAATCGCGTGCCGATTTGCGATTGGAAGAAGGCTTGATGCAGGCTGCCAAAGGCGAGAAAAAAGCTGCGACATCGCTGCAGCGATTCATTCGCGATTTTCCACAGAATCCGCGGGTGTCCGAGGCTTGGGTAGGCTTGGCCGAGTTGGCGTTCCATTCCTCACCGCCACGCCTGGATGAAGCACGAAAAGACCTGGATCGCGCAGTCCAGTCCAGACCAACCGCTGCTGCCGGCGAACGCGCCGATTATCTCCGTATCTGGGTAGAAGAAGCCGCCGGCGGAAACGAATCGGAAGTGATCGAACTCGGAAAGAGATTTCTCGAGCAACACAGCCAGTCACAATTTGCTCGGGAAGTCAGAATGAAATTAGCGGAGCTGTATTACCGCCGCCAGGATTTCGCAAATGCGCAGACGCAGTTTGAGATTATCGCACAACAAGATCCGAATGATCCACTTGCGGAAAAAGCGCTCTTTTTCGCAGCAGAATCAGCCATGTCGAGCATGAGCGAGCATACCCTGGATCGGGCGCTCGTTTTATTCGATCAAGTCGTGCAGAAGAACGGCGCGATGCGCTGGACCGCGCGCAACGAACAAGCGGTGATCGAGCGCAAGCTTGGGAAACCGAAAGACGCTCTCGCCTTGTATGATGAGGTGTTGAAGAGTGACGCCGGCGCGTCTGAAAAACGCGAGGCGCTTTGCGGGAAGGGCGACATTTTCTTCGAGGCTGGCGCAGCGGACCCGAGTAGTTATCAACGTGCCATTGAGGCCTACGACGAACTGGCTGGCGATAAGGAGGGGTCGATTCATTGGCGTAATCAGGCGCTGTTTAAAAAAGGATTATGCTTCGAGAAAAGAGGCGATCGAGCCGGCGCGCTGGCGACGTTCTATAAAATTCTGGAGGACGAGTCGCAGCCCGGCGAGCGCCGCGAGTTGTTCTGGTATTACAAGGCTGGATTCAACGCGGCGCGATTGTTGGAGGAAGATTCAAAGTGGGAGTCTGCCGTCGCGATCTATGACAAGCTCGTCGCCGCCGGAGGCGGCCGAAGCGAGGAAGCCAAAGCGCGTCTGAACAACATTCGCCTCGAACATTTTCTTTGGACGGACTGAAGCATTCCTCGCGGGGCGGTAAAAGTGGGCTGGCCTAAAAATATGAGGTGGGTCGGGGAATAAGCTTGCTTAAATTCGCAGCGGGTTCAAAATCCTGGCATGGGAAAAGGAACCAGGCTGAGTCGCGTGTGCGGCTGGTCGGTCCGATCTGTAATAGGGATCTTCGCCCTTGCATTCTGCGCATCAGTATTTGCTGATGATCAAAGCAAGAATGTGGTAACGCTGCCATCGCAGCCACTGCCTGCCAAGACAACAAAGAAGATTTGTTATGTCGTATCGGGTGGCTCGCGCATTCCACAGCGATGCGATCGTCTCTCTGCAATTCCGACCACTGCTGCCCACATGGACATTTACGGTCGTCGTCCGGGCCAATAATAATAAAGTCCGCCGATGCTCGTGGGGTGAATACCGCTGCTGCTCGCATGGGCAGTACGGATGGAAGATCGTATTTTTTCTCGCCCAGCCATCAGTGGAGAGTCAGCCTGACCCGAGCAGCGAAATTCAAACCGAATTCGCGAAAACGTTTACAAAGCCGTCTTGGCAGATCCGCCCGTTAGGCAAGATTCTGCTGCCGCGATCACCGCTTCGTCGTCATTATCTGTCAGCCGCGCCAAGAAACCCCGAATGCGACGAAACGATTGGCGCAAAAACAAATCTGCGGCCGCGTGATCCGGTGATGCTGTATCGCCATTTCGCCCTACGAGCTGAATGTCGGCATCGATACGGCTCAGCACACAGGTCGAAGCAAAAAGCTCCATGGCCGCGTTGGCGATCCTTTCCTGAATCAGCTGCATGTCCAAAATCGGCTCACGATACATGATCAACGCGCGGTTAACGGCGAAATTAAAACGCCAGATCAGCCGGCCGAGTTGCTGCGCGTACTCGGCAAGCTCTTCGCTTTGCACCGGCACATCGGGCACACGAATCGCCGCGTTGAGCCGATTCTTTCCGGCGGCCCACGCTTTACTCATCCCATCGCGCGACGGCTTCATCATCATGTCGTAAATTTCCTTGAATTCCATGCCCGGCCCACGCATACCGACAAGCGCGATGAACGAAGTCAGCACTTCATTGGCCCCTTCGCCAATTTGGTTGATCCGCGCGTCGCGCAACATTCTCTCTAACGGCAGGTCGGTGAAGTACGCAGAGCCGCCGTAAATCTGAAACACATCGTTGATGCACTCCCAGAGCCGTTCGGTCGTAAACACTTTCAACATCGCAGTCTCAAGCATGTAATCCTCAAGGCCGCGGTCGATAAACGACGCCGTGACCGTGGTCATCGCTTCCATGGCGTAAGCGTCAGCTGCAATCCGGGCAATTTTCTTTTTCACCAGTTCGAATTCGCCCAGGGTCTTGTTGAATTGCCTGCGCGTGTTCGCATGCGCGACGGCTAACTCCAAACAGGTTTTGGCTGCGCCTGTGCAGCATGCGCCGAATGTGGTGCGTCCAAAATCGAGCACCGTCAGCGCGACTTTCAGACCTTTACCTATAGGGCCCAGAATATTTTCTTTTGGCACTTTGACGTCACGCAGCGCGAACCTTCCCGTGGCCGTGCCTTTGATTCCCGTCTTCGGCATCCGCGCTTCGAGCATTTCGAAACCCGGCATGTCCGGGGTCACAAGAAACGCCGTGACAGCCGTTTTATCCGAGCCGGGCACAGGAGTACGCGCCATCACCGTGAGTTCGTGCGCAATCGCAGCGTTCGTGATGTACCGCTTCTCGCCGTTCAAAATGAAATGCGAGCCGTCCTCGCTCGGACGCGCCTGCATCTGCACGTTTGCCGCATCCGACCCGGCTTCCTTCTCGGTGAGCGCGAACGCGCCGAGTTGCTCACCAGTCACCAATTTCGGAAGCCATTTCTGTTTTTGTTCGTGCGTGCCAAACAACAGCAACGCCCGGATACCGATGGAGTGATGCGCGTTAACAAAAACCGATGTCGACGCGCAACGCCGGCCAATTTCTTCGAGCACTTTGCAATTCGCCATCTGCGAGAATCCATGTCCGCCATATTCCTTCGGTGCCGTCATGCCGAGCACGCCGATTCGCCCCAAACCATCGATCACGCTGCGCGGAATATCCGCCTGCCGATCGATCTCCGCAGGATCGAGATCCGCATTCAAAAATCTGCGAAGTTCAGTAAGCGTTTGATCCAGCTCGCCCTGTTGCGCCTCCGGGATGCGCGGATACGGCATCACCCAATCCGATACGAAATGCCCTTGGAAAAGTCCTTTCGCAAACCCCAGCGCCTGGGGCCCTGCAAAGAGCAGTTCCTCAGCCTGCTGAATCTCTTTCTGTCGCTGCGCGTCGAGTTTGTTCATTCAATTTCGCTGCTCGAAAAAGCGGCGACGCATTGTAGCCGTGCTCGCACGCGTGTCCAATCAGGTGCATCTACGCTTTGAAGATCCAAAGCGTCAAGACTCCGAGATTCGTCCTCAGCTACAGCCCTGGCTGGTGCCGCATTCGGTGCAGACGCCGCAGGCTCCGGCGCGAATGACTTTGTCGCTTCCGCAGACGGAACACGTGATGCCCATGAAGATGCTGCCGAGTGCCACTGTTACGCGATCGGATGATGTGCCCGCGCCATTCCCGTTTCCTCCGGCAGACGTCCCGCCATTGCCAGGATTAGATGAATGACCCGTAATGACGTCGATCACTTCCTTGTCGCCTGTGCGCGCGAGATCGGTAACAGGCCGGTTGAGTGCCTTCTTCTCGATGTCGGGAATTTCTTTGAGCGGTAGATCGGGTTGCGCGCGATTCGGCGCGGTCGCTTCCTTGTAACCTTTGATGAACTGGCACGCCAGCCATCGGAAAACGTAATCGGTGATGCTCGTCGCATG
>Ga0081455_10002279_pt1 | contig 22898 bp, 22 predicted proteins | sample TabmetS3T2R1_FD_70207 | JGI IMG/M metagenome (GOLD analysis project Ga0081455, IMG submission 70207) | Tabebuia heterophylla rhizosphere microbial communities from the University of Puerto Rico - S3T2R1 | ecosystem: Host-associated > Plants > Roots > Rhizosphere ...
CTTGGCTGCTTCCTCCTTCAGGCGGCGGGCGTCGTCGAGCTCGGCCTTGATGCGCTGGGCGCGGTGATCGAGCGCAGTCAGCACCGTGCGGTGGACGCCAAGCCAGAAAAACACCCCCATCAGGATGAGGAAGGCAATCGCGACCCAGGTTTCCGGTTGGGTAAACATCGGTCTATCCCTTCAACGAGGCGTCGACGGCCTTTTTGACCGCGGCCTTGTCCGGCGCGGTGCCGGTGAGCCGCTGCACGATTGCGCCGGCCGCATCGGCTGCGATGCTCTTGACATTGCGCATCGCCGCCGTCCGCGTCGCCGCGATCTGCTTTTCGGCGTCGGCAAGGTTGCCTGCGAGCTTCTGCTCCAGCGCCTTGCGCTCGGCCTCCGCGGCAGCATTCAGTTTCTCGCGGGTTTCGGCGCCGATCGCCTGCGCGCGGGAGCGGGCTGCCGCCAGTTCGCCTTCATAGGCTTTCAGCGCCGCATCCGACTGGTCCTTCAGCTTCTGCGCTTCCGCCAGGTCGCCCTCGATCGCATTCTGGCGCGCCTCGATCACGCCGCCGACCCGCGGCAGCGCAAAGCGCGACACGATGATGTAGAGCGCGACAAAGGCGATGACCAGCGACACCAGCTGCGAGGCGAAGGTGGACGATTCGAACGGCGGAAAGCCTCCGCCGTGACCGCCATCAGCCCCGGTGTGCGCGCCGGTTTTCTGGCCTTTTGCTTCGCCATGACCTGTAGCCATGGAGTTCTCCTGTTGCTGTCATGCGCGCCGCCTCTCCAGGCGGCGTGAGGAGTTGTCGCTCAGAGCGGAACGAACAGCAGGAGCAGCGCGATCAGCAGCGAGAAGATGCCGAGCGCTTCGGTCACGGCGAAGCCGAAGATCAGGTTGCCGAACTGGCCCTGGGCTGCCGACGGGTTGCGCACCGCAGCGGCGAGGTAGTTGCCGAAGATGATGCCGACGCCGACGCCCGCACCGCCCATGCCGATGCACGCGATGCCCGCGCCGATAAGTTTAGCTGCTGCCGCTTCCATTTTTAGCTCCTTGAGAGAAAGAAAAGTGAGGGTGGGAAATTCTCCGGACCGCTTAGTGTCCCGGATGAATGGCGTCGTTGAGGTAGATGCAGGTGAGGATCGCAAACACGTAGGCTTGCAGGAACGCGACCAGCAGTTCGAGCGCGGTGAGCGCAACCGTCAGCGCCAGCGGCGCGATGCCGCCGATCCAGCCGACCGCGCCGAGCGCGACGCCGAGCATTCCGACGAAGCCCGCAAACACCTTCAGTGCGATATGGCCGGCCAGCATGTTGGCGAACAGACGCACGCTGTGCGAAACCGGCCGCAGGAAGAAGGACAGGATCTCGATGAACATCACCAGCGGCACGATGTAGCCGGGGACGCCCTTCGGCACGAAGATCGAGAAGAATTTCAGTCCGTTCTTGTAGACGCCGTAGATCAGGACGGTGAAGAACACCAAGAGCGCCAGCGCCGCGGTGACGATGATGTGGCTCGAGACCGTGAAGGTGTAGGGGATGATGCCAACCAGGTTCGAGACGCAGATGAACATGAAGAGCGAGAAGATCAGCGGAAAGAACTTCATGCCTTCCGAGCCGGCGGTAGAGCGGATCGTGGAGGCGACGAATTCGTAGGAGATTTCGGCGATCGACTGCATCCGGCCCGGGATGAGCTGACGGCCCGTCGCCAGCATCAGGAGGCCGATGATGCCCACGGCCACGAACATGTAGACGGTCGAATTGGTGATGGCGATCGTGTGCTTGCCGATATGGCCAAGCGTGAAGAGGGGCTCGATGTTGAACTGATGAATCGGGTCGATTTTCATCCGCGCGGGCCTTGGTCCGCCGGCGTGCCGCCGGCAATCGAATTTCAAATGTCCTGACTTCCGCCAGCGCTCAAGCGCTTGCCCGGGCTATGTGCGCTGCGCCGACCTCACCACGTTGACCACGCCGGCGACGAAGCCGAGCAGAAAGAACACGATGAGACCGAACGGCGATGTCGACAGCAACTTGTCGAATCCCCAGCCAATCGCAGCCCCGACGACAACGCCCGCGATCAACTCCGAAGAAAGCTGGAAACCGCGCGCCATCGCCGATGCTCTGGCTGCACTGTCTCCGCTTTCGGTTCTGGATTGATCGGTCTCGACTTTGCGGTTGTCACGAAATTCGGACAATCGCTGATCCAGACTTCCGAGCCTTGCGGAAAGCGCGGCTTCATCGGAAGACGTTGGACTTCCATTCGCCTTGTCGTCGGTGCTTTTGGCCATGATGGCCGGACACTAAACGATGCTGCGGTTGATGGAAATTACGCCGTCACCCCTCAAAAGCCGCGCGGACCATACTGACCGCGTCTTAGCAAGTCAAGATTGCGTAATAACCGTCTAGGTATTTGATTTGGCTTACATTATTCGAACAAACGCGTGCCGCCTGTGGAGCGGTCGCCGCACTGCAGCAGCTGGCATAATCGGGATGTGCGTTGCAGCCTCCGGGCCGCTCTGTTGTGATCCCGACAAGCGTTCCGCGTCACGGTTTTAGAGGGTCCATATGCCGCGTCAGGTCGACTACTATTTCTCGTTTCAGTCCCCTTGGGCCTATATCGGGCATGGTCCGTTTCGTGAGGTCGTAAGTACCTACGATCTCAAGGTAAATCTCAGGCCCGTGGTGCTGGTGGATCTGTTCTCCGAAACCGGCGGACTGCCGCTGATGAAACGCCACCCGGTGCGACAGCGCTACCGCATGGTCGAACTGCAGCGCTGGCGCGACAAGCGCGGTCTGAAGTTCCACCTGCAGCCGAAGAACTGGCCGTTCAATGCACGGCTCGCCGACGGCGTCGTCATCGCCGCGGTCGAGGCGGGCCTCGATCCCGATGAATATCTGCGCCGGGCTTTTGCCGCGGTGTGGGAGGACCAGCTCAGCATGGCCGATCCCAACACTATTGCGAAGGTTGCCGATGCGTCGGGATTGCCGGGCAAGAAGCTGGTCGAACGCTCCGCCTCCGAGGAGATCGGTTCGATCTACGAAAAGAACCGGCAGGATGCGATCGCCGCCGATGTGTTCGGCTCGCCGGTCTATGTGCTCGATGGCGAAGTATTCTGGGGACAGGATCGCATCGAATTGCTGGCGGATGCATTGAAGTCGGGCCGCAAGCCCTATAGCTCTAGCGTCTAGGGGGCAGGTCACGTTTTCCGTTGAGGCGGAGCAAGCCCATGCGCACAGCGCCCTGGAAGTCCTCGATAACAGCTGCGGCATTTCTCGTCGTCAGCGGTGCCGCCTCCGCGCAATCCAAGCCCGACACCGAGAACGGCCGCTACGCGCTATCGCCGATCGGCGATGGCGGCGTGCTGCGGCTCGATACCAAGACCGGGTCGGTCTCGACCTGCACCAATTCCGGCACCGGCTGGGCCTGCTATGCGGTGCCGGACGAGCGCGCGGCGCTCGATGCGGAAATCGGCCGGTTGCACGCCGACAATGAAAAGCTCAGGGCGCAGCTGGCGGAGCGCGAGGGCACCGTCGCCGGCAAGGCCGAGGAGGCGCTGCCGAAATCCGATCCCCTGAAGAAGCCGGAGCCGAAGGTCGCCGAGGGCGAGCGCAAGATCGAGATCCCCTTGCCGAGCGACCGCGACATGGACCGCGTGATGTCGTTCCTGGAACGGGCCTGGCGGCGGTTGATCGAAATGGCCAACCGCATCCAGAAGGACGCCGCCGGGGGCAAGATCTGATGCGGCCGCTGTCCCGCTCAGCGCCTTCCAGCGTGAGCGCGAACACCGTCGTTTCATCACGGCTTGCCGTCGAGACCCGCGGCACCGGCTTCATCGACATCACCCGCGAGGTCGCAAAATTCCTGCGTGAATCCGGCGCGCGCGAGGGCGCCGTGACGCTGTTCATCCGCCATACCTCGGCCTCGTTGACGATCCAGGAAAATGCCGATCCGTCGGTGCTGCGGGATCTGACCACCGCCTTGAATCGGCTGGCGCCCGAGAATGCCGGGTGGGTGCACGACACCGAAGGTCCCGACGACATGCCGGCGCATATCAAGACCATGCTGACGGAAACCTCGCTGCAGATCCCGGTGCTGAACGGCGAGATGGCACTCGGCACCTGGCAGGGGATTTACGTGGCCGAGCATCGCGCACGGCCGCATCGGCGCGAGATCGTGCTGCAGTTCATTGGCGCCACGGCCTAACACAAAACAAATCCGGCCGCGGATGGCTCCGCGGCCGGACTTTCTTGCGATGGCTTGCGTCGTCAGGTCTTTTGAATACTGACGCCGGAACTTGTCGTGATGTCGACGCCGACCGTGTCCTTCAGGAAGATCAGGCCGACGATCAGCGTCATCACCGCGACGCCGATCGGATACCAGAGGCCGGCATAGATATCACCGGTCGCCGCCACGATCGCTGTCGCGAGCAGTGGCAGCATGCCGCCGAACCAGCCATTGCCGATGTGGTAAGGCAGCGACATCGAAGTGTAGCGGATCTTGGTCGGAAACATCTCGACCAGGAACGCGGCGATCGGCCCGTACACCATGGTGACGTAAAGCACCATGATCACCAGGATCAACTCAGCCATGACCCAGTTGACCTTGGCCTTGTCTGCGGTGGGCGAATAGCCCGCGGTCTTCAGCGCGGCCGTCCACTTGGCATTGTCCCAGCCCTCGACCTTGGTCGATCCGAGGGTCATATCGACCGATTTCGACCCGGGCGCGTTCACGGTCTTGAAGGAAAGGCCCGACTTGGTCAGGAAGTCCTGCGCGCGGTCGCACTGCGTAAAGTTCGACCACGGTCCCACGAAGATATGGAAGTTACAGGTCGACTGGTCCGCCGTCACGGTGATCGGGTTCTTTTCGGCGAAGGCTTCAAGGTCCGGGTTGACGTAGTGGGTCAGGCCCTTGAACAACGGGATGAACGTGACCGCTGCGATCAGGCAGCCGGCCAGGATGATCTTCAGTCGCCCGATGCGGTCGGACAGCCAGCCGAACACGATGAAGAACGGCGTGCCGATGACGAGTGAGAGCGCAATCAGCACATAGGCTGAAATGAAGTCGAGCTTGAGCGTGATAGTCAGGAAGAACAACGCGTAGAACTGGCCGGTGTACCACACCACGCCCTGACCCGCGGTTGCGCCGAGCAACGCGAGCAGCACGTATTTGTTGTTCGGATAGTGGAAGAAGCTCTCGGTCAGCGGCGCCTTCGAGCCTTTGCCCTCTTCCTTCATCTTCGCAAAAATCGGCGACTCATTCAGGCGCAGCCGGATCCAGACCGAGATGCCGAGCAGGAAGATCGATACGAGGAACGGAAGCCGCCAGCCCCATTCGGCAAACATCTTGGCGTCCATGTACATCCGGCAGAGTCCGATCACCACCAGCGCCAGGAAGAAGCCGAGCGTCGCAGTGGTCTGGATGTAGCTGGTGGTATAGCCGCGCTCGCTCGGACGCGAGTGTTCGGCCACATAGGTTGCCGCGCCGCCGTATTCGCCGCCAAGGGCGAGGCCCTGGGCAAGGCGCAGCGTCACAAGAAGAATGGGTGCCACCCAGCCAATGCTCGAGAAGGTAGGAAGCAGGCCGACCAGGAAGGTCGCGCCGCCCATCACCACGATGGTGACGAGGAAGGTGTATTTGCGTCCGACCAGATCGCCGATCCGGCCGAAAATGATCGCGCCGAACGGGCGCACCAGGAAGCCCGCCGCATAGGTCGCGAATGCGGAGAGCAGTGCGGCCGTGTCATTGCCGGGCGGAAAGAACAGCGCCGCAAAGAACGGAGCCAGCGTGGCGTAGAGATAAAAGTCGTACCATTCGAAGACAGTGCCAAGCGAGGAGGCGAGGATGACGAATTTCTCGTCCTTCGACATGCCTGCCGCCTTCGCCGATGATAGAGTCATAGTCGCCATTCAGTCACTCCCCATTGTGTTTCTTGATATCGAAATCTGCTTCCGCGTCATATCGACGCGAAAAATCAACAGCCTCACTACATGTTCGGCACTATGGCCCCAATAGTACTTTCGGCTGGAACTGGTTCCGCCAGCTCTTGACGCCCAGTCAATGGACTCGGAGGCTCGCATTTTCGCGATCGACGGATCGACAATTTAGAAGGGAGACATCTGTTTTGGCTTTGAGGTGTAGCGTCTTGCAGGAATGCGAGTTGCTCCCGCCAAACGTGGGCCGGACATCTTCGCGGCGGCGAAGTTTTAGACTAAAGTTCTAAAGGCCAAACAGAGAGAAAAACAGCGCGATCGTCCACATCACGACGGATATCAGCGCCGTCCATCGCGCAAACAGCAAATAGGTTTCGCGCATCAAGCCCGAGACCGTCCTTTGCGCTGAGGCCTGGGGCGGGCGGCTTTCCTTCGAAAGATAAAGCCACATCTCGGTACGGCGATGGTCCTTGGTCCGCGCCTCTCTGGCCTTGAGCAGGAGGACGAGCGTCATCACCATGCTCAGGAAGCCACCCGCCTGGAAGGCTGAACGAGGAAGAAACGACAGGCCGATCATGACGCAGAAGATGGCGAGTGAGGCGAAACCGCAGGCGCGCAATACCGTTTCATAGGCAACGCGCCGCATCTCTTCCATGATCCATCTCGTCCGCGAAACCTGATCTCCAGCCAAAGTCAGCATAGCGCCAAACGAGGGCCTTCCTCAACTCAACGTTGCCCGGCCTATAGGCCGATTTTGATGAAATTGCCGGCAGCGGGCATCGCCAGAACTGCACTTCCGGCAAGCCAGATCCATAGCGACACCTTGTTCGATTCCGAGGCGCCGATAACCCTCTCGTAGATTGCGGCGGGAATCCCTCCAAGAATGACGGTAGCGGTCGAGACCATCAGCGAGGCGAACATCAGCGTCAGCGAAAGGTTGCCGAACAGCAGCGGACCGGCCAACGGCTGCACATACAGCAGCGCGAAGATCAACCCGAGCTGGTTGAAGATGCCATTGATCATCCCGAAGAAAGCGATGCCAATGAAGTAGAAGTTACGATTCATGACCCTGCTCCGGCCAGTTTGGGCGCAAGGTTCAGCAGCAGGAGCGTGTAGTGAAACGCGACGCGTAGCCAGAACATCCAGACAAAACCGAACAGCCACAGCAGCGCAGGAGGCACCGCCTTCGGGGTGACGGTCGAAAGGACGGCCAGCACCGGATCGGTGATCCGGCAGAAGAAGCGCCAGATGTAGTTCGGCGAGTCCGCATCCACCATCAGGCCGAGCAGAAATCGGCCGAGCATGGTGTACATCAGGGCGGCCAGCACGAAGTTCGGCAGGTGAAAATACCAATAGCTGGCGAACGAGGTTGCGGTATCCAAGAACTTCTCCCCCGGCAGCGCCGATGCGTCACGCCCGCTCCATGATGGAGGCTTGCGCCCCGCAAGCGCCCGATGCCCAACAATGTCAATCGCAGCGATTCCCGGCAAGCGACGTGTCGCCGTTTGAAACGAAACGGGGCCCCGAAAGGCCCCGTTTGCCATAACTCAGGAACTGCGCCCTCAGGTGGTTTTCTCTTCGAGCACCGTCCGTCCGCGCGGCTTGCGGATCTCATCCACGTAGTCCTGCATCTCCTTGGACGGCTCCTTGCCGAGGAGGCTGACAATGTAGATGACCGCAAAGCCCAAAGGCGTTCCCAACAATCCGCAGGCGATGTTGTTGAGGTTGAACCAGCCGACCTTGTTGGCCAGCGGGTGCGCCAGCGTCGGGAAGCTTTCCATGGCATTGGGCAACGCCATGGTCTTGACGAGGTCGACCACGGGCGCCCCGGTCACCGGGTTCAGCAGCGACGTCATGCCGAAATACTTGACGCCGGCGCCTGGGAAGTAGCGGCTCACCACCAGGTAGAACAGGCACAGCCCGAACCCGGCGATGATGCCGCAGACAGCGCCCGTTGCGGTCGTGCGCTTCCACCAGACGCCCATCACCAGGGCCGGGAAGTTGCCCGCCATAGCCAGCGAGAACGCCCAGCCGACCATGGCCAGGATGTCTGCCGGCTTGGTTGCCGCAGTCGCGGCCGCGACCACCGCGACGACCACGAGGAGGGCACGAGCCACGGTAAGGCGGCGCATGGTGGGCGCGTTGGGGTCGATCATCTTGTAATAGATGTCGTGCGACAACGCATTGGCGATGGCGAGCAGCAGCCCGTCAGCGGTGGACAGCGCGGCGGCGAGACCGCCCGCGGCGACCAGACCCGAGATCACGTAGGGAAGGCCCGCAATCTCAGGCGTGGAGAGCACGATCACGTCCGTGTTGATGACGAAGTCCTGCAGCCTGACGACACCGGGGTGACCGGCGATCGCCTTGCAGGCCGCCACAACCGCATCGATCGTAGCCGCGTTCTTGCCGCAGATCTGGATCAGTCCGAGTTCGCCCCAGTTGAACAGCCAGGGGCGAATGGCGGTAAGATCCCGGCCGATGATGTTTGTGTAAACTTCCAGCTTGGAGAACGCGGCGTAGGCCGGCGCCGAGAAGTAGAGCAGGAAGATAAACAGCAGCGACCACGCGACCGACTGACGCGCCTCACGCACCGACGGGGTGGTGAAGTAGCGCATCAGGATATGCGGCAGGGAGGCGGTGCCGACCATCATGCACATGATGATCGCGAAGAAGTTGAGCGGGCTGTAGTTGATGAACGGCTGAATGTGCGGCTTCAAGGACGCTGCGGTCGCAAGACCGGTCGCAAGCATTTGCTGTTCCCGCGCCGTGATTTCCGCGATCGCCCGGCCGTAGGTGAGCTCCGGAATCGGGATCCCGTATTTCATGGTGGACAGGATCACGATCGGCGCAAGATAAGCGATGATCAGCACAACGTATTGCGCGATCTGGGTCCAGGTCACCGCCCGCATGCCGCCGAGCATCGCGCACAGCAGGATGCCGACCAGTCCGGCGAACACGGCGAGCTCGAACTGCATGCCGAGGAAGCGCGAGGCGATCAGGCCGGTGCCATAGATTTGCGCCGTCACGTAGGTGAAGGAGCAGGCCACCAGCACGATCACACCGAGGAAGCGCGCGAAATTGCCGCCGTACCGGAACGACAGGAAGTCGGGCACGGTATAGGCGCCGAACTTGCGCAGATACGGTCCGATCAGGATCGACACCAGCACAAACCCGCCGGTCCAACCGAGCACCCAAGCCAGGCCGTCATAGCCGAGCAGGAAGAGGGTGCCGGCCATGCCGACGAAGGAAGCCGCCGACATCCAGTCCGCGCCGGTCGCCATGCCGTTGTAGAAGGCCGGAACGCGCCGGCCGGCGACATAATATTCGGAGACCTGCGCGGTACGCGTCATGACGCCGATAATGGCGTAGACGGCCAGCGTGAAGAACACGAAGAAGTAGCCGAGGATCTTGTTGGGAACGCCGACCTGCTCGAGGAGTGCGAGCAGCAAGATGAATGCGATGAACCCGCCCGTGTAGGTGCCGTACATCTTGCCCAGATTCTTGATGAAATCCGAGCTGCTGGTAGAAGCTTCCGTGGCCATTTTATCCCCCTAGTCGTCTTCGGCAAAGCCGAATTCGCGGTCAATGCTGTCTTGCTGCCTGGCGAAGACGAACAGCATGACGACGAACACAATGAGCGATCCCTGCGCGGCCATGTAGAAGCCGAGCGGGAATCCAAGGATCGGAATAACGATCTTGTTCAGGGGCTCCACAAACATGTGGATGATAAAGCCAAAAAAGAACCAGATGCCGAGATGTGTCCACATCAGGCGCGAAGTCTTGCGCCAGTGGGCCTCTTCCTTCTGCTTTAAGCTTGTAGAGTCGGGCATGAGCTGCAATTCCTCCTCAAAGCGCCGGCAAGCGATTGCCGGGATTGAAAGCGAGGGGAATGCATCATCCCACCTTACGGCCCCCCTCGTGCCGCTGCTCCAATCGCTCTTGCGCCAATCTGGAGCCTTTCCGCCGTTCTTCTTGTCTTTTGATTGCGCTTCTGACGGCTATCGGGTTCTGCAAGGCTAACATCAGGACCGGCCAAGCCATTATTATACTTTCGGCGGTAACCAATGTTGCGACTGCGAAGACAGCCTCGCATGCGACATCAAGCCTTTGCAGTTGCCGGAGAAACGCGGGATAAGCCAGAATCGCCCGGGCAGGATCGACCTTGATGAAGTTGTGGGAAAAGCTATTTCGGCCTCGTCCCCCGATTCGCGACCTCGAAGCGCTGGCGGATTTCATCGACGCCCAGTCGGCTTTCATCACCCAGAAGGGAATCTACGAGTACTCGCGGGCCCGCGCGGGCCACTACGCCAAAGTCATGTTCGCCGAGGAAGAGTTCGCCCGGTCCGTGGAGCGTGCACGCTGGCAGGCCTTTCCGCTCGGGCTCTCAATGGTCGGCGAGATGATCGAAGGCGTGCTCGGCTCTGGGGCCGGGATGCAGCGCCGCGAACTTCTGGACCGGCTGACGCTGGTCGTCCTGTCGGTGTTTGACCGTTATCCCGTGCCCCCATCGATCGGAGAGGAAGTCTGGCTCGAATCGCGCCGCGAGCTCGCGCACCGCCTCGACCTCGTTGGCGGACATGCGCGAAAGCGGGTGATGGACATTCCTGATCCGCTCGCGCAAGCCTATTTTTCGATGATGCCGATCCACGAAAAGCTGCGCGGCCGCGACTTTGCGACCACGCGCAACTATCTCAGCGTCTGCCTGTGCAACATCCATGACGAATTTGTCGCGCGCGCAGACGGTGCCGCATTGCGACAGGCGCTGGGCGCAGCTCCGGCGGCATAGTCTTCGCGCAGGACGCGACAGGTGACGGAGGTGCGATGGACCGCACGAAAGGGGGCGCACCGCTGCTGGCCCTCGAGGCTGTCGTGATCGACACCGAGACGACGGGGCTCGATCCGCGCAAGGCGAGGGTGATCGAACTTGCCGCTGTCCGCCTCTCGGCGGGCAGACTCGTCGATGGCGATTCCTTCCGTCAATTGCTGCGGCCCGACAACGAAGCGATCCCTGCCGCCACGACGCGGATTCACGGCATCGACGATGCGGCTGTCGCAGCGGCGCCTTTGTTCGCCGAGGTGTGGCCGCGCTTCCAGGAGTACGTCGGCACAGCCATCGTGATCGGCCACACGATCGGCTTCGACCTCGCCGTCTGGAAACGCGAATGCGAGCTGGCGGGGCTGCCATGGTTACGCCCGCGGACGCTGGACACCCGGTTGCTTGCCGAAATCGCCGCGCCTGAACTGGCCGGATACGCACTGGAGAAGGTTGCCAGCTGGCTCGGCATCGAGGTGACGGATCGGCACACAGCCTTGGGCGACGCGGTGATCTCGGCGAGGGTGTTCCGGGCACTGGTGCCGAAGCTGCGCGATCACGGTATCCGCACCGTTGCCGAGGCCGAGCGGGCGTGCCATGCGCTCACCGCTGTGCTCGACGATCAGGTGCGGTCCGGGTGGGTCGAAGCCGTCGAACCTCCGTCACGGATTGACGCGGAGCGGACGCTGAAGCGGTTCGACGCCTATGCGTTCCGACGCCGCACCCGCGACATCATGCGTCCGCCGTCCTTCGTGACGCCGGACATCCCGGTACGGGAAGGTGTCGCCCGGATGACGCGCGAAAGGAAATCGGCCGTGTATGTCGGCGGTCCGCATGCGGCGGTACACAAGATCAAGGCCGCCGACACCGGTATTCTGACCGAACGCGACGTCTTGCGTGCCATCGATCGCGTCGGCGCCGAGGCGCTGGAAATGCCGGTCGGCCGGTTCATGAAGAGCCCGCTGATCTCGGTTCTCGCGGACGCCTTTCTCTATCGCGCAATCGGCAGGATGAACCGCCGCAGGATCCGCCACCTCGGGGTTGTCGATGAAGCCGGCTGGGTGGTTGGCGCATTGTCGGCACGTGATTTGCTGCGGTCGCGCGCCGGAGAGGCCGTGTCGCTCGATGACGAGATCGAGGGCGCCGCGGATGCGCACGGGCTTGCCGTTGCCTGGGCCAAGCTGCCGCATCTTGCCGGGGGACTGCTGGCGGAAGGCTTGTCCGGCCGCGAAGTCGCGGAAGTGGTCTCCCGCGAGCTCGGCGCGCTTACGCGCCAGGCGGCCGTGATTGCGGAACGGATCATGCGGGAAACCGGTTGCGGCGAACCACCGGTACCGTATGCGCTGATCGTGCTGGGCTCCGCCGGTCGCGGCGAAAGCCTGCTGGCGATGGACCAGGACAATGCCATCATTTTCGAACGCGGCGAACCGGAGGGCGTCGAGGATCGCTGGTTTGCCGCGTTCGGCGCGCACGTGGCCGATATCCTGCACGAGGCGGGGGTGCCCTATTGCAACGGGGGCGTCATGGCGCGAAACGCAGCCTGGCGCGGTTCAGTCGCAACGTGGCAGGCTCGCGTTGCCCACTGGATATCGCGCTCCAATCCCGCGGACTTGCTGTCCGTCGATATTTTCTTCGACTTGCGCGCCGTGCACGGCGATGGCGCCCTGGCCGTGACGGTGAGGCAGGCTTCATTTGCGGCGGCGGAAGGGCAGGCGGCATTTGCCAAGCTCCTGGTCGAAATGGTGAGGATTCCATCCAGCTTGAGGTTCTTCGGCGGCATCCGCACCGGGGGCGGACGTATCGATCTGAAGACGGCCGGCCTGTTCGGCCTTGTGGCTGCGGCGCGCGCCATGGCGATACGCTACCATGTGATGGATCGGCCGACGCCGGAGCGCCTGGCCGGGGTCAAAGCCTTCGTCCACGCCAGCGAAGCCGATCTTGATGCCCTGATCGAGGCGCAGGGCACCTTTCTCGACCTGATCGTCGCGCAGCAGGTTGAAGACGTCGCCCACGGCCTGCCTCCAACCAACGCGATCGCAGTGAAGCGGCTATCGCCGCGCGCGTACGATCGGCTGCGCACAGCACTTGAAGCGGTGGCGCATGTCGATGATCTGGCGCGCGACCTCTTGTTCCCGGAGTAAATGCGCGGGCCTGATACGGCGTCGCTGCCGGAACAGGACAAGCTGATTGTGCGCCGCACAAGAGCGGTTAACCGCTTCTTTGCAACGGGATATTTGCGAGCTTGCATACAAACCTATGGCAGAGGACAATTGCGTCCAAAGCCGTCTGACAGGCCCTCGTGCCGAGGTCATGCGGTCGGATACGCAAGAAGTAGATGACCACCCCAGCCAACACCCGCCTCGTCATTGCCGATGACCATCCGCTGTTCCGCGACGCGTTGCGGCAGGCGGTGACGAGCGTCGTTTCGTCCGCCAAGGTCGATGAAGCGGGGTCGTTTGATGAATTGACTGCGCTGCTTGAGCAGGATTCCGACGTCGACCTGATCCTGCTCGACCTGACCATGCCCGGGATCTCCGGCTTCTCGGGCCTGATCTATCTGCGCGCCCAGTATCCGGCGATTCCGGTGGTGGTGGTCTCCGCCAGCGATGACAGCTCCACCATCCGCCGCTCGCTCGATTTCGGCGCCTCCGGCTTCATTCCAAAGCGGTTCGGCGTGGAGACGCTGCGCGACGCCATCACAAAAGTAATGGACGGCGACGTCTTCATCCCGCCGGACACCGATCTTTCCTCCGCCGCCGACCCTGACATGACGCGGCTGCGCGATCGGCTGGTGACGCTGACGCCGCAGCAGGTGCGGGTGCTGATGATGCTGTCGGAAGGACTGCTCAACAAGCAGATCGCCTACGAGCTCGGCGTCTCCGAGGCGACCATCAAGGCGCATGTCTCGGCGATCCTGCAGAAGCTAGGCGTCGAAAGCCGCACGCAGGCCGTGATTGCGGCGGCGAGGATCTCCGGCGGCCAGTGGAAACAGGGCACGCCGACGGCGTAGGGCCATCAACGCATTCGAGTGAACCACGGACGGTACGCTCGACCTGATGTCGCAACTGCGTCGAGGCGGCCAGCTACTCCGCCGACCAGCGTGAAGCCTGCGCGGTCCGGGCTGGCGCCGCCTTGAGACAGCGTCGGGCGGCTTCAATTTCAGCATCGCTGGCCCCGTGGCTTCGTGCCCATGTTTCAGCGGCGGACGCCGAATACTTCGCTACATAAAAGCGAACGACAGCACAGGAGGCGCGGCTGACCCGACCGTACTCGCCGGCTTGCGCGTATGCAGTTGACCCGAGACAAATGACGGCAACGCACGCCCACCGCGACAGCATATTCGGACTCCCCAATTTCGGATCGGCGCTGAAAGGTGCAAGTTCCAATGTCGGAACATCCAAGCGCGCGGTGGATTCAAGAATCAATCTCGCCGACTCGCGGCTCCAAGCACAAGTTACCGATCAACGCGACCTGACTTGTCCACGCATGTTTGACGGAAACCGCAAATGCGCTTGCCGCGGAATACGGCTTCTACTCCGCCGCCACCATCTGCTGCGTGCGCCATTGCCCGAGCACGGCGCGCAGCGACGCGGGCTTCACCGGCTTGTTGAGCACCGCGATCTTCTCCTCGCGGGCTGCTGCGCGCACATTCGGGCTGCGATCGGCGGTGATCAGGGTCGCCGGAATGTTCTCGCCGAAGCGGCGGCGGATCTCGCGGATCGCGGCAACGCCGTTGCCGCGATCGAGATGATAGTCGACCAAAAGCCCGGTGACCGTCCCGCCCGCCTCCTCCAGCGCCGCGATCGCGGCTTCCGGATCGGTGACCGCGATCACCTTGGCGTCCCACCCGGTCAACAGCGTCTTCATGCCGTCGAGGATGGCCGGGTCGTTCTCGATGCACACAATCAGCGCGCCGCTCATCGGCGTGCGCGACGGTGTCGTGCTGATCACGGCCGCGGTGTGGTCGATTGCGGCTGCGACCGGCACCGTCACCGAGAAGACCGAGCCGCCGCTCGCCACCGAATCGATGGCGATGGCGTGATTGAGGACGCGTGCCAGCCGCTCGACGATCGAAAGTCCGAGGCCCAGGCCACGCGCGATCCGCGCGCCCTGTTCGAGGCGATGAAATTCCTTGAAGATCTCACCGCGCTTGGGCGCGGGAATGCCGACGCCGGTATCATAGACCCCGATCTGCAGCGACTGGCCGCGGCGCCGGCAGCCGACCAGCACGCGGCCGCGCGGGGTATATTTGATGGCGTTGGAGATGAAGTTCTGCAGCAGCCGCCGCAGCAGCGCGCGGTCGGACTGCACCGGCAGCGAGCAGGGCACGAAGATCAGCTCAAGCCCCTTGGCGCGGGCGATCGGCGTGAACTCGATTTCCAGCGAGCGCATCAAATCCGCCATCTTGAAGCTCGAGATCGACGGCGTCATCGCGCCGGCGTCGAGCCGGGAGATGTCGAGCAGCGCGCCGAGGATTTCCTCGATCGCCTCCAGCGAGTCGTCGATGTTCTCGGCGAGCTTTGAATCGTCGCCGCCGCTCTGCTTCTCGACCAGGCTCGTGACATAGAGCCGCGCCGCATTGAGCGGCTGCAGGATGTCGTGGCTGGCAGCCGCAAGGAATCTCGTCTTGGAATTGTTGGCGTCTTCGGCCGCACTCTTGGCCAGCGCAAGCTCGGAATTGAGCAGCGTCAGCTCCTCGGTGCGGTCGCGTACGCGCTTTTCCAGCGTGGCATTGGCGCGCTCCAGCGCTTCCGCCGCCTCGAAGCTCGGCGTGACGTCGGAGAAGGTGATGACGAGGCCGCCGCCCGGCATGCGGTTGGTGCGCACCTCGATCACCATGTGGCGGTCGGGAAAAAGCTCCAGATAGGGCTCGCCCTCGCTGGTGTAGGCGGCGAGCCGCTTTTCCAGGAGCGTGTCGGCATCGCCGTTCTCCGGCGGGAAAACCGCGCCCATGTATTCGAGGATTTCGGTCAAGGGGATGCCGAGCTGCACCAGATGCGGCGGCAGCGCCAGGATCTCGCCGAAATGGCGGTTGGAGCAGATCAGCTGCAGGTCGGCGTCGAATACCGCGATGCCCTGGCGCACATGGTTGAGTGCGGTCTGCAGGATCTCGCGGTTGAAATGCGCCGCCGCATGGGAATCGTCGAGCAGTTTGAGCGCGGCCTTGGCGGAGACGGCGCGCTTGCGCAGCAACAGCGACATCACCAGCCGCGACGAGGCTGCGCCGATCGAGGAGGCGATCAGGCGCTCGGCATGCTGCAGCAGCTCGAAATCGGCCGGCGCCGACGGATCGAGATTGCCGGGATGGCGGGTGGCGAAGGCCTCGAACGCCTGGCGTGCGCGCTCCTGCCCAAGATATTGCGCCACCGTGCTCTGGATGTCCTGCACCGTCACCGTCGAGCGCCAGCGCCGGAAGGTCGGCGCGATCGGTGCCAGCGTCTGGGGTACGAAGATGTCGGCCTGCAGGTGCTCGATCGCCGACGGCCGCCGCGCCAGCGACAGCACGACATAGGTGAGAATGTTGAGCGAGAGGCTCCAGAGCACGCCGTGCAGCAGCGGCGGCAGGTCCGCGCCGAACAGGGCTCGCGGGCGCAGCGCCTCGATGCCGAACGGGCCGTGCTGGAGCATCATCAGGCCGGCGCTATTGCCGTCGAGGAAGCTCGGCAGGAACAGCGTGTAGGCCCAGACGGCGAAGCCGACCAGCATGCCGCCCATGGCGCCGCGCGCGGTGGCCTGGCGCCAGAACAGGCCGCCGAAAAAGGCGGGCGCAAGCTGCGCCACCGCGGCGAAGGAAAGCAGCCCGATCGCCGCAAGCTGGGTATTGCCGAGCGCCCGATAATAGCAATAGGCCATCACCATGATGGCGAAGATGGCGAAGCGCCGCACGCGCAGCAGGAAGTCGGTGAAGTCCTTGCCGCCGCGGCTTTCGCCGCTGCGCGGCAGCACCAGCGGCAGCACGATGTCGTTCGACACCATGATCGAGAGTGCGACACATTCCACGATCACCATCGCGGTCGCTGCCGACAGGCCGCCGACGAACACGGCAACGCTGAGCGGGGGCGAGCTGCCTTCCATCGGCAGCGCCAGCACGAACATGTCGGGATCGACGGCGCCGAACGGGAAGGTGACCAGTCCCGCAATGGCGATCGGGATCACGAACAGGTTGATGGCGACGAGATAGAGCGGAAACAGCCAGCGGGCGCGGCCGACTTCCGTATCGGTGGAATTCTCTACCACGCTGACATGGAACTGGCGCGGCAGCAGCATGATCGCGCAGAACGACAACAGCGTCATGGTCAGGAAATTGCCGATCGAGGGCGAATACTCGATGGCGCGCACCGCCTCCGGCGTCTTCATCGCGCGCTCCACCAATTCGTGCGGCGAGAACATCCAGAAGGTCACGAAGATGCCGACGGCGAGGAAAGCGACCAGCTTGACGATGGATTCGGTGGCGATCGCCAGCATCAGGCCGTGCTGGTGCTCGGTGGCGTCGGCCTGGCGCGTGCCAAACAGCACCGCGAATACCGCCATCGCCAGCATCACGACGAGCGCGATGTCGCCGATAATCGGGACCTGGGAGAACAGCTTGTCCTCGGTCAGGATGGTTTCCAGCGAAGAGGCCATCGCCTTGAGCTGCAGCGCGATGTAGGGCACCGAGCCCACGATCGCGATCGACGCCACGGTGGCGGCAACCGCGGGGCTCTTGCCGTAGCGCGCGGCGATGAAGTCGGCGATCGAGGTGATGTTCTGCGACTTGGCGAGCTGGATCACGCGGCGCAACAGTGGCGTGCAGAGGCCGATCATCAGGACCGGGCCGACATAGATCGCGAGGAAATCGATGCTGGTGCGGCTGGCAAAGCCGACCGAGCCGAAGAAGGTCCAGGAGGTGCAGTAGATCGCCAGCGACAGCGGATAAATCAGCGCGCTGGCCCGGCTGCGCTTGAGCGGCGACAACCGGTCGCCATGGCTTGCGATCAGGAACAGGAGGCCAATGTAGCCGAAGGCGGCTGCGATCACGCCCCAGTCGTGCAACATCGTTTATCGTCTCCCTCGGGCGGTTTGTGCCGGGCACCGCCGCTGTGAGGCACAGTATAGACGGATCGGGCCGGCGGCGCATCGCGCGGCCGGCCCGTTTTCGGGATATTGCACGACGTTAAGGTTATTCCGCCGCCAGCGATTTGCGGTGCAGCGGCAGGCCGAGGCGCTCCCAGACCTGCAGCAGGGCTTCCGCAAGCTGATCGATCAGCGCGTCCTCGTGATAGGGCGAGGGCGTGATGCGCAGCCGCTCGGTTCCCTTGGCGACCGTGGGATAGTTGATCGGCTGAATGTAGATGCCGTGCTCCTCCAGCAGCATGTCGGAGGCCTGCTTGCACTTCTCGGGGTCGCCGACGAACAGCGGCACGATATGGGTGTCGCTCGACATCACAGGCAGGCCGGCGGCGGTGAGGATCGCCTTGACGCGGGCGGCGCGCTCCTGGTGGCGCTCGCGCTCCCAGTTCGACGTCTTCAAATGGCGGATCGCAGCGGTCGCGGCCGAGCAGATCGCCGGCGGCAGCGCTGTGGTGAAGATGAAGCCCGGCGCATAGGAGCGCACGGCGTCGATGATCTCGGCCTTGCCCGCGATATAGCCGCCGAGGCAGCCGAAGGCTTTGGCGAGCGTGCCCTCCAGCACGTCGATGCGGTGCATGACGCCGTCGCGCTCGGCAATGCCGCCGCCGCGCGGACCGTACATGCCGACCGCATGCACTTCATCGACATAGGTCATGGCGCCGTATTTCTCGGCAAGGTCGCAGATTTTTGCGAGGGGGGCGACGTCGCCGTCCATGGAATAGAGGCTCTCGCAAACGATCAGTTTCGGCCGGTCGCCGGCCGCGATCAGCAACTGTTCGAGGTGCGCTGTGTCATTGTGCCGGAACACCTGGCGCTCGCAGCGCGCCTCGCGGATGCCCTCGATCATCGAATTGTGGTTGAGCGCGTCGGACAGGATCAGGCAGTTCGGAATGAGTTTTGCGATGGTCGAGATACCGGTGTGGTTCGACACATAGCCCGAGGTGAACAGGAGCGAAGCCTCCTTGCCATGGAGGTCGGCGAGCTCTTCCTCGAGCTGTACCAGCGGATGATGGGTGCCGGCGATATTGCGGGTGCCGCCCGCACCGGTGCCGACGCGGGTTGCGGTCTCGACCATGGCGCCGACCACCTTGGGGTGCTGGCCCATGCCGAGATAGTCGTTGGAGCACCAGATCACGACATTGCGCTTGCCCTTCGGCGAGTGCCACACCGCATGCGGGAACCGGCCCGCGATCCGTTCGAGATCGGCAAAAACCCGATAGCGCCGCTCGTCATGCAGGCGGTTGAGGGCATTTTCGAAAAATTGCGTGTAATCCATGAGAGACCTGCAACGGAACCTGGCTGGGACGGCCCGTCTTTTTAGAGCTTTTCCAGCTTTAATGTCGAGCCGGAATCATGCACCGAGGCGGGGGGTCCGGGATGCACCGGAGGCGCGGCAAACTTGATCCCGGTCAATGCGCTAGACGGAATTTGCTGTCCCTGTCCCCGCGACATTGCGTCCGAGTCCGACGCGCTTCCTGCCCGCCTCGTCCTTGAGTGAGAAATCCGTGCCGGCGAGATCAGCCGCAGCGGCAGTGCAAAGCCATGCCACGGCACGCGCGGCCCATTGCGGCGGAATATGCACCGATGGATCAAGTTGACTGACGGGATTGATGCCGGAAGCCTTGATGGCGACTTGCATATCCGTCGCGACTGTCCCTGGACTGAGGCCGACAACACGAATGCCCCGCCCGCGGTATTCCTTGTCGGCGCAGCGGGTCAGCATCAAGACGGCGGCCTTGCTGGAGCAATAGTGGCTCCAGCCCTCCAGCGCGCTGGTCGCAGCGCCGGAACTGATATTGACGATGACGCCGGTCCCCTGCCGCTCCATGACCGGGATCGCCGCGCGCATGCCGAAATAGACGCCCTTGTAGTTGACTTCGACGACGCGCGACCATTGTTCGGGCTCGGAATCGGCGATACGCGCGATCGGCTCGATCATTCCAGCATTGTTGACCAGAATGTCGAGACGTCCGAATTCCGATTTGCACCGCGCGACTGCGTTGGCGATGTCGGCGTAGACGCCGACATCGCAGGCGAGGGCCAAAGCTTTGCCGCCGGCCTGCCGGAGTTCCTCCGCAAGCCGCCCGGTCTCCGCCTTCGAGCGGGCGCACAGCACGACGGCAACGTTTCGGCCGGCCAATTCCCGCGCGACGGCAGCGCCTATCCCGCGACTCGCTCCCGTGACGATCGCAACCTTTCCGCTCAATTCGTCCGTTGGCACGATTCTCTCCCTAGGCCGCGTTCCGTTGCGCAGCCGCGACGGTGGCATCGATCAATTTCGCAGCCCGCGCCCGACCGATTGCGACGGTGGCGGCGTCCGCCGTGGTTTGCTCGATCGCAACGAACGTGACGTCGGAAATCCCGAGAAAGCCGAGCAGGAACCTGAGATATGGCTGGACGAAGTCGGCAACCGCGAATGGTCCGCCATCCAGATAGCCGCCGGCGCCGTAGGCAACCATGACGAAGGCGCGCCTGCCGGGAAGCAGTCCAGCAAAACCCTTGCCGTCATAGGAAAAGGTATGTCCGATCCGGACGACCTGGTCGATCCACGCCTTGAGCGCTGACGGCACCGAAAAATTGTACATCGGCGTCGCGATCAGCAGCACGTCGGCATCGAGCACTTCCGAAATCAGCAGATCGGACAGCGCGGTCGCGGCCTTCAGCGCCGAGGTCATTTGATCAGCCGGCGTGTAGTAGCCCTGGATGGTCTCGTTGGCGATGTGCGGAACAGGCGCCTCGGCCAGATCACGCCGCACGACCTCCGCATCGGGCTCGCGGGCGAGCCATTGCGAGAGGAAGTGGTTGGCAAGCTCGCGCGAGTTGGCTTCGTCCCGGCGGGAACTGGCGTCGATACGCAATATGCGGGTCATTCAAGTCTCCTGGCTTCGGTGTCAGCGGCAACATCGTCGGCCAGACCAGACTTGCTGGAAATATCATAATCTGACATTATTTCGTGCGGAACATGCACGAATGGAACTGGACGCCGCCAAGATATTCCTCGACGTGATGCGGGCAGGAAGCTTTGCCTCCGTCGCCCGGCTGCACGGCGTCGATCCCTCGTCGGTTTCGCGAACCATCGGGCTGTTGGAAGAGCAACTTGGTTTCCGGCTATTCCAACGCACCACCCGGCGGCTGGTCGCGACCGAGCCGGGAAATCTCTATTTCGAGCGCATCCAGCCCCTGATCGACGAGATGGAGCGGGCTCGCGACGAGGCACGCGATGTCGTCGCCGAGCCTTCGGGGCGGCTTCGCATCACTGCCTCGGTCGCATTCGGCACAACATGTCTTGTGCCGTTGCTGCCGCGGTTTCGTCGGACGTACCCCGCGCTCGAGCTGGACCTCCTGCTTTCGGACGCCGTGCTTGATCTCATTGCCGAGCGGGTGGACCTGGCCATTCGGCTGGGACCGCGACTGGACAGCGGATTCGTCGGCACCCAGCTGATGCGCACGCGGTATCATGTGTGCGCAAGCCCGTCCTATGTTGCGCGCGCCGCGAAGCTCAGGCGGCCGCCGGACCTGTCTGCACACGATTGCCTGCTTTTCCCGTTTCCTGGCTATCGAACGCTTTGGAAATTTCGCGACAAGCGCGGCGAAGTGGCCGAGGTTCCGGTCAGGGGCAACATCGTCATTTCAAATGCGCTTGCGCTACTTCGTGCGGCACAGGACGGTGGTGGGCCGGTGCTGCTGGCGGATTGGCTGGTCGGTGCCAGCCTGAAGGACGGATCGCTGCTCGATCTGTTTCCCAATCACGATGTGTCGGCGACCGATTTCGACACAGCGGCCTGGATCCTGTACCCGTCGCGCGCCTACATGCCGCGCAAATTGCGCGCCGGCATCGATTTTCTCAAGGCCAACATCAGAAGTGCCTGAGCGGATTGCCCCGGTCGGGCGGGCGGCAAGACAAGAGGCGGCGGGTCCCGCGCTAGGTCGTGCTGAAGCGCAGCACGCCGTCGGCTTCTTTCGCCGTCAGCCGGCCCTCGACCAGCATGTAATTGACGTGGGCGATCAGCTCGCCCGAGGCGAAGCCCATCTGGTGCGGGTCGAGGGTGTGCTTGTGGAACACGACGGGCACGAGGTCTTTCGACGTCTGCGGCACTTCCCGGCAGGCTTCCGCGATCAGCCGGCAGCGCTCCTCATGATGGTCGGCGAGCTGCTTGATCCGGGTCTTCAGCCCGTAGAACGGCACGCCGTGGCCGGGCAGCACCATCACATCATAGGGCAGCGTCGTGGTGAGGCTTGCCAGCGAGAACAGATACTCGCCGAGCGAGTTCTGCTCGGGCTCGACCGCCCAGACGCTGACGTTCGGTGAGATCTTGCTCAGAACCTGATCAGCAGAGAGGAACAGCTTGTCGGCGGCGCAATACAGCATCACCTGGTCCAGCGCGTGTCCCCCGCCGGTGATCACCTTGAAGCGCCGTGTGCCGATCACGATCTCGTCGCCATGCGAGATGCGCCGGTAGGCCGGCGGCAGGATCGACACCCGCTTCAGGTAATCCTGGCCACGGCCGAGCAGCTTGTCGGTCAGGCTCTCGTCCATGCCGTGACGCAGGAAGAACAGCCGCTGCGCATTGCGGCGCTCCTCGGTGCCGCGGTTCTGGTGATAGACCGATTGCAGGTATTCCACCTGCGACATGTAGAGCGGGCAGTGGAAGCGCTCGGTGATCCAGCCGGCCAGCCCAACATGGTCGGGATGCGAATGGGTCACGATCAGGCGGCTGACCTTGACGCCCTTCAGCGGTCCCTCGAACAGCTTTGTCCAGGCTGCGATCGACTCCTCGTTGCCGAAGCCGGAATCGACCATGGCCCAGCCATCGCCGTCGGCGAGCAGGTAGATGTTCACATGGTTGAGGCGGAACGGCAGTTTCAGCCGCGCCCACAACACACCGGGCATTACCTCGACGACCTGATCGTGGCCGGGGTGGCTTTCCCAGGGGTATCGCAATGCCTCGGCGGAGGACTGGATGGTCTCGGCTTTCGTATGCATCCTCAACGCTTAGCGGGACCTGCGGCCCGGCGCCAGCCGAAAAAGCGGATGGGTCCACATCGTCATTCCGGGATGGTGC
>Ga0081455_10002280_pt1 | contig 22896 bp, 21 predicted proteins | sample TabmetS3T2R1_FD_70207 | JGI IMG/M metagenome (GOLD analysis project Ga0081455, IMG submission 70207) | Tabebuia heterophylla rhizosphere microbial communities from the University of Puerto Rico - S3T2R1 | ecosystem: Host-associated > Plants > Roots > Rhizosphere ...
TCGCGCCGGGCTCGCCGGCATCATCTGGCCGCAGGCCTATGGCGGGCACGGCCGGACCTTGCGCGAACACCTGATCGCGAACCAGGAGATCGGCGCGCTGGCGATGCCGGAAAGCGTCAATTCGATCGGCAAGGAACTTGCGGGCCCGATCATTCTCGCTGTCGGCACCGAGGAGCAGAAGCGCCGCTTCCTGCCGGCGATCCTGGAGATGCGGGATATCTGGTGCCAGGGCTTTTCCGAGCCCGAAGCGGGATCGGATCTCGCGGGCCTGCGGACGCGCGCCACCCGCAGCGGCGACACCTGGCGGATCAACGGTCAGAAGATCTGGACCAGCGGGGCGTACCGCGCCCAGCGCTGTCTGGTGCTGGCGCGAACGGGCCCGCTGGAGGACCGGCATCGTGGGCTAGCGATGTTTGCTGTGCGGCTCGACGCCAAGGGTGTGCGCGTGCGGCCGATCAAATCGATCGACGGACGCGAGAGTTTTTGCGAGGTGTTCTTCGACGACGTCGAGGTGCTGCAGTCCGATGCGCTCGGCGCGCCGGATGAAGGGTGGGCCGCCGCGATCCGGGTGCTCGAGATCGAGCGGGCGACCAACCGCATGTATCGGGCCTGGCGTTTCGAGAACGAGCTGCATCACCTGATCTCGGCTTGCAAGGCCGACCCCACATTGGCGCAACTGGTCGCAGAGCGTCACTACGAAGTCAGGCTCGGCGAGATTGTCGTCGATATCGAGGTGCTGAAGGCGCATGTCGAGACGGCGGTGGACGCGCTGGTGAACGGCGACAGGATCGGCGCGCGCGGGAGTCTTGCGAAGCTGCATTGGAGCGAGGCGCACCAGCGCTTTGCCGCGCTGTCGCTGGAGTTGCTGAACCAGGCATCGTTGCCGCTGCATCCGGCTGTGCAAGTCGCGCGCCGCCGCTTCGAGGCGATCTATCTGCAGGCACGCGCCGAGACCATCTATGCCGGCACCACCGAAATTCAGCTCGGCATCATCGCCGACAGGATCCTGCAGCTTTCGAAAGGCAAGTGATGACATTGACCGGCGAAGGGTTGCAGCCGAGCGAGTTCGCCGTTACCGCGGCGCGCGCGGTTGCGGATTGTGCGGATTTGAGTTTGCGGGACCAGGCGAGACATCTTGCCAATGACGGCCTGCTCGGGGTGATTGCGGCCCACGACGTCGGCGGGCTGGATCTGCCGCTGGCTTTTGCAGTCCCGGTGGTTGCTGCGGCCGGCTCGGGCCTGCTCGGCTTTCCCCTGATGGAGGCGCTGCTCCTTGGCCGCGCGCTGCAAGAATCGCAACCGCGGACGGCCGAAGCCGTCGTGTCAGGCGAAATGCTTGCGACGATCGCCTGGCAGGGCAGCGTCAGTGCCGCCCGTGAAGGCGAATCGGTCGTGCTCAACGGCTGGGTTGCCCGGGCGGCTTGCGCGCGCGAGGCTGACTACCTTCTGGTCCGCATCGGCACGAGCGGGGCGGCTCTGGTTTCGACCAACAGCAATGGGATCGTCGTCGAAGACGCGACAGGGCTGGATCTGACGGTGCCCGAACACGCTGTCCACCTGGAGAGCGTCACCATACCGGCGGCAAACGTTCTGCCTGAAAACAGCTGGAATGTTCTGTGCTCGGACGCCAACGTCCTGCGCGCCGCCGCCATCCTGGGCTCTGCCGAGACGTGCCTGACGTTGGCGCAGGAGCACGCCTCGACGCGCCGCCAGTTTGGCCGCGCGCTATCCTACAATCAGGCGATACGTCACGCCTTGGCCCGCCAGAAACTCGGGCTGGAAGGCATACGGCACGCCATCACACGCAGTGTCGGCGACGAGGCCGGCGCGCTGCAGCGTGATGCTGCGTTTCTCGCCGCAGGTGTCTATGGCAGCGCGATCAGCGAAGGCGCGCTCCAGATTCACGGCGGCATGGGATTCACCTGGGACGTCCCGGTGCACCGGCACTTGCGCCGTGTCCGCGCCTTGCAGGCGCAGGGTGATGCCAGCGGGGTCCTCGCCGCGCTCGGTCGCCGCTACGTCGGTGCGATCGCGCCGGCTTCCGATGTCACCGCGTCACGATAGGGAAGGAAAACCGCAATGACGGAAATCAAGGACAAGCCGCTTGCAAATCGTGTCGCGTTCGTGAGCGGCGCCGGGAACGGGATCGGACGCGCGACCGCATTGCTGCTCGCGTCGCGCGGCGCCATCGTCGGCGTCAACGACCTGAAGCCGGAATTCGTCGCTTCGACGGTGGACGCGATCAAGGCGGCCGGCGGCAGCGCGGTTGCCGTCACGCAGGACGTCTCGACCCGCGACGGAATGCGCGCCGCCGTCCTTGGCCTTGCCGAGCAGCAGGGACGCCTCGATATCCTCGTCAACAATGCCGCCTGGGTCCGCTACCAGTCGGTGCCCGACATCGCCCCCGAGACCGTGGATCGCATGCTCAATATCGGCTTCAAGGCGATCATCTGGGGCATCCAGGCGGCGGCCGAGGCGATGGATGGCGAGCGCGGCGGCGCGATCATCAACGTGGCCTCGGTTGCCGGATTGATCTCCGCGAAAAACAGCCTCGTCTATAGCGGCATCAAGGCCGGCGTGATGGGCATTACGCGGGCCGCGGCGGCGGAGCTCGGCGAGCGCAAGATCAGGGTGAACGCGGTGGCGCCATCGGCGATTCCGACCGAAGGGACGATGCGAAACCGCAATGCGGAGCTCGACGCGCGGCGGATCGCGCGGACGCCGCTCGGACGGCTCGGCACGGTCGACGATATCGCCAACACCATCGCCTTCCTGGCCGGCGACGACAGCAGCTTCATATCGGCGCAGGTGCTGACGGTCGACGGCGGGATTGTCCTCACAAACATCGCCTAGCGCAGAAGACGCATCGGGGACCGGTTGTGACGCGGGCCGAACGGGAAGCTGAACTGAGCGGACGTGTCGTCCTGATCACGGGGGCGGCTGCCGGAATCGGTTGGGCAGCAGCGCGGCGCTTTGCAGCCCAGGGCGCCCGGGTGCTGATCGCCGACATCGATGCGGACAAGGCCGCAATCCGTGCCGGCGAGCTTGGTGCCGCGCATGGATATTTCGGTGTGGACATGGCGCGGCCGGAGCAGGTTGCCGAGATGGTGCAGCACTGCGTCCGCCGCCTCGGTGGCCTGGATGTGCTCGTCAACAATGCCGGCCGTACCGACACGGATGGGGTTGGCGTGGTGGATCAGCCGGTTTCCGTCTTCGAAAATCTCGTGGCGGTCAATTTGCGCGGCAGCCTTGTCGCCGCGGAGCAGGCCGCAGCGGTGATGCGGCGTTCCGGCGGAGGTGTCATCGTCAATATCGCTTCCGGCGCGGCATTGCGGCCGGTGCCGTTTCGAAACGGCTACAGCGCCTCCAAGGCGGGCGTGCTTGCGATGACGCGCCATCATGCCTGCGCATTTGCGCGCGATGGAATCAGGGTCAACGCAATCGCACCGGGCTATACGCGTACCGAGCTCGTCGAAGCGCTGATCGCGCGCGGCCGTATCGACCCCGTCGCGGTGGCCCGACGAATTCCGCTCGGTCGCATGGCGGCGCCCGAGGAAATCGCCGCGGCCATCGCATTTCTGGCCTCGCCTCGGGTATCGTCCATCACGGGGTCGACCTTTCTCGTCGACGGTGGATCGCTGCTTGGCGGTCATGGCCACGCGGAAGAAGCCAACCGCAGCGCGGCGCCGCCGGGGAGACCGACCTACGTCGTCGTCGGTGCCTGCAGCTCGCTCGGCCAGGCGATGGTCCGGAGGCTCTCCGATGAAGATGCGACGGTCGTGGCGCTCGATGCCGACGGCAAGCAATTGGCGGCGCTTGCCGCAGGGGTTGCCGAATGCCACGCGCTCCCGGTCGAAATTTCGAACGAGCAAGCCATGGCGGAGGCGCTCGCCAGTATCGCGCGCCGTTTCGGTCGCGTCGATGGGGTCGTAAATGCGGTTGGTGCGGATGCAGTAACCACGGCCCATCGAACCGCTCTTTCTGCCGGTGCCGGCGGTGACGCGCTGGCGGTCCATCTGACGGGAGCACTCCGCGTCGCGAAAGCGGTTGGACCGGTGCTGCAGCAACAGGGCTTTGGCACGCTGCTCAACCTGACATCGATCGGCGGGGACGTCGCGTTCGGCGAAGATGTCGAGGTCGCGGCCAGCGCCGGGGCGGTCGCGATGCTCACGCGGACGCTGGCGTGTGAATGGAGCGGGCGCGGCATTCGCGTCAATGCAATCGCCGCGGGACCGATCGAGGGGACGGCGTCGAGCGCGGTTGGCCGGACGCCGCTGGGGCGCGCAGCATCGGCGCAGGATATTGCCGAGACCGCGCAGTTTCTGCTCGGCCCCGACGCCGGCTTTGTCACCGGCAGCGTGATCGCAGTCGATGGTGGGCTCAGCGTCTATGCGGGTCCCGATCGTGCCGTTGCAGGATACGCCTCATGAATCTCACTTCCGAGGAACAGGTACTGAAGGAAGCCTTCATTCGCGCCCGCGGTTACTGGCGGCCATGGACGGAGGGCCTGCTGCGGCTCGATCCGGCTTTTCTCGCAACCTATGCCCGCTATGGCGGCTATCCCGCCGAAACCGGCCCGTTGTCGCGCAAGATGTGTGAATTGATCTATGTGGCGCTGGATGGATCGGCGACGCATCTGTTCCGCTCCGGGCTCGCGTTGCACGTGCAGCTGGCACTTGAACAAGGCGCCACCGCTCAGGAGATCGTCGATGTGTTGCGGCTGGCCACGGCGCAAGGACTCGATGGCAGCAATCTTGGGGTCGGCATTCTCGCCGAGGAGCTTGCTCTTGCCGGGCTCGATTCACGCCAAGCGGCGCTTTCGAACGAGCAGACGGCACTTCGCGACGCCTATGTCGCGCAATTCGGGGATTGGCCGGACTTCTGCGATCTCTGGCTGCGGGCCGATCCCGGCTATTTCGCCGCGATGCTGGACTTGTTGACGTTGGGGCGCCAGGCGGGCGGTCTCGACCAGCGGTCGCGTTGCCTGATCTCGCTGGCCTTGAACGCCTGCTTCACTGCGCTCAATCCGCAAGGCGTGCGCTTGCAGATCAGGCGAGCCTTGCGGCTCGGGATCGACAGGCGTGAGATCCTTCAGGTGCTGCAGATGACGGCCCATCTGGGCGTGCATGCCTGCGCTATTGGCGTGCCGATCCTGATGGACGCGATCGACCAGACGACACGCGCAGACGTAACAGCAGGAGGTCAGGGATGACAGGGCCGGCCATCCGCGATCAGCGTGCCTTTGTTTCGGGCGCGTTGTTTCTTGGCTTTGCGATCTTCTTCTTCGTGATGGCGCTGAACTATCCGGCGGGGACGGCGGCGCGGATGGGACCGGGCTATTTTCCCCGGCTGCTTGCGATCGTGCTTGCCGCCATTGGACTGACGGTGATGCTGCGGGCGGTGAGGGGAACGGCCGAGCGGCAGGCCTTGCACAGATGGGACGTGAAAGGCCTCGCCTGGGTCACGGGTTCGGTGGTCCTGTTTGCCCTTCTGCTGTTTCCGCTCGGCCTTGTCGGTTCGCTCTTCGTCCTGATCGTGGTGTCGAGCAGGGCCAGCCATGAGTTTACCTGGAAGGGAGCGCTGGCAAATGCGGCGATCCTGATCGTGCTGTGTCTGCTGGTGTTCGTCTACGGCCTCGGGCTGCAGCTGCCGGTGCGGCCGGCTCTCTTCAACTGAAGGCGGAGCCTGATGGATCTCTTTCACAACCTGGCGATCGGTTTCTCCACCGCGGCCCAACCGGCCAATCTGCTCTACGCTTTCTTTGGATGCCTGCTGGGCACCTTGATCGGCGTGCTCCCGGGTCTCGGCCCGCTCGCCACCATCGCGATGCTGCTACCCATCACTTACGCGCTGCAGCCGGACTCGGCGCTGATCATGCTGGCGGGTATCTATTATGGCGCGCAATATGGCGGCTCGACCACGGCCATCGTGGTCAACCTGCCCGGCGAGTCCTCGTCCGTCGTCACTACGATTGACGGCTATCAGATGGCGAAGCAGGGCCGGGCCGGCGTCGCGCTTTCGACGGCGGCGATGGGCTCCTTTTTTGCCGGCTGCGTCGCCACGCTGGCGCTTGCGGCGCTGGCCGGGCCGCTCACGGCGGCGGCCTTGCTGTTTGGCCCCAAGGAATTCTTTGCCTTGATGATCCTCGGCCTCATCCTTGCCTCGGTGCTGTCGAGCGGTCCCTTCATCGAAGGCGTCGGCATGGTCGTGCTCGGCATGCTGTTGAGCCTCGTGGGCACCGACCTCAGCAGCGGAACGCAGCGCTTCGCCTTCGGCGTCCCGCAACTCTTCGACGGCCTCGATTTCGTGCCGCTGGCGATGGGCATCTTCGGCTTTGCCGAGATCGTGAAGAACCTCGAGCAGGACGACAAGCTCTCGCTGGTGACGCAGAAGATCGCCAACCTGTTTCCGACGCGCGAGGATTTCCGGCGCATGATCCCGGCGATGCTGCGTGGCACCACGCTCGGCACGCTGCTCGGCGTGCTGCCGGGCGGGGGCGCGGTGCTCTCGTCCTTCGCCTCCTACACGCTGGAAAAGAAGCTGTCGAAACATCCGGAGCAATTCGGCAAAGGCGCGATCGAAGGCATTGCGGGGCCGGAATCGGCCAACAACGCCGGAGCGCAGACGTCCTTCATTCCGCTTCTGACGCTCGGCGTGCCGTCCAACGTCGTGATGGCGCTGATGGTCGGCGCCATGAACATTCACAACATCCAGCCCGGCCCCGAAGTCATGACCAAGAATCCAACCCTGTTCTGGGGGCTGATTGCCTCGATGTGGGTCGGCAATCTGATGCTGCTGGTCCTCAACCTTCCGCTGGTCGGATTGTGGGTCAAGCTTCTCACCATTCCCTATCGCTATCTGTTTCCGGCGATCATGGTGTTCTGTTCGATCGGCGTCTATTCGATCAACGGCGGCACCTTCGAGATCTATGAAGCGGCCGCCTTTTGCGTGTTCGGCTACGTCCTGATCAAGCTGCAGCTGCCGGCCGCGCCGCTGTTGCTGGGATTGGTGCTGGGGCCGGCAATCGAGGAGAATTTCCGCCGCGCGATGGTGCTTTCGCGCGGCGATGCGAGCGTGTTTCTGACCTCGCCATTGTCGGCCGGTCTCCTGGCCGCCGCCGCCGTGGCCATCATTTTGATCACGCTGCCCGCGATCCGCGCGCGGCGCGAGGAGGTGCTGCAGGAGTGACAACGCTCCAGCATCTGCACTGGTACGATATCACAAGCCGGTATCGCTTGGAGCTACGTCGGCTTTGACCGATCTGGCGGCCTGCTGCAGAACGCTCAGGTAGCGGCTGGAGTTTTGCCTGATCCGCTCGGCAGCGCCGCCGAGTCCGAGGGCCACGGGTTGATTCTGAATGGTGGCCGGCAGCAGCACGCAAATCGTGGCCCCGCCCAGAATCGGGACGTTCTCCGCGGAGCAATAGCCCTTGCCGCGGATCTGGCGGATGCGCTTCATCATCTCCGGGAGCTTGACCCTGTCGTGCGCGTTTGGCGTGGCGATGTTGGCGCGGCGGACGATGTTGTCGACTTTCTCGTCCGGCATCGTCGACATCAGCAGCCAGCCGAGCGCGGACTGCGTCAGGGGTCTAAGCGTGCCCTCGTCGACATGAAAGCGAAGCGGGTGAATGGATTGGACGATCTTGACGTACTGCAGATAGACGTCGTTGGTGGTGCCGATCGCAACGGCTTCGCCCGTTGCGGCATGAACGTCGCGCATCGCCTCGAGCAGGCGGCTGCTGCCGAACAGGGCGCTCGGAATCCAGTCACCCAGTGAGGTCACTTTCGGCGTCGGGAAATACACCCGCGTCTTGCGATCGAAATTGAGGTAGCCGAGGCCGACCAGCGTCTTGAGCAGAACGGTGGTGCTGGACGCAGGATAACCCAGCGCCGCGCCGATCTCCGACATGGCGCGCGGCTGCCGAACGCGCGTGAAGAACTCCAGGATTTCAATGGCGCGCAACGCGGACTTCACCGTGGATCCGGCCGCGGAAATGGAGGCGGATGTCGTCAGTTGCGATGCCACATTGCCCCTCCCTTGGCCGGAGCAAATTCAAGAATGTGAAATTCAGCTTCACATATGAAGTTTTGTTGGTTGCCTCCACTGCACATGAGATGGTTGCCGTCGTCAAGGGAGGGGCCGATGCGCGGGTGCGCATCAAGCCGAGGATGGACGAGCTCTGATATGACCATAGCTCAAGCGAGGATTGCCGAACTGCTCGACCGCGAGGCGATCCGCGATTGCATCTACCGTTATTGCCGCGGCGTTGATCGCGCCGATGAAGCGGCGCTGCGTGGCGCCTACTGGCCGGATGCAACGGACGAGCACGGCCCGTATTCGGGTCCGGTCGAAGGGTTCTTTCAATGGGCGAGTGGAATTTTCGAAAGCGGTGCCCGTAACGTCCATATGGTCGGCAACATCCTGATCGAGTTCACCGCGCCCAACGAGGCCATTGTCGAAACCTATTTCCTCGCATTGCAGCGCGGGCCGGGACGAGATGGCGTCGTTCGCCAGTTTCTGATCGCCGGCCGCTATTGCGACGTCTTTCAGCAGCGGGACGGCGAATGGCGGGTCTTCCGACGCGTGGTCGTCTACGACTGGGTGGACGAGCAGGTCGCCGCAACCGAGCCCGAAGCGATCCGTTTTGGGCCGCGGCTGCCATTGGGCACGCGGTTTCCCGACGATCCCATCTACGGTCTTCTGCGTCCGCGGTAGCGGGCGCGGCCTTCAAGAATCCAAACACCAGAGGGAATGCCGGCATGAACAACGCTGATGCGAGGGGACAACGGCTGGACGTGGTCGTCGTCGGCGCCGGATTCGGCGGCCTGTACGCGGTCTACAAATTCCGCGAAATGGGCCTCAGGATCGCGGCGTTCGAGGCCGGCGGCGATGTCGGCGGTGTGTGGTACTGGAATCGCTATCCCGGTGCGCGCGTCGATCTTCCGAGCATCGACTACAGCTATTCCTTTTCACCCGAGATCGAGCAGGAGTGGACCTGGTCGGAAGAGTTCGCGTCGCAGCCGGAACTGCTGGCCTACTTCAATTTTGTCGCCGATCGGCTCGACTTGCGCAAGCACTACCAGTTCAACACGCGAGTCACGCGTGCCGTCTGGGATGAGGCGCGCAAGCTTTGGCAGGTGACGACCGATCGCGGCGAGACGATCGAGGCGACCTACTGCGTGATGGCGACCGGCCCTCTCTCGATTCCAAGAGATCCCGAGATTCCCGGCATCGATGCCTACAAGGGCCAGTTGTTGCGCGCCGGCAAATGGCCGCACCATCCCGTTGATTTCACCGGCAAGCGCGTTGGCGTGATCGGCACGGGATCGACCGGCATCCAGATCGTGCAGGAGGTCGGTCGGCAGGCCGATGAGCTGTTCGTTTTTCAGCGCACGCCGAGCTTCACCATGCCCATGCGCAACCAGAAGCTCGATCCCGACTACGTCGCGGATGTCAAACGCAACTACGCCGGCATTCGCGAGGCGGCGCGCAACAGCCCGAATGGCGGCGTGCGGCCGTGGACGACCCGTGCGTTCTTCAGCGTAACGCCGTCGCGCCGCCACGAACTCCTGGAAGATGCCTGGAAGTCCGGCGGACTGACCATGCTCGGTACCTTCACGGATCTCTTGAGCAACGAGGAGGCCAATGAGCACGTTGCCGAGTTCGTGCGCGACAAGATCAACGACGTCATCACGGATTCCGCCACCGCGGAAAAGCTGAAGCCGCGTGGTTACCCGATCTTCGCCCGCCGTCCGTGCCTCGACACCGGCTATTACGAAACGTTCAACCAGCCGAATGTCCGCCTGATCGACTGCGTCACCGATCCGATCGTGGAGATCACGACGCGGGGCGTGCGCACGCAGTCGGGCGAGACCGAACTCGACATGCTCATCTTTGCGACCGGCTATGACGGGCTTACTGGTGCGCTGACGGCCTTCGACGTCGTCGGTCGCAACGGCCGCACCGTCAATGAGAAGTGGAAGGAGGGGGCCCGGTCGCATCTCGGCCTCATGATGGAGGGATTTCCGAATCTCTTCATGACCACCGGGCCTAACGGCCCGGCGGCGCTGGCCAACATCGTCAGGATCAGCGAGAACGACGTCGACTGGATCGCCAATGCCATCACGCATATGGCCGACCATGGCCTCGATACCATCGAGCCGACCAGGAAGGCGGAAGACGACTGGATGGCGCTCGTGTTCAAGCTCGCGCAGCGTTCGCTCCTGTCCAAGGCAAAGACCTGGTACGTCGGCACCAACGTCAAGGACAAGGCGCAGGGACTGACGCTGTTCACCGGCGGGTTTCCCAAGTACCGGGAGTATTGCGCGGCCGCCATACAAAACGGGTATTGCGACTTCGTCTTTGAACGTGGGCGAAAGCCGGTCGCTGCTTGACGGCCCATGCGCGGGTGAGCGCATGGGCGCCATGCCTGATGTCGCCGATCAGTCAGCCGTCAAAACGTCTCGGTAATCTTGCTCAGGCGAGGCGGACGATCCGGGTCGAAGCCGCAGGCGCGCGCTGCCTGCTCGATCATCCGATAGGCCGGAACGAGCATGGTGATCGGGTCGGTGGCGGGGTCATCCTCGGCCAGCCAGGGCAGCGAGCCATGCGGCCCCCCGCATAGATGCACCGCGATCTTCTGCTCGCGCAATTCTTCCGCCAGCGCGTCCACCGTGGCGGCCGTTTCGTCCATGAGGCGCATCATGACGACCGGCGTGCGCGATGATAACGCGGCGCGCGGCCCATGCTGCAGTTCGGCAGCGCTCAGACCGATGGAGGGCAGGCGCAGGATTTCCGAAAGCTTGAGCGCGATCTCCCGCGCCGGGCCCAGGCCGAGGCCCCGCGCCGCCACAAACACGGCTGACGCCCTGGCGAGATCATCGGCAATTTCGGACCAGTCGAGCGCCAGCGCGCGGCGCAGGCGCTCGGGCAGCCTGTCGAGGGCCGACCGCAGCGCAGGGTCTTCCGCCAGCTCGGCAACAAGTTCGGCGCTGGCGGCCATCGAGCCGATCACGGTCTTGGTCGCCGCGACGGAGTGCTCTGTGCCTGCTTCGATCGGAACGACGAACTCCGCTTCGTCAGCCACCGGCGATGACGTTGCATTGACGATGGCGATGGTGCGGGCGCCCGCGGCGCGCGCCGATCGGGTCGCCGCGACAAGATCCGGGCTGCGCCCGGATTGCGAGATCACGATGAACAGCGCATCGCGCAGCATCAAGGGCGTGCGAAATGCCGTGATCACCGAAGGAGCGCTGGCTGAAACGGGAAGGCGAAGCCGCGTCTCGACAAGGTATCTCAGGAAAACCCCGGCATGCCCGGAGCTTCCGCGGCCGCACACGACGCACAGGGGGGCAGAGCCAAGCCCAATTCGCTGCGCGATGTCGCGCGTGGCGTGGCGGTTGCGAACAATTTTGGCGACAACATCCGGGCTTTCGCCGATTTCGCTCGCCATTGCGGATGATGTCACGGCTCGACCGCTCCGCCCTGCTTGCGAGCCGCCGCTGCCTTGGGATGCCGGTCCTGATCCTTGGTCAGCTCGGCAAACACGCGCCGAAGGTTGCCGTCACAGTTTTTCAGAATGGTCTCGGCATCAACCCTGTCGACACCCAACGCCAGAAGGCTTGCCGTCTTGATGTCTCCCTCGGCCTGCTCGAGCGAGCGTGCCGCCTGCGACGGATCGCAGTGCGCGATTTGCGCCACCATGGCCTCGGCGCGCCGCTTCAGCTTGGCATTGGTCGGCGGCATGTTCACCATCATGCCGCGATACACCCGGCCAAGGCGCAGCATGATCCCCGATGAGATCAGATTCAGCACAACCTTCTGCGCGGTGCCTGCCTTCATCCGCGTGGAGCCTGCGATCAGCTCGCGGCCGGTCTCGATCAGGATCGGAAACTTTGCCGATTCCAGCAGGGCGGTGCCGGGATTGTTGGCGACGCCGATCGTCACGGCACCGCTGGCGCCTCCTTGCTGCAGCGCCGCGACCGTGAATGGCGTGGTCCCGCTGGCGGCAACGGCGATCACCACGTCATGCGGTGTGAGCCGCGCGGCGTCGATCTGCGCGACGGCGTCATCGACATCGTCCTCCGCGCCCTCGATGCTGGTGACGAACGCGCTGTCGCCCCCCGCAACGATGAAGCGGACGCGCTCCCTGGGCCAGGCAAAGGTCGGCGTCAGTTCGGCGCCGTCCTGGACCGCCACGCGGCCCGAGGTGCCGGCGCCGACATATACGATGCGCCCGCGATCGCCCAGCGCCGCCTTGGCCGCTTCGGTCGCCGCGGTGATCGCGGGAAGGGCGTGACCAATCGCCGCGACGGCCGCGAGCTGGCCCTCCCACATCGCCTCCATCGCTGACGTCAGCGACCACGCATCAAGATCGGCAAAGCGGGGATCGACTTCTTCGGTGGCCATGTTGTTGATCCAAACGCCGTCAAACGCGGAACTTCGAAGCCTGTTCATGGTCAGTTTCTCTGTCCATTTCTCCGTCCATTCCTCTCTTGGGCAGGTCAAGCCGCCCTCGCGCCAGCAGCAGCGCGCCGGCCGCCGCGTCGGCATCGGGAGGTCTCAAACGGGCGCGCAGGTCAGGTGTCAGCCAGGGCGTCATGACTTCCGCAAGCCCGCCCACCAGCGAGAGCCGGTCAATTCCTTTCGCCAGGAACAGATCGAGCAGATCGCCAATGGCATCGGCCGCGCGCTCGACAATGCGACGGCCGACCGGATCGCCCTGATTGGCGTGCCGCATCACGATCGGCGCGAACGCTGCGTAGTCTGTGGCCCTGGCTTCTTCAGACCAGGCCACCGCCTGATAGGGATCATGATCGAATGCGCCCAGCACCTCTGACAGCAATGGGGTCAGCTCGCCGCGGCGATCTGCGGCACGGAGCGCCAGTCGAACGACCTGGAGGCCGATATCGGCACCGCTGCCTTCGTCCGACACGGGAAAACCGTAACCGGCGATGCGGATTTCGCGGCCGTCGATCAGGCCGACGCCCACCGAGCCTGTGCCGGCGACCACGATGGCCCCGTCCGCGCCGCTATGGGCGCCGAGGCAGGCCGCCAGGCCGTCGCTGATGAAGATAACGGAAGCAAAGGGATGCGCGATGGTGTTGAGCGCCGCTTCCGCGCCCCGTCGACCAAGACCGGCAAGGCCAATTCCGGCGCGCATCTGCGCGAAATCCTCGCGCGTCAGTCCGGCCTGTCCGGCTGCCGCCTCGGTGGCCTCCATGATCGACCGCCAGGCCTTCTCAAAGCCAATCCGCGTCGTCGCAGGTCCGGAGCTCGCTGTTCCGAGTACCCTGCCGTTTTCGTCTTCGATCCGGGCGCGGCAGCGGGTTCCACCGCCATCAATGCCGAGATACGTGGTACCTTTTGTTACCATGGAACGCTAACGCGAAGGTTTCGCTCCGGGTCCTCTTCAAGGTTCTTCGGAGTACATATGAAGTCCTGCACGGGACTCACCTCACGAGTCCGTGACTGCCATTCTCGGATCAATGCTGATGGGCCACGCCGGTTCTTCCTCCCTCACGATTGCCGCGCAGCGCATCTTTGATGGCGCCGACATGCGCGGGCCGGGTTCGGTCAGGATCTCACAGGGGCGGATTGAAAGCATCACTTTTGGCGAGGCGGCGGCGCGGGCCTCAATCCAGCTTCCCGCGGACGCGATCCTTGCTCCCGGCTTTATCGACATCCAGGTGAACGGAGGCGGGGGCGTTCTTCTCAACGACCAGCCAACGGAGGCTGGCGTTCGACGCATCATTGAGGCGCACCGCAAGGCGGGGACCACGGGCTGCTTGCCGACCCTCATCACCGATCGCATCGAGGTCATCGAGCGCCTGGCTGCAGTCGCCGAGGCTGGTCTGAGGATTCCCGGCGTTCTCGGCTTTCATCTGGAAGGACCGGCCCTCAACCGGTCTCGCAAGGGCATTCACCCGGAAGCCGAGATACGCGTGCCCGATCGGCGCGATCTCGCCGCGATCAAGAGTTTCGGGGGCCGCGGCCGTTCCATGGTGACCCTGGCCCCGGAATGCGTACCTGCGTCCATGATCGATGAATTGAGCGGCGCCGGCTTGCGTATCGCGGCCGGCCACAGCGACGCCACCGCCGCCGAAACCGGGCAGGCGGTTAATCACGGTATTTCGGGGGTGACCCATCTGTTCAATGCGATGTCGCAGTTGAGCGCAAGGGCACCGGGCCTGGTGGGCGCCGCGCTTGACGATGACCGGCTGTTTGCGGGGATCATCTGCGACGGCATCCACGTTGACCGCGCCGCGTTGCGTGTCGCCTTCCGCTGCAAGGGACGCGACCGATTGATGCTGGTCACCGATGCCATGCCATTGGTGGGCACCAACGACCGGCAATTCATGCTGCAGGGAAGGCAGATCACGTTGCGCGAAAATCGCCTGACTGGCCCTGATGGCACGCTGGCGGGCGCCCACCTCACCATGATCGAGGCGGCGCGCAACGCTGTTGCGCTGCTCGGAATCTCCCTTGTCGATGCCCTCATCATGGCTTCTCGGACGCCGGCGGCATTCCTGGGGCTTGAGTCCGAGCTTGGACGGATCGCGCCCGGATACCGCGCCGACCTCGTCGCCTTCAATCCGAACTTTGAAGTCGTCGGCACATGGATAGCCGGTGTCGGTTCGATGGACGAGGCGAGCGAGGCTCTCCAGGGAGGCTAGATGCGCAACCATCCCATCATCGTGCAAAAATACGGCGGTGTCTGCCTTGAAACCCCGGCGAAGATTCGCGCGGTTGCGCGCAGTCTCGCCGACCTGCATGGCCGTGGTCATCGCGTCGTGGCGATCGTCTCGGCCATGGGCAAGACCACCGATCAATTGATCCAGATGGCCTATCAGGTCAGCCCCACGCCCAATCGCCGTGAACTCGACATGCTGCTGACGACCGGCGAACGCATCAGCATGTCGCTGATGAGCATGGCGCTTGCCGATCTCGGCGTGCCCGCGATCAGCTTCACCGGCAGCCAGGCCGGCGTGATGACCGACGACTCCCATTCCTCCGCGCGCATTCTGGATGTACGGCCCATTCGCGTGCGTGAGGAGCTTGATCGTGGGCGCGTCGTGGTGCTGGCGGGATTTCAGGGCGTGAACCCGGCGACCCGGGAAATCACCACGCTCGGCCGGGGCGGCAGCGACACCACCGCCGTTGCGATGGCCGCGGCGTTGAAGGCCGAGCGCTGTGAAATCATCAAGGAGGTCGACGGAATTTGTTCGGCCGATCCGCGCGTCGTGCCGGATGCAAAGCCGCTGCGGCAGGTAGACTTCGCATCCCTGTCGGAGATGTGCTTCTGGGGTGCAAAGGTCCTGCATTTTCGCAGCGTGGAGCTGGCGCAAAGTCAGGATATGCCGCTGGTTCTCAAGCAGTGGGGCGGCGTTGAACACAGCACGCAGGTGATGAAAGAGGTTGCAGGCATGGAAAACGGAAAAGCTCTGGCCGTCAATTCGATCGCGCGCATCGAGCATGTGGAAATCGATTGCAAGGATCTCAATCACGGTTTCGAGAAATTCGCGCAGCATCTCAAGCAGAACAGCCTGTCCTGGCCGCAGCTCCTCGACTCCGGCTTCGCCATGGGCAAAACCAGCATGACGGTAGCCTGCGATTCAGAGTGGCTGGATGCCCTGTCGCGCACGCTGGAGCAGAGCCAGGATCTGCGCAAGCCGCGCGAGGCTTCAAGCTCGGTCAGCCTCACCTGCTTCGGCGCTGTTTCGCCGGAATTGCCGCTCACGGCGTTGCAGGTTCTCGCACATCACGGGATTGTCCCCGACAAGTACGTGATGTCGCCGAACTCGGTCAGCCTGTTCGTTCCGGTGGAGAAGCGGGAGGCCGCGGTCAAGGCGTTGCATTCGCTTGTCCAGCAAGCGTAGCTTTGACAGGCGGCAGAGCCTGCCGACCGGCGGTGTGCCAAGCTCAGCGCGCTCCATTCGTGGCTTTGACGTCACCAAGCCCCAAGCCACGAACTCATTTTCTACAACGCCTGGCCTCTTCGCTGACATGCGAGACAAATCGCTTGAGGTACAAGGGTCTGTCGGCATCTCGACGCATGCAAAGATTCAATACTCGCTTTGCCCAGGGATCGACGAGCTTGACGATCTTCAACGGCATCGCCTTGCTTGCTCTTCGGGCTGCGCTTTCCGATACGATGCCCGGTGCAACCCCCATGGAAACCATGCCGCAAACAGCGATGAAGTTGGGGACTCGAACGCGCCAGCGTATCGGTATCCCGGATCTTGCCGACTGCATCTCCAGATGCTCCGTGAGTGCGTTGGAGTTGAGAAGGCCAACGAGTTCGCTGGAGATGGCGCGGGAGAACTCGATCTCCCGACGGGATGCGAACCGGTGGTCATTGGGCACAACGAGTACAAGCTGATCAACAGCGAGGGGCACCAGTTCAAGATCACCGGCGGGCGTGAAATCCGCAACAATGCCCGCGTCCCGCTCGCCATGCCGAATTGCGTCTATGATTTCGTGACTCTGCCGCTCCTCGACGTCGAGATCGACGTTAGGGTTCTGGATAAGGTATTTTGCCACCAGGTTTGGCAGCAGTTCGGATAGCCCCGCGGTATTCGACAGCAATCTGATCCGCCCCCTCACACCTTGAGAGAATTCCGCCAGATCGCCCTTCATGCTCTCGCTTTGAGCCAGGATAATTCGGGCGTGTTTCAATAGAGCGGAGCCGGCGGCGGTCGGACGTACGCCCGTTTTTTCTCGAACAAGGAGAGCGGTGCCGAGCTCCAATTCCATATGCTTGATCCGTTCGCTGGCTGCCCCGGCACTTATCCGGATCGCGTTCGCGCCCAGGCTGATGCTTGCGCGTTCGGCGACGTTGATGAACAAGCGCAGGTCGGAGAGATCGAATCTCATTCAGCTTACTCCGTGCCCGGTCGTTGAAAGTTCTTGCAGGGTCCGAACGTGATGGCAGCCGCGAGGCAGGGAAGCAGAGCACGAATATGAGCGACGTGGCAATGATGGAGCCATGCGCCGCCTTGCCGTTGACGATTTGGGCTTTCCTAAACGACGCTTCGATTTTTCCAGTTTGCGCTGGAAATGCCCGGCAGATAACTAGAGTTCATGAACACGGCTACGGAAATTCTGCGCAGCGATCCGGAAGCGATCGCGTTCGTCGATATCGACGAGCAGCGCCGACCGATCCGCTACGGCGACATCGGTCCCTTGCTGGTCGAACTCGCGGAGCGGGCAGGTCTTCCAGCGCTCTCGCGGTCAGCGCGGGTGGCGCTGATCATGCCGAGAGGAAAAGACGGGCTGCTTGGTTTTCTGGCCGTGTCGTCTTACGCGATCTGCTGTCCGCTCGACCCGCGCTTGCTCGACGATGAATTGGCCGATGCAATCCGGGATCTCGAGGTGGTAGCGATTGTCGACGGAACCGGAGAGCCACGCATTGCGTCGATCGCCGAAGGTCTGAAGGTCGACATCCGGAGGCTGCGAGTCTGCGAGCATGCTTCGGGGCTGCCGCAAAAGAATCGAATTGGCCGAACCGATGCGGACGATGTCGCGCTGCTGTTGCAGACTTCGGGAACGACCTCGAAGCCGAAGCACGTCGCTCTCACGCACTCAAACATTCTCGCTGCCGCCAGGGCGATCGTGACAAGTTATTCCATCGGCCCGTCCGACCTGTGCATCAATCCCATGCCGCATCATCACGTCCATGGCCTGATAAGCGCGGGGACGTCGTCCTTGCTCGCCGGCGCGTCCCAATATTGCCTGCCGTCGTTCTCGCCTGCAGCCTTCGACAAGGCCATGGAGCTACTTGATCCCACCTGGTTCACCGGCTCGCCCGCCTTCCACCTCGGACTCCTGGATCACTTCAATGCTGCCGGTCATGCTCCAAGGACGGAACGCTTGCGGTTCATGCGATCGTCTTCGGCTCCATTTCCCGCCTCGGCCATCGCGCAATACGAACAGATGTTCGGGGTGCCATTGCTGGAAAACTACGGAATGACGGAGACGGCCTCGACGGTGTGCTCGAATCTGCTTGCGCCCGGGTTGCGGACACGGGGGTCGGTGGGGCGTCCGATCGGAGCGGAGATCCGCGTCGTGGATGCTTCAGGTCGCGAACTCGGTGTCGGCTCGGAAGGCGAGGTGCTGCTGCGGGGGCCAAGCGTCATCACGCGGTATGCATCGGGCGAATCCGGCCGCGATCACTTCATCGACGGCTGGCTGCGCACGGGAGATGTCGGCAAGATCGACGAGGACGGATGTCTGTTCATTCTCGGCCGGACCAAGGAATTGATCAAGCGCGGCGGGCACTCGGTGTATCCCCTGGAAGTCGACAGCGCGATCCTGTCGCATCCAGAGGTGACGGAGGCCATCACGTTTTCCCTGGAGCATCCGACCCTGGGCGAAGAATTGGTGGCGGCATTTGTCCCGCGTGCCGGCAGTGCAATCGATGGAAATGATATCCGCCATTTCCTCGAGGGCAGGATCAGCACGTACAAGATTCCCGCTGCTATCATTCGTGTCGGAGAGATTCCGAAAAACGCCACGGGCAAGTCGGCGCGCCGGGCGATGCGTCCCGCATTCGCAGGTGAGTTTGCGCTGAAAGGCGTCGCGGCGCATTCGGAACTTGAAGGTGCGATCCTCGAAGCCTGGGTGCGCGCAACCGACGCGTCGGGTCTTGGGGTCACCGATAATCTGTTCGTTCATGGCGGCGATCCGATTCGGGCGCAGCGTGTTCGAGACGACCTTCGGCAACGCCCCGGTGTGGACTTGTCATTGAAGGACATGATTCGTAACCCGACGGTGCGCATGCAGGCGCGCCTTGTTTTATCCAGAGCCGGGCCGAGCGCGCCGGCACCGTCACCACTCACGGAGATATCGAAATGAATGCAACAGCATCCGCACCTGCCGGCGTACCAGCGGATCGCGCTCCCGACGCCAGGGGCGTCGAGGCGCTCATCAACAGATACCTGGTCGCAGTAAAGCACTGCGATGTGGAGGCGCTGCGTTCGACGTTCGAGCCGTCGGCCAATATCTCCCATTACTATGTCAAGGGCGATACCGTGCGCGCGAACGACGTCGAGGGGTTCGTCAACGTGATCCGATCGCTTCACGACAAGTTTGACAACGCGGAGGAGGTCGCAAGGGCGATCGACGTTCGCCTGGTCGGTCCTCTTGCCAGTGTCCGCGTTCCGTTTGGCTTCGTCATGGGACCGAATACGCTCGAAGGCGAAGATATTTTCAATCTCGCCTTCTGCAGGGGAGAGTGGAAGATCATCCACAAGAGTTACTATCTCTGAGAGAGCCAGCGATGACCGATCTGGTCGAATATCGCCTCGAAGGGCATATCGCAACGATAACCCTGAACAGGCCCGACAAGCTCAACGCCTTCGATGCGGACCTTGTGCGGGCTCTTGCCGGCAAGCTGCGACGGTTTGACGAGGATGAGATCGCACGGGTTGCGATCCTGAGAGGGGCAGGCAAGGCGTTTTCGAGCGGTGCCGATGTGAAGGCACGGCAATGCCGGAGCAGAGAGGAATTCGAGCGGTTCGGTGGCCCGCAGGAGCCCGATGCCCATTCCGGCGATCTATTGACCCGCGCGGTGAAATGGAAGCCGGTGATTGCCGCTCCCCACGGTTATGTCATGGGACTCGCGGTCGGCATCGTGCTCGAGTGCGACATCGTCGTTTCCGAAGCTGAAACCAAGTTCCAGATCACGGAGACACCAAGGGGGCTCGGCGGTGCGAGGTATTGGGGGCTGGCGCACTTCTGCGGCGCCGCGGCCTTCGCCACGGAGGTAGCTCTCACCGGAAGATTCTTCTCGGCCGAGGAAGCTCAAGCGGCTGGTTTGATCGCGCACGTGTGTCCCAAGGGTGAACACCTTGGCGTGGCGCACCGGATCGCGCAGAGCATAGCCAGCAATCCGCCGCTCAGCGTTCGATCTACCGTCCGCTTGCGGCGCTATTTCATGGATTTGTTCGAGAAGGAGATTGCAGCCCAGACGGATCCGATGAAGCTTTACCTTACCGAAGATTTCCGAGAGGCGGTCAATGCCCATCTTGAGAAGCGGGAGCCAGGGCCCTTCCATGGACGCTGAATCAATCGCGATCGTAGCCGGGCTGGTGCGCTCCTTCTCGAGGTTAGTTTCGTGGCGACGCAAGCTCAGACAATTGGGGCGCACAACATGAGGCGCTACTCCTCGATAGCTCCGCCGATCATTCTCAGGTGCTCTCGAAAGCCAAACGCCGGACGCTCCAAAAACAAAGATCCGCAGTCAGATCGAGTGTAGACGTCTGCTTATGACCCAAATCGGAGGTCGGCGGCGGTATGGACTAGCGACGTCCTGATCGCTTGAGTTCGGCGACTTGGGGCTGCTTCTCCCCGGCCAACTTCCCCCCGGCGTGCAGGCTGCTGCAATACCACCAGACCTCCCATTGTCTCCAGGCCAAAAACATTCCGGTCTCCCGGCACTCCTGGTAGGTTTTGAAGTTGCGTACGTTTCTGCACGTTGTCGATAAAGTAAAATCCCCTGATGAAACGGAGCATCCATTCCAGGGTTGGTTGCCGTGTTTGAAGCTCGTTGCGCAACCATCGGCGCAACTGCTGGAGGTTTTCTCAAGCGCGGCGATCCTCGCCATCACTGAACCGGACGCCGGCTTTTGAGCTGATGTCGGTGGCGTTTGAGGCGCTGGCGATGTCGGGCGAGCTGCAACCGTGTTTGCCACCGGCGGCGCCTGCCTCTGTGATCTTACTACCGGCGGCCTTGCCACCTGCTGCGGCGCCTGAACCGTGATGCTGGGAAGCTGGTTGGTGGGGCCTGTTGCGGTTTGCGAGGCTGCCGTGCCGCTCAGCAATACGGTTGACAGGACAGCGATAGCTGAGGGCGCGACAAGGCTCGATGACATTCTCATAACTCGTTCTCCCCAATGCCGTCCCCGGTTCGGATTGCGCTACCTGTTTCTATTCTCTGCGGTGACCCGGAATTTTCCCCCAGCCAGCATGCCGTTGCAATACCACCAGGATCGTTGGTGGTTCCAGCCCAGGAACATTTTGGTTTCTACGCATTGCACGTAGTCCCTGTGAGTGAGCGTGTCTTTGCAGGTTGCTGAGAAAACTGAATTCCACCCCGCCGATTCGCTGCATCCAACCCAAGGGTCCTTGCCGCGTCTGAAGCTTGATTCACAACCATCGTTGCAACTGCTGGCCTCTCTCTCGAGCCGGGCAAGCTTCGCCATGATGGGACCTTGCGCAGTCGACGACGTCCCTCCCGCTGTTTGAGCTGTCGTACGGGCGGCCGGCCCTCTCCGGTGACCTGCGCCAGTATTTGCCGCCCGCTCCTGCCTTTGTGGCGGCCTCGCCGTTTGCTTCGGCGCTTCGACTGTGATGCTCGGAAGCGTGGAGCCTGATGTGGTTTGCGACGCGGCGGTGCCGCCGAGGGCGCACAGCAATGCGGTTGACAGGATCGCGACAGCTGACGGCGCGACAAGGCTTGATGACATTCTCATGACTCGTTCTCCCAAATCCGGAAATAAACGCCGTCCCGGTGCGGACACCGTCTCACGTACCCAACCAGCCGTTCCGTTCGATCGGCATCATGCTCCGGCGCAGTCACACGCATCTTCCACGCTCGCGACAATGCGTACGGTCGTGCCGAGTTTTCGCCGCAGCCAATCGAATACATACTCCTTTGCAAGGGTCGGATTGTCGATATGGCCGGGAGATGCCGCGGTTTCTTCCGTCGAAAAGACCTTCAAATCAAGCGGCGCGCCCGACCGTTTGCAGGATTCGTGGACATCGATTGCATTCTCGACGGCGATATGATCGTGTTGTCCGATCGTCATCAGCGAAGGGCATTTTAGCATCGCCGCGGAATGCACGACTCCCGCCATCCAGACCTGATCGCCGGGCGCTGCTTGATCGCAACCGATCCGACCTATCGCAAAAATGAGTTCGTGGCGTTCCCAAAGTCCCCCATCACAAACCGCCGCGGCAAATCGATGATCGCGGCTTGCGATCCCGGTCGCGAGAGAGCTGCCCAAGCCGTCACCGTAAAGCGCGATCCTGGAGGGATCGATGTCGCCGCGCGCGAGCAGATAGTCCACCCAGCGACCGGCCGAAGCCTCGATGTTTTCGTCCGTGGCTTCGTAGTCCGGCAGATCGATCAGCAGAAGCGATAGGCCATTTCCAGCCGCGCTCCTACGCATCGTGTAAAGTAGTTCATCCTTGCAGAGGTCGACCCCGCCGAGACAGACCACGACCGGCATCAACGGGGGAGCGCCCGGAGCGCTGATGAAATATCCTTCCAGGGAGCAGCCGCCTTGGTATGGAATTCTGACGACCTCGCCCCTCGGGCAGGTATGTTCGAGATAGAGGCGCGAGCACCGTCTCATGCTTCGCAACAGAAACTCGCGCCTCGGATCCTTCTCATCCATGAATAGCTCGGCGCAGCGGTAATAGTTCGATGCCCGCAGCCAGTTGCTGGTCGCCGCATTGAAGCCGCCCCGGGCATGTGCTTCATCACCGCGGGCACGGTTGATATCGGCTGCGCTTTTCCAGGCTTCATACCAACTCTCGTCGTCGCCAGGCGTAATCAGCCTTGCGGCGAAAAAACATTCCGAGATGGTGCTTGCGCCCTCCTGTGCCGCACCGAGCATCCGCATGAACTGAAACGAGTAAGCCTCGTCGTTGGGCCATTGCAGCCATCCCGCGTCGCCGTAGCGGGGCGGCGTGGACGGCATTTTTGGCCCGCCCAATTTGGCCTCGGCTGGCAAGGCGAGCTTATCCTTGTCCGGGTCCATCGACGTCGCTTTCTCCGAAAAGGAAGAGAAGCATCACTGGAAGCGTCCGATGTATCTCGCGAATTTCCGCGTGTGTCCGTTTTTGTAATTTTCCATGTCGGACCGGGAGGACGATACATTGCGTTACAAG
>Ga0081455_10002281_pt1 | contig 22890 bp, 40 predicted proteins | sample TabmetS3T2R1_FD_70207 | JGI IMG/M metagenome (GOLD analysis project Ga0081455, IMG submission 70207) | Tabebuia heterophylla rhizosphere microbial communities from the University of Puerto Rico - S3T2R1 | ecosystem: Host-associated > Plants > Roots > Rhizosphere ...
TGGGGACCTGCGTCAGGGTTATACTGAGGCCCCCGCCTGGATGAAGTTCCTGCCCAAGGAACTGCGGACGAGCTTCTTTGGCGCGTTCAAGGACCCGAAGTCGGGTAAGTTGATGATTACCCGCACGTCAGACTACGTCCTGAGCCAGATGTCTACTCCGTTCATCAACAACCTGGGCTCAGCGATTCCCACAGCTGGTGCGACGGAGGAGGACAAGGGACGTGCCCGTGCCAACACAGTGTCGTGGCTCACAGGTATCCGCCTCATACCGTTCGATGTACTGCGCGCCAACCGCAACACCGCCTACGAAATGCTCAATCGTCTCGAAGCCAAGCAGTCCGAGCTTCGGACGCAGGGCAAGATGCTGTCGCCGGGTGAGCTTGAGACGCTGGCCCTGATTCGGGCTGACCTCAAAGGTATCGAGGCCTCATGGGATGCAAGGGAGAATCCAGAAGGTGGCTAGCCCAAGACAACAGCAGCTCGTCAGTACCCTGCAGAAGGTAGGTTTTCAGGGTAAGGGCCTGAAGACGGCCTACGCCATCGCTATGCGCGAGTCTGGCGGCAATCCGGAGGCATTCAATCCAGACCGAACAACGGGGGATCAGAGCTATGGCCTATTCCAGATCAACATGCTCGGTGACATGGGCCCGGCTCGACGCAGGCAGTTCGGCATCAGCGGCAATGAACAGCTCCTCGATCCCCTCACCAATGCTCGCGCAGCCTACAAGATGTCCCGGGGCGGTAAAGATTTCGGGGCCTGGGGTCTCGGACCTAATGCTTACCGCGCAGGGGCTGGCTTCGATACCATCGAGAAATTCTACCGTACGTTCCCAGGTACTACTCTCAAGGGCGACAAGTCCCCAGTAGTCCCCCGCATGGCGGCTCAGGGTGCGGCCAACGCTGTGGTCAATGCGCGTGAGCCTGTCTCTACCGACGACGTAGGCTCGTACTTCGCCAACGTCTCTGGGTTGCAGGCGAATCAGCAGCAGATCACCGACGAGGCGGCAATGCACCTTCAGCAATTGCGCCGTGTCAATCAGGCCATTCAGGCGTCGGCCCCGTCAGAAACGACCCGCAGCCTTCTAGGGCGATTGGGCGAAACGGGTGCGAAGGTTGCACCGCGATTGGGCCAGGACCTCTCACTGCCCGACATACCCTCTGTGGTATATCGTCCTAGGACACCGCACCCCGCAGACGAGGCGCGAGTCAATCAGCAGTTCATGGGCTCTCTCATCCCACCGATCAGCTCCAAGACTGGCAACGTGCCGGGAGTCGACGACCCCACAACCTCGAAGCAGATGCAGAAGGTTCTCGCTATCGCCCACGATCAGATCGGGACGCCGTACGTGTGGGGTGCAGAGGATCCTAAGCACGGGTTCGACTGCAGTGGTTTGATAGAATATTGCTACGAGCAGGCCGGCATTCCGACGCCGGGTCGGCTTACCACACAATCGGCACTCACGTTGGGTAAGTCCGTCAAGAATCAGAAGTACCTGCCTGGAGACATGCTAATTACCAACGGCGGCAAGCACATGGTCATGTACGTCGGTAAGGGCAAGGTGATCGCAGCCCCCCACACCGGTGAAGTAGTTCAGTACCAGCCCGTGTCCCGCTTCAAGGGCGATATCGTGGACGTGAGGAGATTCCATTGAGTAACTACCCATACATTCGACCGCCTCAGGTTCGAGGGTACTCCGGCACTCAGCCTGCAGAGGCTGTGGGATCGTCTCCTAATCCGCAAACGACTGTTCAGACGGCGGACATGACGTTCCACCCCGAGTTCGAGGACCGGCTGAAGGCCATGACTAACCAGGTCCGTAGGCAGGGTGGGGACATGTACGTCTTCTCGGGACCTCGCGGGCAGAGCGAACAAGGTGAGATGTTGAGAAGAGCTGCGGCTCGCTTCGGTGACATGAAGGAGGCAATGAAGCGCATCAAGGCACCGGGCGACTCGACGCATGACCCGCTGTACGGCCTCAAAGTGGGACTGGGGCGCGGGGCATTGGGAGCTGATATTCGTGGGGACCTTCACATCGCCCACGAGATTGCTCCTCGATACGGGTTGGTGTTTCCCAGCCAGAGCCAACCTTGGCACATGGAGTACGCAGGGCTGGACAAAATCAAGTAGAAAGGGAGGCAATGGCAGTCAAGGTCAACACCACACGCAAGGCAGTCGAGATTTCGTGGGACCCCACGGGGGGCGATCAGCCGGAAGTTCGTCCGCCCGAGTTCCCCGAGCATCCGATGGACCCGCCCTCGACGGGCGATCCGGACGCGCACCCCGAGCACCCCATCTACCTGCCACCGTACATCGACAACTCGCTGCCCGAGCCGCAGCCGCACCCCGAGCACCCGATCGCTCCCGGCGGTCCTTCCGTCGAGCACCCGATCGCTGGCGGTGAAGAAGAGGAGGGCGACACGGGCAACCTGCCGCCGGCCGCACAGCCCATCACGCTCGACGAGACCATCGCCGTGCAGGTCTTCGCGCAGGGCCAGGACGGTGACTGGTCCAACACTGACGTGAAGATCAACGACGGCCTCGCAGTGCTCTCGTACCCGAAGGACTTCAAGGGTGAGAGCTACGTCGAGGTGCGGTCGCTCGACGGGCAGGTCGTCGACTCGGGGACGATCACGGTCGAGTGAGCCTAGAGCTCATCGTGGCCTTCATCACGGGTGTGGGCAGCGTAGTAGGAGGTAGCTTCGCGCTGCGTCGCGCGCGTAAGGAGGAACGTGAGGACTGTAGGCGTCGCATCGAAGAGATGGACAAGGCGTACCATCAGGGACTCAAGGAAGGACTGGACATGACACGGAGAGGTCATGCGTAGGCCATCACTGGCTGCGGTCGCTGTCGCCGGGGCACTGTTGCTAGCAGGTACAGCGGGAGTGTTCACAGCCGTAGCGCTTGGCGTCGGCGAAGCGACTCCAGTCCGCACCGTCACGGTGAACGTTCCTGAGGGGGAGCGAGGGCCTCAGGGTCCAGCTGGCCCGCAAGGGCCGAAGGGCGATACAGGGCCCCAGGGACCTCCTGGTGACTTCAAGTGTCTGGCAGGCTACGAACCTGGAGTGTTGCAGATCAACGCGCCCGGTGGCCAGACCAAGATCTACACCTGCATAGAGAGTTAGGGTCGCCCACGCCCTGACCGGGGTCTCCTTCTCGCCCCCGCGTGAGTGCTCGGTTCAGCCTCCTGACCGGGCACTCACTGAGTCGCGCACTCGTTCATCAGCACGCGAGCATACGCGAGACGCGATTCAGAGCAGCTCTAGAGAATTGGGAACGGGTCGCGCGTTACATTGGTTGGGTACGAAAACGACCCGCTCCCGAGACGTTACAGATTCACCAAGGTTTGCAGGACCACGGTGACCAGTCTCTACCGCTGTCTACGAAGTAGCGGTATGCTGCTCGTGCTTGGCCCCAGGCGTTTGATGAGTGCCCGTAACGTGATCGGGCGTAGTATCCCATCTGGAACAGACCGAGGTACTGTCCGTTCTGTGCCCAGGTATGGTGGCCGGATTCGCAGCTAGATACGCGGATAGCCTGCGAGCAGTAACGGCCGAATACCTTGCAGATGATGCTACGGTTCTGGGCTGGTGTCGTGGCGTTTGCCTGCGGTGTCACGACCAGGAGCATGAACACCACCGCCATTAGTATCGGCAACTTCACCTGTCACCTCTTCCTATCAAGCTCCGCTAGAAGCGCCTCTACCTCCTTCACGCTATAGACCACAGCTGCTGTACCGCCAGCTTTGGATATCTCACGAAGGACCATCTTCTGAAGGGGGGAAGGCTTGTTCCCCGGCATCTTCGCTTCTAGCCCGATAAACTGACCTCTGTAGCACACTAGGAGGTCAGGTATTCCAGCTTCTTGATAGGCGCCCTCCTCTCCGTGTATCTTGAAGCACCGTGCGCCACGGCCCTCAAGATAGGCCTGGATGCTTCGGACAAGTCTGCGTTCTGGTTGCATGGGATGGGGAGAGCCTCACACACGCCAGGTGAGACCCTCCCCCGAGGAGACCCTACAATCGAAGGTTCTGAAGCTGGGTCTCGAGTCGACGATTGACCCGCTTCAAGGCCATGATCTGCCCGTGAAGACGGTTCTCAGGGGCAGGCTCGGGACTTGAGGTCATCTCTCGTTCGATCGTCTCAATGACCACAGGCTTGAGTCTGTCTTCGAGCTGGGTCACTTGCAGTTCGAGGCGGTCGATTACACTGGAGAGGTCATCGAGCAGGCCAGGTGCACGATCCATGCCAACATCGGCATACTCTGACATGCTACTTCCCCTCCTTCCTAGAGCTCCTCAAGATCGACCTCTTCCAGGTCGTCCTCGTCTTCCTCCTCCTCTTCCTCCTCTTCGTCCTCATCTTCCTCCTCGTCTTCGTCCTCTTCCTCGACCTCTTCCACCTCGTCCTTCGGGAAGAAGGTGGTGATCGCCGAGCGTGTCTTGCCCTCGTACTCGTCGTCCTCGACGGCAGCGCCCACGACCTTGCCGTAGATGGTCTCCGGGTCGAAGTTCAGCACCTTGCCGGCGACGTTCTTGCCAGTCGCAGCGTGGATCAGATTGCGCAGATTCCACAGAGCGTCAGGCTTGAGCGACGTGTTCGAGCGGATCTTCTTGCCCTTCGCAGTGCCGTTGACGAACTGGAAGGTCCAGCGAATGTACTTCGCACCCGACCTCTCCCCCGTCTCCATGCTGTGGTCGACGATCTTGAAGAGGTAGTCCCCCTCCTTGACGTGCACCCGACCGACGCCGCGCTTGATCTCCTTCTCTACCCCGCCGAAGTCGACCTTGATACCCTTGCCCTTAGTCCTTGCTCTTGCCAACTTATGCCTCCTCTGTACCGTTGATCTTCGCTATCATGGACGTAATGTCCGGTTGGTCTACCCAGTCACCGAAGGCGTTGTTGCGGTCCTTGGTGTCGTACCTCTCATTGGGGCCCGTCAGCAGACGGCGGCGTGTGACTTTCTTCCGTGTGCGTTCCCCCTTTCTCTTCACCACGACTTGGCGTGTATGAAGGTAACCGATGGTGTCGCAGGCAGCTTCGAGGTGCGTAGCGATGCTGGGTGACACGGCTGGCCCAATCGTGACCACACCGCCCAGATCGCCATCGTCCTCGTCGTCGCCGCCTTCGCGGTTGACGCGGGTGAGTGCAGTGAACACTCCGTGCATGGGTAGGTTCTTGTAGTTCGTGATCCAGTTCTTCATCAGCTTGTTGACCTTGCCATAGATCTGACGGCTAGGCATATCTGGATCACGGGACGAGTCGAGGATTGCTGCCTCACCCAAGACGTAGTTCAAGAACAGAGTACCCATGCCCGTCACGCCATCGATGGCGTAGGACAGGTAGTCATGGCCACCAGCTTGGAGATACCAGTACACTTCCACGAGTTCGTCCACTGTCTGCACTCGCGTGGCGTATGGATCGAGGTCCTTCTTGGTGGACTTGGTACCCTTCTCGTCAATGTCAATGACCAACACCTGTGGGGCGGTCGCAGCAAGTCTCGTCTTGCCCGCTCCTGACCTACCGAAGACGAGGAATTTCTCGAAGTCCTCGAACTCACTGGCTCGATGAATTCTGGCCTCGACTCGCTTCTTGATTTCTCCGTCGCTGCCTGGCTTGGCAGTGCTGCTACGACGCGAGGAGGTCCTCCGAGCCATAATATCGCTCTCCTTCGAAGACGAAGTTTGCCTTGACTAACGGAGTAATGTCTAGCCCAGTGAACTCCGCAGTGCAGATGTCGTGGTATTCGCACCCGAACTTGCAGTCGTACTGGTAGGTGCGGGGCGTGTCCTCCGAACGCCGTCGAATGTCCCTGACTGTGGCGTAGTACTCTTCCACTGCCCGCTCGATGCGCTCATCCTCTGTGGGTATGCGCTCACGCCTGAACCATAGCCCCTCACGACCGCGAAGTTCGAGGAGTTTTGGCTTGTAGTAGGGGAGCCATTCCCTCCAGCGCTTGCCGTGTGCTTCCTTGATCGCTTGGAGGTACGTGCGGAGGTCAGTGTCGAGGCGTCGCCTCATCGTTACTGAGCCCGCAGGGCCACGCGACGAAGACCGCTTCAGCACGTATGGAGTTGCCGGGGCCTTCGTACGCCCGTAGTTGAAGACGAAGCCACGAATGTCGTAGCCCATCAAACGCAGGGCCCACACATACAGGAGGGCCTGTGGACTCATCATTCGCTCGTCTGGCGCTGGGATATTCTTTACCCACTTCGCGTCCCATACCCACAACCCCCCATATTCTAGGTCCTCGACGACGAGGTCGATCTTGCCCTTGAACGCCGCACCCTTTAGCTTGGGCAGATTGACGCTGACGATCAGCTCGACAGCAGGCTTACCCTCAATCTCGGCGACCTGGTATCGCTTCTCGTCCTCTTTCCAGTAGCGGAGGTACGACTTGAACAGTCGCTCACACTCCACATCGATATCGCCCAGCTCCTCCTTTTCCTCATCGAAGAGCTGGTCGTACTCCTCAGTTAGGTCTTCGTGTAGTTCCTCCCACGAGGATACATCGAAGGTCTCAGTACCGAACTCGATAGAGAACTGCTCGAAGCCTGCCCACTGGTAGTGCAGTGCCTCTTGCAGCGCGTGCATCCACGATCCCCTATAGAGCGGTAGCTTGCGCTTCTTCGGTACCATCTCTTGGTGATCTTCGCCGTAGTCGTACCGGAAGCTGTACTTCTTCTGGCATCGCCGGAACATCTTGATGCGGGACTGGTTGTAATTTACCACAGTCATAGCTTCGATAGCACCCACACCAGTAGGACAATCGGCACCCAGACTATCGCCGACATTAGCAGCAGCAACAGCCAGTCTAGTAGTGACCGTCTCAAGCTACGCGGCCCTACGACGAACGAACCGTTCCACCTCTGACTCAGCAACTCTCCATACTCGTCCAACTTTGACCGCCTCTATGTCGCCGTTACGAATCCACTTGGCTACTGTTCTGGGGGCCACGTCGAGGCGCTTAGCAACAGACCTTGTTGACATCCAGTATTCTGCTTTTATCCGCACCATACTCATTATATCACCTAAGAGTAGCCTGTAAAGCCCAGTCCTGCGGCGTCGTCGATACCCTGCCAGTATTGCCCGATCTCCACGTCAGCTATGATGGGCACGCTGAGGTCTAGGCCGAACGTCTTCTTCAGAGGCAGGTCTTCCATCACGTCCTTGATGAGCGGGGCGTAGTAGTCCACCTTATCCTCGCGAATCTCGAAGCCGATCTGATCGTGGTTGGTCATGATCATCGCGGCCTCGTTCGGTTTCAGATACGGGTGGATCTGAGTCATGGCGAACAGCATCAGATCTGTGGCACAACCCTGCACTGGTGAGTTGATGGCCTGACGCTCCGCCTCCATCGACACCGACCGCTCCCTCGACAGCACGTCTGGCAGATGCCGTACTCTACCCAGTGGGCTGACGACGTACTGACGGTCCTGTACGATTCGCCGCACTCGCCGATGCCACTTGACCAGGTCGGGGTACAACTCGAAGTATTTCTCACGGAATATCTCACATTCAGCCATCGAGAACGAAACGCCGTAGTTCTTTGCCGCATAGTTCTGGAACTTCGCCGGGTACATGCCGTACAAGAACCCGAAGTTGACAGGCTTGGCCTTCTTTCGCTGCTCCTTCCCTACCTCACTCTGTGGTATGCCCATGATCGAGGCTGCTGTAACAGCGTGCAGGTCCTCTCCCAATACGTAGGCTCGTTTCATCCGCCGTTCGTCTGCTACGTGGGCTGCGATGCGGAGTTCGATCTGGGAGTAGTCAGCACCGACGAAACGCCAGCCAGGCGGGGCGCCGATCACGGACCTGATGAACGTGTCTCGTGGTACCTGCTGGAGATCGCCGGATAGTCTTCCAGTGACCGTGCCGTAAAGCTTGTAGATGGGATGCATCCTGGAGTTTGCGTCGAGCCGGGTAGCCCACGCTGCTAGGTAAGTGTTCATCCACTTCAACTGGAGAGTACGGTACTCCAACAAAGCTTTGACCACTGGATGGGTCATGTGTTCCAGCACCGCGTCTTCGTTGGTCGATGCGTTGCCAGTCTTGGTGAAGTGGGTAATGGGTAGCCCCAGTCCCCCCTTCTTTCTCGGGGAATACAACCATCTAGCCACCTGTTGGGTCGAGTTGAAGTTGAAGTCCTCTCTCCAGGATTTGGCCATATGAGACTTCATCAGGTCAGTCCGCTTCTCGATGTGGGATTGGAGCTCACCGATGCGGTCGTACAACCTTTCCTGGTCGACGTACATACCTCGCATCTCAACTTGCTGGATGACGTGGGATGCCGGCATCAACAGCTTGGAAAACAGACGGAGCGATCGCGGCTGCGCCTTCAGTTCCTCGATCAACTTCCCCTTGAGCTGGTAGGTGTACCCTACGTCGAGGCCGTTGTACGATGCCAGATCACGAAGGGGAATCTTGAGGATCTTGTCTGGCTTCAGATCGAGGTCCTTGTAGTTATCCGCCCCGAGATATGCCTGGCTCAGGTACCCGAGGTTCTTAGGTCGGTTCTCGTCGATTAGATGGGCCGCGAGCATAATGTCGAAGGTGTGCTCGAGGAAGATCTTACCTCCTGCGAGCTGGACGTTGTCGTGCTTCGCATTCTGCCCGACTAGCTTCAGGTCCTTGCGCTCGAGAGTTCGCTTCAGGTGTGGTAGTACCTGCAGCCACTTCCTGTTGAACGGTGACTGGGGGTGGTGGAGCGGGATGACGTAGGCAGTCTCACCGTCCCACGACAATCCGAGGACCTGGATCGACCAGTCCTTCATCCAAGGGGAGTATCGGTTCTCCACATCATAGGCAATTGTGGTTCCTGACGGTAGCGCATCCAGAGTGGATATGAGAGCTCTAAGTCCTTTTGCTGTAGCCACCAGCTTGCGTCTAACAGGAACGACCTGAAGCTCACCTCGAGTAGCTCGGGCAAAACGTCTGACATCCTCGGAGAAAACCGTGTCTTGCCCGGGGTTGCGAAGAACATACGCAGGATGAATCGTGGCCATTGTGAACGCAGAAGAATAGACGGGGTCTCTAATGCTGAGTTGAACTCCTCGCTTCGTAGGGTTGGTGATTCCTGAAGTTCGTGCCACAGTTTGGAGAGCGCTGTTTCCCAGGAGGAGAAGGTGCGTAGGATCCACTGCCCGGAATTCAGATTCGAGATACTTACGGCAGGACTCCCGTTCTCCTCGTTCAGGTGTACGGTTACTAGGTGGTCTGCACTTGACCACGTTAGTAATATAGCACTCCTCAGGATCGAGTCCGGCATCTCGTAACTTCCGGTCAAGTAACTGTCCGGCTCTACCACTAAAGACCTTTCCACTCTTCTCCTCCTCGCCCCCTGGGGCTTCGCCTACGATCATGATCCTACCCGACACCTTACCACGACCGCCTACGCAGACGCGGCTCGTATACTCATTGAGCTCGCAGTCCTCACAGTCGTGATCCATGAGGTGGTCTAGTTCACTGGTGAATTCCCTAGTCGCCAGGAAGAACCACCCCCCACTTCACACCCGCTACCTCAAGCAAGTCGATGCCTTCTAGGTCCCGGTACTCAGTAGTGAAATATCCCCGCTCGATACCTGCAGCGATTATGAGGCGGGAGCATATCGCGCACGGGGATACGGTCAAGTACATCGTCCCACCCTCCGTGGAGATCCCCTGACGAGCCGCAAACGCAAGGGCGTTCGCCTCCGCGTGCGTCGCGTTTCTACACCCCTCGGCTTCACTTCTTAGGATTACTAGGGGATCCTCTCCAAGATTATGCTTGAAGGTAGTAGCTCCGTTCCAACCATGGTCGTTCTCGTCGCAGTGGGGCAGGCCTGGTGCTGAGCCATTGTATCCCCAGGAGATACACCGACCATCCCTCACAATCACAGCGCCTACCTTAGCGCGGTCGCATGTGCCGAGCTGGGCAATCTGGTGCGCTACGCCCATGAACACCCGCTGCTTGCGAATGTACCGAGCCTGGCTACGAGTCACGGACATGCACCAGATCTCCCTTATGGTAGTGGAACGAATACGCGGTGAAGAACAGCAGGCCTGGCGTAACCTCGTCCCAGGGCGGGTCTATGAACCCGTCGCCCTTCTTGTCGAAGACCACCGCCCTACGCCTACACTCCTCGATCACCCACAGCATGAGCCTCGCTGCCATGTAGAGATCGTCGCGGAAGTGTCGAACGTAGTCGCAGGATCTGATCGGGTACCACATGTTGAGCTGATTGTTCCTCAGCAGGAAGTGGTAGTGCAGGGTGCAGGGAATACGCCCGCCATGCACAGCGCCTGTGTCCTCGGGGAAGAAGATCGGGAACGTTGCTTGCCGCGTAAGCGGCTCACGCAGGAGGAGATTCACCACGTCGTCGAGGTCCCCGTACTCGTAGCGAATACCTTGGTGGGGCACCGTCCGCTCGTGCATGTGCTCAGGATGAACCCCAACAAGAGGCCCTGCAAGTTTCGGCCAGAATCGCTCCATGTAGGTGTGAGTGAACGCACCCTGTCTCTGAGTCTCGTCGACCTGACCGTGCCACCAAGGCCAGTTCTTGTACTGCTCGCCGGGGTTCAGAGGTTCCCTCGACACTCGTTCGAGGAAGTGGTCGTCTGCCCAGGGGAGGTTGGGGCGGATCGCTACTCGAAGGTCTTTGAGGGTCGGCGTGTTGTAGACTGGGACGGTGAAGTTGAGGTTCATCAGCTCCTTCGTCGTCAAGTCTGGGTGACCCTCAGTCGATACGCCCTGCCAGTGTCCGGGATCGACGTCCTCCCCATAGATCGTCAGTTGGTGTTTCGCCCACTCTATTGCTTCGTGGAAGTCGTGGATGAGCATGTGCATTACGGCTCGAGTCGCTTCTGCTCGTCCTCACCTTCCTCGACGACCTCTGCTTCCTTGGCGATGTACTCGTCCTCTGCCTCCCTGAACGGATGCCCCTCGGGGAAGAACCGAGCGCCTTGATCGTAGGGGTGAGTGACTCCACCGACGCCGCCCATGATGTCGTCCACGAAGGTCACCCCCTGAGTCTGCATTCGATGCCGTTCCTCGTCAGAGAACGACTCCCACCGCCGACCTCTGTGGGCAGTACCCGTCTGTGGCGTGTCCTCGATGGGCTGGTACTCCTTGGGCATCGTCTCCCACGAGCTGGCGAGGTCCCTGATGTTGGGGTTGACTGCCTTCATCCTGTCTTCCATGATGGTGACCCCGCGGTTGCAGATGGTCTGGAAGTCGGGATCGTCGAACGCATCCGCAGGCATCTCGATCACGTAGCGGTGCGTGACCTGCAAGTATCTCTTTCCCATCCTTGCCTCCTTTAGGTGGGGTGAGCAGCCTGGGGGAGCGGGGGTTAGAGCTGCCCACCCCGCGCGTGTTGCATTACCCCTATTGTATCACATCCCGATAGGGGCCAGTGTTATGTCGTCGACCCCCACAGAGGGCAGGAAGTCGCCCGCCTGATACTCACGGTACCTTCTCATTACCCGCTTGAGCGGGCCGTACTTGTTGTCCGTGATCCCTGCCTCGGTGAACTCCACTATCTTGTCGTACCACTTGCCCACGAGATTGATGGTGGGAAATTTTGCGCGGAGGTCGGGGTTGTCAAGATCGGCAACGAACTTCGTCTTGAACAGCATCGGCAGCGACTTGAACCCGTGGAACTGAAGGGCATCTACATGCCACCGGAAGGCGAAATCTTCAGGTAGCAGGTCAATCTCCTTTCCGATCTCTCTTGCAAGTACATGAGCGAGTGCCAGATCAAGGCCCCCAATGTAGGCGATGTAGCTAACGCGACTGTGGAGCCCAAGTGTCGGAGTGCCTCTTCGGGCATCGCCTCGGTACGTAAAGCCCAGCATGCAGTTGCCCCACCTGTGCTTCTTAGCCTCACGGTCCACATTGTGGCAGAACATCGTGGTGACGGCACCTTTCGCACCCTCACCTCGTCCCAGCTCAGCCGCCTTAGAAATGAAGCGGGCCGTTTCGGTCGGATCCAGATACTGTCGGACAAGGCGGGTCCACCTTTGTTGGTTTAGCCACAAGTCCCGGCCCATATCAATGTCGAAGTCCATCGACTGGCAGGCCAGGAGATTGTCGTAGGCGATGGTGTCAGCCGACCCGACGATGGACAGGCCGCCGTTCGTGAGTGTCCCCCGCCACATACGCCAGATGCTATCTCGCCAGAGGTCACTGAGAGTGTGGTGGTTCTTGACCACGCTACTTCTCGTAGGACTGCGCCGGGTACGGTGGGAAGGTCTGGCCCATCCACTCGTACGATTCCCACGGCTCCTTGCCATCCGACATATCCGAAGGCTTCAGGCCCGGAATGTTCGGCTCCGTACGCCCACCCTTGCACAGTCCGGCGTCGTCGTACCGCACGCCCTGACCATCGACGTACTCCCCCGTCCGGCTGTCGTAGGTGCAGTTGATGCGGACGTTGAACTTCGCGTTCTGCCCGCGTGAGCCCTTGTTGTAGGACTGTGGGGCGAAGCCCGACGGCTGCGGATGTGGGTCAACTGGAGGATCGACTGGCGGTAAAGGGGACGGTGTCACCGCCTGGTCGTGGTCGTAGGCGAGGATGCCGAGCGTCCGCTCGAGCTTGTCCCACGCCTTCCAGTTCTCGAGGGGCACGTCCTTGATGGTCTCGAGTGGCTCCTTCGGCCACTTACCATCCGGCCCCTTCTTGACGATAGTACCGCCAGGGTCGGAAGTACGCAGGCGGTTGATCGCCGCCGTGATACCGTCCTGATATCCAATGCTCTGTGCCATATCAGCCTATCCTCCCATCTTCTGGGTTCTTGATCCAGTCCCTCACCATCACCTCGTCCCACGCCCGCATGATGCAGGCCTCGAGGCTTAGTCCGTTGCTGTTGCAGTAGCTCATGAGATAGATGAAAATGTCCCCGACCGCATCGATCTGGGCCGCCTTCACTTCCGCTCTACTTCTCATATTTCGGATCCCACGAAATCCTTTCAGGTGTGCGTGAGCCAGCTCACCCAACTCCTCCGTTAGGCCCGCGAGGGCCTCCCAAGGTTCAGCATTGGGGAAGTTGTGCTCAAGCCACTTTCTGTGGCGGACCTGCATCTCCTGGACGTTCATACCTGGGCCCACTCGGTGAGGTACTTCTTGACTTGCTCGACGATGGCCTCCGGCTCGTCCGTGGTGTAGTTCCACTCGAGAACCGGCGGAACCTCCAAGGCATTGACCCACATGGCGCAGAAACTGTCGTAAGCCCAGTGGATCTTCTCGAGCGCGTGGTCGTCGACTCCAAGGAGTCTGTCCCGCTGGCCGATGTTGGAAATGGCCACGTCCCACGGCACCCTGCAGAAAATGAACTGCGGCTCGAATATGGCCAGGCGCTGGATGCCCTGCACCATCTTGGGGGCTGGGACGATGAGGTCTCGGCCGGGTGTGGCCAGCTGGTAGATGATTTCCGAGACGTAGAAGCACCGATCGTAGATACGGTTCGGCATGTCCTCAGCGATTTCCAAGTCCCACCAGTCCGCGATGTCCGGCCCGTCAGGGCCATGGGTGCTGCTAAGCTTGGGGTACCGGCGGTAGTCGAGGTTCAGTGCCTCTTCCAGGTGACGGCACAACCTCGTTTTGCCCGATCCGTCGGGTCCCTCGACCACGATCATGATAGCGGCTCCTCGGGGTAGAGGGGTACACGATCTGTGGCCTTCTCGTCCCGCTCAACGAAGGCCGCCCGCTTGAACCACACACAGTCCTCGCCGGCTTCGTCGGGGCCCACAGCGAAGGGTTCGTAGCCCGACTGTAGCGCATGGACGATAGCATCTTCGTCCCCAACACGCTCCGAGATTAGTGCAAATTCTAATGCCACTCTCCCGCCTCCCTTGTAGTTTATTGACCTATTATATCACAAACCAAGTAGATACCTACGGGGATTCCGCATCATGGTTTGATGCCAGTCCTCTTTGTTTCTAAGACCCCCCATCGCCGAGACGTCAACCGTACCTGTGGCAATGAAATGAGTATAGCGAACAGGCCTCTTCTGATTGGGACCTCGAACTCGATTGAGCGACTGCCAGTACTCCACCCAGCCATCCGGGGTCGAGTAGTATCCAACCTCAGCACCAGCCGAGAGCTCAATCGCTTGGCTTCCAGTCTGTATCTGAAAGACAAGAGCCATGGGGGTTGATCCTTGCCGGGCTTGGAACGCCTGTATCGCTCGGCGACGATCCACGCCTCGAGTGGCTCCCTCGATAACCCGTACTCGATACCCACCGCGTTCAGCAGCCTCCCCGACTGCGTGGACTTCAGGTAGGAAACGGCAGTACAGAATGACCGGCTCTCCCTGCTCAACGAGTAGACGACACCATTCCTCGACCGCTCTAACTTTTGCTCCATGTACTCGAGTCCCGTTGGTGAGAAACCCTCCGGCGATTTGGAGTAGACGAAGCCTGCGAACTCCCGCGTTCTTGGCAAGAATTTCCTCCCCCTGAAAGTTGGCCAACATATCGTCAGCAAATTTTCGGTACAGTTTCATAGCCCCGTCAGGTAGCGTGACACGGATCGTTTGCCACTCCTGATGGCCAGCCAGGCCTGCCTGTTCGGCAGATACAGCTATGCTGTGACGCCTCACCCTCTTCAATAACTTCTCCTCATTCTTGTATGCTACGATCTGGTACCGGCGTGGTCCGTGCCCGTAGATGCAGTACTCGTCGTCGAAGTCGCCGGCGTTCGTGCCGAAGATGGAACTGTCCATGATCCTGAACTGGGCGAACAGGTCACGCCAGCCCTTCGGATTGGGGGTACCACTCAGTAGCACGACGTACGGCTGGCCATTTCCGTTCTTCCCTCGAAGACGCCTTACCATGCGCCATGCGTCCTGGGCACCACGCCCGCCAGGGCGCTTGTACTGATGGCTCTCGTCCAAGAAGATGATGTGTGGGTTCCATATCTCGAGGTCGTCTTGCTTCAGGCGCACTAGTTCTTTGCCCCTACGAGTGGCTCGGAACGTTTCTTCGCGACCGGCCAGAAACCATTGAAACGTCTCACCATCGCCCTCGTACTCCTCAAAGTTCTCCACCGAGTAGTCCAAGGTGCAGTGCCGTTCGAGTTCGTCGTACCACACATCCAGCGCGATCTTCGGCGCTATGACAAGGACCCGGTAGGGCTCGTCGTCGTCGGCCTTCAACGCCCAGATGTTGGCTATGTCGATAGCCGTCTTCGTCTTGCCCAGGCGAGGCTCCATGAACACACCGTAGTTGCGGTGGCGAACAGCCCGAATGACAGCACGACTCTGATGGGGGAACGGTTTCGTCTTGGGGCGGTACCTCACGTCGTCTTCAACAGGGCCGCTACCTCAGCACGAAACTCGGGGTCCGTCTTGACCCGCTCGATGAACTGCTGACGCAGCCGTACCCGCTCCTTCTCTGGCAGTGACCACCACCAGGTAGCCAGCCGCTTGCGGCGCTCGAAGCCGACGACTTGTCGTTGCTTAGCCTTCATTCTGCCTCCACGTTTTGCAGGATCCACCTCGCGAGTGCGCGTGCCTGCTTAGGTGTCGTGTGCAGCACCAACATCTTCTCACGAGCTAGTTGATTGTCCATGATGCGGTCGAAGAACACGCCTCGATCCGTCTGCGTCACTTGTAGGCTGAACGGCGATTGGCGGTACTTGCCGCGAATACGGGCTCTCATTGCGTGCTCTCGATCCTCTCCTTACGCGCAGGCATGAGAATCGCGTTCACAGCCTCGATCAACTCCTCGAACAGCGGGTTGCTGTTGTTGCTCTTGGCAACGATCAGGCCCTGCAGGAAGTGCTCCCCCTCCTCCTCGCTGTCGATGGTGATCTTGATAGTTGCCGGCTTGAACGGCATTAGCGCCTCCTTCGTTTCTTGACCTTGCTCATTGGCTTCACTCGCCTAACGCCCGGCTTGATGCGTCGCTGTACCAACCAGAAGTTGCTCTTGAGGTAATGATGGTCCCGATTCGTGAGACCGCACACTCGACAGTGCAGCAGCGGTATCTCTCGGATCGACTCCTTCCACGTGATCGGATCGCGGATCATGCGATGGAAAGATTGGGGAGGATACACTCGGTAGAACTTACGTGCCTTCATGCAGCACGGACACCACTTCCACGGCCGAGGTAACTTGCCGACCAGGGCATAGGGAATGTCTATGCCGATGCGACATACCACAGTGGCGGACGGGTCAACGTACTGCGCCCGCTCAGCTGTGAACAGTACTGCAGCATGGAGCGCGTTGAAGTACTTCTTCAGTCGCTTGCCGGTCTTGGGAGACTTCCATGTGACGTACCAGGGGTACTTGTTGACGAGCTGCGCATGGATAAGTCTCCTTCGAAGTACGTACCGTACTCCGTAAGGCACCTTCCATTCGTGCTCGCCGTTACGATAGACACCATCCCGCCCGATGCGGGAGTCGATGATGCCGGAACCCTTGCTGTGGCGGTTCTGTAGCCAGGCATACACTCGCGGATCGCCGTTATAGAGACCCCCAAGTAGATTACCTTTCTCGCCTCCTCCGTAGAGGTCCTCGACGTTGGCTAGGCGTCGGGTTGGGCGGACCTTCTTCTTGGTTGCCATGCGCCTCCCTAGCCATCAAACGCCTCAGCAAATGCCTGGATCTCCTCTATCTGTTGCTCCAACCACTCTACGATACCCTGCTCACGTTCGAGGAAGTTCTTCTGCACCTGCTCCGGCCAATGACTGACCACAGTGTTGAAGAGCCCGAGGTTGACGCACATCTCCATGGACTTGCTGCACACGTCCTGGAACAGCTCTGAGGGGTACTCCTGGTCGATTTCTGCTCCCATTACTCATTGCCCACCTCCCTTCTGCCAACGGCCTTATTAGACTTTCGGAGTCTTTGAATGACTCGCGTACATTGTATCACATCCACGACTCGCGTGCAATCTCTACCGTCGGCTGGCATCGGGAACTCCACCGTGTGATATAATGAACTGTACGGAAAACGAGAAAGGAGGCTCAAGGGTGGAGATTGTCGACTGCGAAGACTTCCTGGAGGTGATCTACGGTGAAGGGGAGGGATGGATCGACATACCCGCCAAGGTCGGCCGTTACTGGGTTCCTTTTCATGCCGAATGGCCAGCCGACGGGGGAGTTAGCCGCCGCATTGACTCCTCGCTTCGGGATCACGAGGATCTTTATTACTCTGTGGCTAAGTTCGCTAAACGAGGCCGACGCATCGAAGACGTACTTCCTTCCCACTGGCTCTGGGCGGATCTGGACGAGGTTCATCCCACGGACGCCGCGAAGCTTGGTTTTCTGCCCACCATTGCCGTCGAATCCAGTCCAGGTAGATATCAAGCTCTATGGCGGCTGGACCGCACGCTTCGTCCGTCCCAGCTGGAAAAGCTCAATCGCGCCCTCTCATACGCGCTTGATGCTGACAAGGGCGGCTGGGACCTTACACAGGTCCTAAGAATCCCAGGCACCCGCAACTTCAAGTACCCGGAAGCGCCGTTTGTTAGGCTGATGTGGTACAAGGAGGACCTGGTCTACAATGCGGCACGGATGTGGGATCGCTTGAAGGCAGCGCTACCGGAGGGCGAGTTGAAGGCAGCTGTCTCTGTGGTCATTCCCCGCCGGGGTATATCAGCCCGCGCTAAGGCCCTGCTGCGTACACCGACCGAGAACGTAGTTGATGGTGAGCGGAGCGCACGCCTGTGGGAGCTCGAGTGTCTGCTGGCCGAGTCGGGTCTGGGGGCCGATGAGATCTTCGACCTCGTCTGGCCGTGCGCGTGGAATAAGCACAGGGCTGTTCGGACCGGTCGCATTAGTTTGGACCGTGAGATACGTAAGGCTATCAAGCATGTCTCGCGGCAGCGGGTGCTGCGTGAAACTGAGCCAGCCCAGGCGCCTGCGCGTCCTGAGCCGGTGGAGGAGGACGTTGATACCTCGGACTTGGAAGGAGAAGAGTTTCATCTGCCGATTGTGGGCTATTCTTCCTTTATGTCCATGAGGATGGGTGAGCCCAAATGGTTAGTGCGCGATGTGTGGACCGAGAACAGCCATGGGATCATTGGGGGCGAGCCGAAGACGGCGAAGACCACCCTTGCTCTCGCCCTTGGCCTTTCGGTTGCTTCCGGGATGCCGTTCTTGGGGAAGTACGATGTGTCGGGGCCGGGACCTGTATTGTTCGTCCAGGAGGAAAACGCTCCAGCGATGATGCAGGACAGGCTGCGTAAGTTGGCTTGGTTCTATGGGCTGATTTCGGATCGGGAGGCGGAAGTTCGAGAGGCTCGTCGGGGAGATCTAGCCCGTCAGGGCTCAGTCGTAGTAAATTTGGACTTTCCCGCCGACGTCCCCCTCCGGTTTCTGAACAACTTTGGGTTCGACCTTACGGACGAGGAACATCGCCTTGCTCTTTGGGAAGTATGTGCCGAACACCGACCCAGAATGGTGATACTCGACCCAATGTACCTCATCCTCGGCGATGTAGACAGTGACAAGGTAGTTCACGTTCGACCGTACCTCCGTTGGTTGCTGCAGTTGCGGTACGAGTTCAACTGCGCTGTTGTCCTAGTCCACCACATGAGGAAGGCGCCCCGTGAGCGCGGGGCACGGACTGTTAGAGCGGGGCAGAACCTCATGGGCAGCGCGATCTTGCATGGTTGGGTGGATTCGGCCCTATACATGAGAGACGCTGCGAAGGACCGCGAGGGATGGAAGGATATCGTCGTCGAGCGCGAGTTCAGGTCGATGGCCCCACAGAGTGCGTTGGAGATCGGCATTCGGTTCGGTGAGCCGGGTGCCCTAAAGATGGAAGCGGAGGTGACGCCGCACGATTTCATCGGAATGGTAGTGAAGAGGCTCGAAGCTGAGGGTAAGATCGCATTGAGACCCTTCGCAGAGGAATTGGGAATGGATCATCGGCAACTGTTGAGTCGGGTGACTGGGGATGAGTTGGGAAGGGTTGAAGTGATTCCTGGGGGTGGCAGAGGGAACCCGACACAGCTAGTACTAAGTAGAAACGGGAACTGAGTAGTGACTACTATCGAAACCGAACATGCCAAATCAGTTTTACAGAAACCGCTGTTAGACACCTAGTATATCACAACCATATACTATACATACCCAAAGGGTATAGTATATGGGTTGTGTATTGGGTGTCGGGATGAGTGTGGTTCAGTAACAGGGAGGAGAACATGAAGGTGGAGCCTGTCGATACGCACCGCATCAGCATCTCGTATTCGGGTGACGACGAGGGTGCTGTTGACTTCGCCAGGGAACTGTACAATGAGTTCGGTGTTGAGGCTGCTGTAGAAAGGAGAACATGGCGGGGAGATTGGGAATGGTTCCTAACGTCCGGCAAGGTAGAAGACTCAATCGAGGAGACGGCAGCGTGAGCGAGGCCTTCATGAAGGATCCCATGCTGGCGTTCAGGCGGTACCTCAAGTACGAGCGTCGCCCGACCTCGTTCAAGAAGGGCTTCGAGGCCGGTGTCCTAGCGATGGCGATGGAATTACTGACTGTGGTCAAGACTGTGAACGCTCTACCGTATGAAGACACCTTGGCCCAACAGGAAGTTGTTGCCACCGTCTACACTCTTCTAGTGGGCCTTGACTTGTTGGAGCCGTCACAGGAGTGGTATGAGAAGGTGAACGAGGCGAGGAAGGTCAAGTTCGTCGAGCACGGCGCTTCGCTGCGAGGTAGCGCTTCCGCTGAGCAACTCTCTTTGCTGCCTGACCTCGCTCCCGCTTCATCGCCCGCTTATCCGACTCCAGACGATCCAGCTGCCCTAGATACTCCCGAAGCGAGGCATTACGATCAAAGTCCGGCCCTTCCATCCGCCGAGCAGCTGGAACAGCGGATCGCAGCAGTGCGTGCCAAGCGGACCGAGAGATTGCTATCTCGACGGCGTGGTGCACCCCCGGCTGATTCGAGCGGATAACCACGTAGCCGTCGTAGTGGTCGACTGTGATTTTGCCCTTGCCATTCGGGACTCGGAATCGCCAGGGTCGGTTGTGTACGCGGATGTACTTACCATACGGGCCTAGGCCTGTCACAGGGGGTCGCCCATCTCCGCGTTGCTCATCGGCTCCACCACTGTGGCGTAGGTGTCATGGGCGGCGAGATTGTGCCGCTTAGTAAGGTTCGCCTTCTTAGCGACTCGCGCAACGTCTGAGCGGATCTCTTCGAAGGCTGACTCAACGTCTTCAGGTTTCTCTGCGGCGATTCGGACACGCACTCGAATGTCACGCCAACTCACGATCATCACGGTCTCCTCCTAATTGTAACCGTAGCCATGCTTCTTGTTGTGAATCCTTCTTACGGCAGCGACTACCTCACTCAGCTTTTGGGATATCTCAGCCGCCTGCTTGATGGTCATCTCTCCCTTCTCCTGGTATACCCACAGCTCAGCACCTAACTCATCTGCTCGATTGCACCAGGTCTGCATACCGTAGCCGGTTTTCATACGCTGTCCGTACCTTCGTCTTGGCATAGCCCACCCTTCGTCTAAAAAGAAAGGGGAGAGGGCGCCCCAACAACACCCTCTCCCCATGTGCCCAGCCGGTGCGCTACTTCTTCGAGCGCTTCTTCTTCTTCGGCTTGGGCGCGGGCTCCTCCTCGTCCTCGTCTTCGTCGTCCTCGTCTTCCTCGGACGCCTTCGCCTTGGACTTGGACTTGCCCTTCTTGGAGCCGACACGCTCCTTCAGCTCTTCGAGCCTCTGGGTGCGTGACTCGGCCAGTGCCTCCTGCGCCTCCTCCACGTCGTCGAAGCCAAGCGCCTCGAGAGCATCGTCGAGCGAGTCCCACTCGTACCGATTGTTCTCGTTCTTCTTGACCTTCTTCTGGCGGAGCATGACACGGAGCTCACGCCCGGTGGTACCGAGCGCATCGGCGAGGTCGGAAGTCCCGATACCGCTGGACTCCTTCGCCTTCGCCTTCGACTTGGACTTCGACTTGGACTTGGACTTGCGTCGGGGAGCCTCGTCCTCGTCCTCCTCCTCTTCGTCGTCGTCCTCGTCTTCGGCGTCGTCGGCGAGGTCCTCCAGATCGTCGAGCTCGTCCAGCTCGTCGACCTCATCCTCATCGACCTCAACCTCGACGGCCTTCTTACGGGCCCTTGCCATACTGCCTCCTTACCGCCTTGGGGGGGTGGGCGCTAAACGCCGGCGGCAGTGCGTGTAGCGATACTTAGATTCTATCATCCCGAGGTGCCCTTGTCAACCTCCAGGCGGGCTGCGATCCTCTGCTCGATGCGGACGACCTGAGCTCCGACCTCGTCGAGTTGTTGGGTTGCCACATGCTTCTCGTGGGATCCGTCGGGTGCGGCATCGTACCTAGCCACCCATCGGGCACGGATCCTCAGGAGTCGGTCGTACCTCGCTTGGAGCTCGTCGAGACTCATCGCCATTACTGCATCCCGTGTTCTAGAGCTACCTTCATGGCGAATAGCAACTCCTCTCGAGTCATCTCTGCTGCTCGGGACATGTGCCCGTTGCTGTAGGTGTACTTCACGGCGATTACCTCGGCTCCTGTACCGTTTGAGGCCTCGCCGATCACGACGTACCTGTCTGAGCCGTCGGGGAACTGTTCCGTTACGCGGTACTGCATTACCTCACCTCCCCCTCAACCAGATCATCTGCTCGTTGTACCCTCCACTGTGGGCGATTGCCCTGCGCCGGACCTTCTTGACCTTGGGCTTGCGACGCTTGTAGCCGTCGGGCATGACGACTTTCTTGCCGTTGACCATCATGCCCTTGCCTCCTCTAGGACCTTCTTGTCCTCGTCGCTGATAGCGTTGGGGCCGTACTTGTTCTCGAGGTAGGCTGCCTTGTAGATCCTCTGCGCCTCCTCTGAGACGTTGTACGGTTGACCTCTGCCAACACGCCTGACACCTGCCTTGTGTTGGCGGATCGCTTCCTCGACCGTCATACTCCTGCCTCCTCCATGTCGCGCTTGAACTGGTGCAGGATGCCGATGCCCTGAATGAGGGTTGCTGCCTGGTCGAACGCCTGGGCCGCCGACAGCGTGTGGTGTGATCGAGACAGATTGCTGCCGAGTGCCTCATCGACTATCTCGTCCGCGACTGTGCGGATTGTGTGGATTGCGGCGTTGATCTCATTGCTCTCCATGATTACTTCACCTCCAATCGAATCCCGAGCCTTGCGGCGAGTTCAGTGACGGTTTCTAGGTCGATGGTAAGCGTGATTATGGTGTTGGGGTCTTCTACCTTCGGGGACTCGACCTCCTCCTCGACGACCTTCGACACCCTGTGGTAGTGAGGCAACGAATGCTCGAGCAGGAACAGGATGTGCTCGGCAGGCTTCTTGATCTTGCCCGAGGCAAACGATCCGAGTCCGACTTGGGCTGCTTCGACGCTGGCGTAGGTCTTGAGACCGTTCGCTTCGCCGTATTGCTGAACGAAGCGGGCGAGTTGCATCTTCTCGCCTCGAACGCCAGTGTCCCACAGATGCCTGAGACTTGCCCGAATCGACTCGGGATCTCTTGGGGGCTTGACTGTTGGGGGTGCCTTCGTTTCGGCACGGGGCGTGATGCCTTGCCTGCGCAGATCACGAAGAGCGTTGTCCATCCAGCGGTGATCGCTTGGCGTCTTGGGTAACGTAGCGACCATTCGCCCGTCCTTCATGACGCGGAGATGCGTCTTGCCTTCGGTCACCTCCACGCCCGGGACGTTGTTGACCCTGGCGATGAACTTCCGGACTTCCTTGTTCATCAGGCCTGGGTGATGAGGAATGACCAGCGATCCGCGGGCGGTTCAGTGATGCCCTCGAAGTTCTGCCTGTGTTCGTCGCGGATCTTGTCGATGAGCTCGTTGGCCTCGTCGTCGTTGTTGGCGACTCCGAGGATTTCGATGCCCTCGAACGGCTGGACGTCACCGTCCGTGTCGTCGATCAGCTCGGGGCGGTGTACGAGAACGACTTTCATGTTGGGGTTCCCC
>Ga0081455_10002282_pt1 | contig 22886 bp, 21 predicted proteins | sample TabmetS3T2R1_FD_70207 | JGI IMG/M metagenome (GOLD analysis project Ga0081455, IMG submission 70207) | Tabebuia heterophylla rhizosphere microbial communities from the University of Puerto Rico - S3T2R1 | ecosystem: Host-associated > Plants > Roots > Rhizosphere ...
CTTCCGCGGGATTGGCGACTCCGATCGCTCGCGCGCCAAGCCGGCCCTGATGGTTGCCCGGCGCACCGAGCAGCGTGAAGAGCAGCGCGTCGCCGCCTGGAGTCAGCGACGGCCACACGTGCGCGACTTCACAGGCGGACGCGCGCGGTTCCGTCATCAGTCCTGGCTCTCCGCCTCCGTCCGCAATTCGCCAGAGGCCCGCGGTCGGCGATCCGGCGTAGATGATCTCGCGCTCGTGCGTCCACACGCCGCCGAGCGGAGCGGGCGCGTCGGCGAGCGTGATCGGCGCGCCGCCGAAGATCTGCTCCGTGCGCGTGGGCGAGGAATGATCGATCGTCGCGAGCGTTAGGTCGGGACGGCGGACCTTGAGACCGCGCCGGCGGAGCTCGGTGTAGGCCTGCGGCGTGGTCACCTCGTGCGTGAGGTGCAGGTCGATGAAGAGGACGGCGGGAGTGTCGGCGGTCTCGGGAACGACGACGTGGTCGTTCCAGACCTTTTCGAACATGGTTTTTGGAGGGGTACTCATCGGACTTCGTAGAGAGGATTCGGGGAGAAGGGGACAGTCCCCTTTTTCCGGACGGAAAAAGAGGACAGTCCCTAGCTAATTGACGTAGCGGTCTCGAGGCGGCGCACGGTTCGACATCAACCGACGACCGCGGCGCGCGGTGCATTCATGTCGACGTAGTCGAGCCAGCCCCACTTGTCCGCGGCCTTGCCCGTCACGAGACCGAAGAACGCGGCTTGCAGCTTCGCGGTGATCGGGCCGCGCTTGCCGTTGCCGACCTGGATCGCATCGACAGAGCGGATGGGCGCGACCTCGGTCGCGGTGCCCGTGAAGAACAGCTCGTCCGCCATGTAGAGGAATTCGCGCGGGATGGCCATCTCGCGCACCTCGATACCGGCTTCCTTCGCGAGCGTGATGACGGTGTGGCGCGTGAGTCCGCCGAGCAGGGAGTGCGCGATGCCGGGGGTGTGCAGGATGCCGTCCTTCACGAGGAACAGATTCTCGCCCGCGCCTTCGCTCACGGTGCCATCCGACGAAAGGCCGATGCCTTCGACGAAGCCGAGACGCTTGGCCTCGAGGCCGATGAGTTGGCTCGACAGATAGTTGCCGCCGGCCTTGGCCATCGCCGGGATGGTGTTCGGCGCGACGCGTTGCCACGACGACACGCAGACATCCACGCCTTCGTCCTCGGCCGCGCCGAGATACTTGCCCCATTCCCAGCCCGCGATCGCGACTTCGACGGGCGGCTCGATCTTCGGCACGACGCCGGCTTCACCGTAGCCGCGGAACGCGACGGGACGCAGGTAGGCGCCGCGCGCGAGACCGTTCTGCGCGATGACCTCGCGCTGGGCGTGGTTGATCTGGTCTTCGCTGAACGGGATCGTGATGCGATACACCTTCGCGGAGTCGAACAGGCGGTGCGTGTGGTCCTTGAGGCGGAAGATCGCGGGACCGCGCGGCGTCTCGTAGGCGCGCACGCCCTCGAAGACCGACGAGCCGTAGTGCAGCGCGTGCGACAGCACGTGGACCGTGGCTTTTTCCCAGGGGACCAGCTTGCCGTTGAACCAGATGTACTTCGTCGCGGGAATGGGCATGGAGAAGCTCCGAATGAGTTAGACCACGGCCTGCGCGGTGCGCGCGGCACCCGTACGCTCGTCGCGCGTGCGCGCGAGCGTGGCGGTTGCGAGCTCGATGCGGTTGATCACTTCGAGAAAGGCCTGCGTTGCGGACTCGACGATGTTGGTGGACACGCTCGAGCCCCGGTAAGTGCGCTGATTGTACTCTACGTATACGAGCGCCTCGCCCTGCGCGTCCTCGCCCGCGGAAACGCTGCGGACTTCGAACTTGCGCAGCACGACGTCGACGCCCGTCGCGCGCTCGATGGCTTTCAATGCGGCATCGACGGGGCCGTCGCCCGAGGAGCGCATCTCTATGTTCCGGCCATCGGCATGGCGCAGCCGCACCGTGGCCTCGGCGGTCTTCGCGCTGTCGAACGACGTGCGCAGGTTCTCGAGCGTCCACGGGCCGGCGGCGGAATGTTCCGCCTGCAGCACGAGCGCCTCGATGTCGCCGTCGTAGAGCTCCTTCTTCTTGTCCGCGAGAGCCTTGAACTCCTCGAACACGCGCGCGAACTCGACCTCGTCGAGCTCGAATCCGAGCTCCTTGATGCGTTCGCGCAGCGCATGGCGCCCGGAATGTTTGCCGAGCACGAGCGCGGAACGCGAGAGGCCCACGTCCTGCGGCCGCATGATCTCGTACGTGGAGTGATGCTTGAGCATGCCGTGCTGGTGGATGCCCGATTCGTGCGCGAACGCGTTCTCGCCCACGATCGCCTTGTTGCGCGGGATCGGGACACCGACGATGTTCGCGAGCATGCGCGACGTCGGGTAGAGGCGGGTGGTGTCGATCTTCGTGTCGAGATTGAAGAACGCGTCGCGCGTCTTGAGCGCCATCACGACTTCCTCGAGCGAGCAGTTGCCGGCGCGCTCGCCGATGCCGTTGATCGTGCACTCGATCTGCCGCGCGCCCGCGACCACGGCCGTGAGGCTGTTCGCGACGGCCATGCCGAGATCGTCGTGGCAGTGGACGGACAGCCGGATCCTGTCGATGCCGCGCACGTTCTTGCGCAGGTAGCGGAAGAGCTCGGCGAACTCGTCGGGCACCGTGTAGCCCACGGTGTCGGGGATGTTCACGGTCGTGGCGCCGGCCTCGATGACGGCCTCGACGACCTGCGTGAGGAAATCGAGCTCGGTGCGCGAGGCATCCTCGGGCGAGAACTCGACGTCCTCGCAGAGCCCACGCGCGAACTTCACGCCCTCGACGGCCGTGCGGAGGATTTCCTCCTTGGCCATGTTGAGCTTGTGCTCGCGGTGGATCGCGCTCGTCGCGAGGAACACGTGGATGCGCTGCTGCGCCGCGGGCGCGATGGCCTTCGCCACCTGCGTGATGTCGTCACGGTTGCAGCGCGCGAGGCCGCAGATGATCGGTCCCTGCACCTCGCGCGCCACCGCGTTCACGCTTTCCCAGTCGCCGCGCGACGCGGCGGGAAAACCCGCCTCGATGACGTCGACGCCGAGCTCCGCGAGCGCGCGCGCCACGCGCAGCTTCTCGGGCTGCGCCATGCTGCACCCCGGCGATTGCTCACCGTCGCGCAGCGTCGTGTCGAAGATCATCACTCGATCGCGTTTCGCCGACATGGGTCTTACCTCTTTGCGGTGAAGTTCAGTTTCGTCCCTGTTCGAGCCACGGCATGCGCGCGCGCAGCGCCTTGCCGACGCTCTCGAGCTGGTGATCCAGATCCGCCTGCATGAGACGGTTGTATTCCTTGCGGCCGCTCGCGTTCTCGTTGATCCACTGCTTCGCGAACTTGCCCTTCTGGATCTCCTTGAGGATCTTGCCCATCTCCTTCTTCGTCTTGTCGTTGACGACGCGCGGGCCGCGCGTGAGGTCGCCGTACTTCGCGGTGTCGGAGATGTACTTGTGCATCTTCGTGAGGCCGCCTTCGTGCAGCAGGTCGACGATGAGCTTCAGCTCATGCAGGCACTCGTAGTAGGCGACTTCGGGTTGATAGCCGGCCTCGACCAGAGTTTCGAAACCCTTGAGCACGAGATCGCTCGTGCCGCCGCACAGCACGGCCTGTTCGCCGAACAGGTCCGTCTCGGTCTCTTCGGCGAACGTGGTCTCGAGGACGCCGCCGCGCGTTCCGCCGATGCCGTGCCCGTAAGCGAGCGCCTTCGCGAACGCGTTGCCCGTCGAGTCCTGGAACACCGCGATCAACGACGGAACGCCGCGACCCTGCTGGTACTGGCGGCGCACGAGGTCGCCCGGGCCTTTCGGCGCGATCAGCACGACGTCGAGGTCCTTGCGCGGCTTGATCTGCTTGAAGTGGATGTTGAAACCGTGCGCGAAGAGCAGGGCGGCGCCTTTCTCGAGCGACTTCTCGACCTGCTTGTAGAGGTCCGCTTGCGCCAGGTCGGGAACGAGCATCGCGACGAGCGATGCGCCCTTCACGGCTTCGACCGGCTCCGCCACCTTGAGGCCGTCCTTCTTCGCCTTCTTCCAGCTGTCGCCGTTCTTGCGCACGCCGACGACGACGTCATGGCCGCTGTCCTTGAGGTTCAGCGCGTGCGCGCGTCCCTGGCTGCCGTAGCCCAGGATGGCGATCCGGGCTTTCTTGAGCGCCTTCTTGTCTACGTCTTTGCCCGAGTACAGCTTCGTCATTGTCAGCTCCATTCGATTTCGGAAGTCATAAGAAAAACCCCGCATCGGTTCGTGACCGGTGCGGGGTTTGTTAGGTGTAGCCTGTCTAGAGTTAGAGAGTCGGCAGGCAGCCCGCACCGTTGCTTCGAATAAGAAGCAGCGGAAGGGTTACGAGTACGAGGCCGTCCAGGAAAATGACGTCGCGCGCGGAAGTCGCGCTGCGGAGATCAGGTGCGTACTGGAGGGCTCGAGCCTGCATACAATGCGCGCGATAGCACCACAGGTGTTCCTCGATTGTCAACGCAACCCGATAGATCGCTTAAGCTTTTGCCGTGACTTCCCACCTCCTCAACGAATCCGAACGCGCCGGCGCGCGCCCCATCTGGCTGGTTGGCGAGCAGGGGCTCAGCGCCTGGCTCGAAGTGCAGACGCCCGCCGTGCGCTCCTGGGCGCGGGCGCAGGGCTTTCTCGCCGAAAAACAAAAGCTGCTGCTCGTGCCGACGCCCAACGGCGACGGCATCGCCGGCGCGGCGCTCGGGCTCGGGCCCGTACCCGACCTGAGCGAGCCCACGATCTGGACTTCCGTCGGGTTACCCGACCGCCTGCCGCCGGGCCGTTACCGGTTCGCGGGCACTTTCAGGGCCGTCGGCGCCACCCAGCTCACGCTCGGCTGGGAATACGGTTCCTACCGGTTCACCCGCTATCGCAAGCCCGGCGCCGAAGTGCCCGCGCTCGTCGCGCCGGCCGGCGCGGACCTCGAATACGTGCGCATCGCGAACGAGGCACTGTCCGAGGCGCGCGATCTCGTCAATACGCCTGCCAACGATCTGGGGCCCGCGGAGCTCGGAGAAGCCGTGCAGCGTCTCGCGCTGCAGCACGAGGCCGAGTGCCGGATCATCGTCGGCGAGGAATTGCTGCGGGAGAACTTTCCACTCATTTATGAGGTGGGCAAGGGCAGTGCCCGCGAGCCGCGGCTCATCGACATGCGCTGGGGCAAGGCGGGTGCGCCGCTCGTCACGCTCGTCGGCAAGGGCGTGTGCTTCGACACGGGCGGCCTCGACATCAAGCCATCGTCCGGCATGATCCTCATGAAGAAGGACATGGGCGGCGCCGCCCTGACACTCGCGCTCGCGCGCATGCTCATGAGCGCGGATGCGCCGGTGCGATTGCGCCTCATGATTCCCGCCGTCGAGAACAGCATTTCTGGGCGTTCGTATCGGCCGAGTGACGTGCTGCGATCGCGCCTGGGGCTCACCGTCGAGATCGGCAACACCGACGCCGAAGGGCGGCTCGTGCTCGCCGACGCGCTCGCCGAAGCCGATCGCGATGCACCCGAGTTGCTCGTCGATCTCGCGACGCTCACGGGAGCGGCGCGCGTCGCGCTCGGTCCCGAGCTGCCGGCGATCTATTCGAATCCGCCCGAGCTCGCCCAGGAGCTGCGCGCGGCGGGCGACGCCGAAGCGGACCCGATGTGGCCCATGCCGCTGTGGACCGGCTACGACGACGACCTCTCGAGCCGCGTCGCCGATCTCAACAACGTGTCAGCGTCGGCATTCGCCGGCTCGATCATCGGTGCGTTGTTCCTGCGCCGCTTCGTCACGCGCACGCGGAACTGGCTGCACGGCGACGTGTACGCGTGGAACCCGAAGGAGCGCCCGGGTCGCCCCGTGGGAGCAGACCCGCACACCGTGCGCGCGCTGTACCGGCTGATCCGTCAGCGCTTCGGTTGAGAGGAACGGGCGCAGGGATGCCGCGATGAAGCAGCGCCGGGCGCGAGAAACCCTGGGCGCGGAGGCCGCGTTCCGCCGCGAGATCGCACCGTGGGCGCTGCTCGGCCTCACTCTCGGTCTCGTCGAGGGCGCGACCGCGGCCGTGCTCATCAAGAAGACGTTCGCGCACGCGGGCAGCCCGTGGATCGTGAATCTCGCGGTCGCATTCGTGAGCGGCGCCCCCGCGTTGTCGAACGTCGTGAGCTTCGTCTGGGCCAATCTCGCGCACGGCCGCGCGCGCATCGGTCTCATGGTCGGGCTGCAGGCCGGGTTCGCGATCCTCGTCGGGTTGTTAGGCGTGGCGCCGCGCGGCCTCGGCGGTCTGTCGGTGGCCGTCGCGTCGATCCTCATCGCGCGCGTCGTCTGGACCGGCATCCTGACCGTGCGCGCGGCCGTGTGGAGCGCGAACTATCCGCGTACCGCGCTCGGCCGCTACACGGGCCGCATCGTCATCGTGAGCTCGCTCGCCGTGGCCGGCGCGGCCGCGACCGCCGCCTGGGTCCTCGATCGCGGTGCTTTCGACTCACGCTGGCTGTTCGCCGGCGGCGCCGCGGCGGGCCTCATTGCCGCATGGCTGTACCGCGCGGCGCGCGTGCGCCGCGAGTTCGTGCTGCTCGCCGAGGAGAACGCGGCCGTGGGTCGCGCGGAGCCGTTCAGTCTCGGCATGCTGTTCGAGATCCTGAAGAAGGATCCGCACTTCCGCGAGTACATGTTCTGGATGGGCGTGTTCGGCGGCGGCAACCTCATGCTGACCTCGCAGCTCGTCGTGATCTTCAGCGAGCACCTCAAGCTCTCGGCGAGCACGCAGATCGCGCTGTTGTCGGTGGTGCCGCTCGGGTGCCTGCCGTTGTTCGTGCCGTTCTGGGCGCGCATGTTCGATGAAGGGCACGTCGTCGTGTACCGCTCGCGCCAGGGCTGGGCGCTGGTCGCCGCCGTCGCGCTGCTGACCGCGGGCACGTGGCTCGCGTGGGTGTGGATGCTGTGGATCGGTGCCGTCGTGCTCGCATTCGCGTACGCGGGTTCCAACCTCGGCTGGAATCTCGGGCACAATGACTTCGCCTCCGTCGGCCGCGCACAGCACTACATGGGCGTGCACGTCACGCTCACCGGCGTGCGCGGCGCGATCGGTCCTCCCGCGGGCATCCTGATCTACCAGTGGCTCGAGTCGCTGCGGCCGGGCGCGGGGGTGTATTCGCTGGTGCTGCCGCTCGCGTTCGTGACGGCGGGCGCCGCGGGGGTTTCGCACATGCGGCGCGTGATGCGCGCCGCGCCATGATTGCAACGTAGCGTCGCAACGTAGTTAGACGCAGGAGCAGGGGAGTTCGATGGCCGGAGCCAAGAAGGGTGGAGTGGACACGCGGCGCTATTCGCGCCTCGTCGTGGACGGAGCAAAGCAGACGCCGTCGCGCGCGATGCTGCGCGCGGTCGGATTCAACGACGCCGACTTCGAGAAGCCGCAGATCGGCGTGGCGTCGACCTGGGCGAATCTCACGCCCTGCAACATGCACATCAACGACCTCGCCGCCGAGTCGATCGCCGGCGTCGACGCGGCCGGCGGCAAGGGTGTGCTGTTCAACACGATCACGGTCTCCGACGGCATCTCGATGGGATCGCCGGGCATGCGCTACTCTCTCGTGTCGCGCGAAGTGATCGCGGATTCCATCGAGACCGTCGTCGGGGCCGAAGGCTTCGACGGATTCGTCGCGATCGGCGGCTGCGACAAGAACATGCCGGGATGCGCGATGGCGATCGCGCGGCTCAACCGTCCCGCCGTGTTCGTGTACGGCGGCACGATCAAGCCCGGCCTCAAGCGCCGCGACATCGTCTCGGTGTTCGAGGCCGTCGGCGGACACGCCGCGGGACGCGTGTCCGACGAAGAGCTGCTCGACGTCGAGCGCAGCGCGATTCCCGGGCCGGGCAGCTGCGGTGGCATGTACACCGCGAACACGATGGCGTCGGCGATCGAAGCGCTCGGTCTCTCGCTGCCTAACAGCTCCGCGCAGGAAGCCGTGAGCGGCGCGAAGCGCGATGACTGCCGGCGCGCGGGCGCTGCGGTCGTCGAATTGCTGAAAGCCGGCATCACACCCGCGGACATCCTCACGAAGAAGGCATTCGAAAATGCGATCACGATGACGATCGCGCTCGCGGGCAGTACCAACGCCGTCCTGCATCTGCTCGCGATTGCGCATGCAGCGAAGGTCAGATTGGGACTACAGGACTTCACGCGTATCGGTAAACGCGTACCGATGCTCGCCGACGTGCGTCCCAGCGGCCGCTATTTAATGTCGGAGCTTGTGGCGATCGGCGGAATCCAACCCCTGATGAAACGGCTGCTCGATGCCGGGCTCCTGCACGGTGACTGCATGACGGTCACGGGGCGCACGCTCGCGGAAAATCTGCGCGACGTCGCGGACTATCCACCGGGCCAGGACATCGTTCGTCCTCTCGATCACCCGATCAAGAAGGACAGCCATCTCGTCGTGATGCGCGGGAACCTCGCGCCCGAGGGAGCGGTCGCAAAAATCTCGGGCAAGGAAGGATTGCGTTTCGCGGGCAGCGCGAGAGTTTTCGATGGCGAGGAGCGTGCGACGGCGGCGATTCTCGGCGGCAAGGTGAAGGCAGGCGACGTCGTCGTGATCCGCTACGAAGGTCCGCGCGGCGGGCCCGGCATGCGCGAGATGTTGAGTCCGACGGGCGCCATCATGGGGCGCGGCCTCGGCGACAAGGTTGCGCTGATCACCGACGGAAGATTTTCCGGCGGCAGCCATGGCTTCGTGGTTGGACATATCTCTCCGGAAGCCGCGCTCGGCGGACCGATCGCTCTCCTTAGGGACGGAGACGCGATCGAGATTGATGCAGTGAGGCGAACGCTCGAGATCAAGTTGAGCGCCACCGAGCTGCGCAAGCGACGCGCGAAGTGGAAAGCGCCGAAGCCGTATGCGACGAAAGGAGTGCTGGCGAAATACGCGCGGAATGTGTCAAGCGCGTCGCTCGGCGCCGTGACGGATTGAGGAGACGCATGCCTTCGCTGGCCAACACAGTTGTTGTCAGGCATGGCAGGGGCGGTTACAGTTCGGCGGCTTTGGACCGGCGCCGAAGCTATAAACGTTAATGAGATGAATGAAATGGTCTTGCTCGCACGCAGGAGCAGACCGGGGGACGGAACGAACGAACGGTTGCACTGGTCGGAAAGCTTGGTTACTTTCCGCCACCCCGTTTGACGCGCCGATCGTTTTTCACTCGCGACCACGGGAAAAAATGGCCGCCACTACATCGAATTCTGGCTTCTTCACGCGTCGCGGCGTTGTCGCGGCGTTCATCATTGGCCTGCATATCGTCGCGCTCTACGGTCTTGCGAACGGTCTGGCGCAGAAGGTCGTCAACCTCGTCGCGCCGCCCATCGAAGCGGACATCGTCGATGAGGTGAAGAAAGAGGACGAACCGCCGCCGCCGCCGCCGCCCGAAATGGAGCGTCCGCCGGTCGAGGTTCCGCCTCCGGAAGTGAACATCGACCTCCCGATGGAAACGACGTCGACGGCCATCCAGGACGTGACGGACAAACCGCCGCCGCCGGCTCCGCCGCCGCGCGCCGTCGTCGCGGGCACGCCCGCGAAGATGACACGTCCGGCAAATCCGGATGACTACTACCCGCCAGGCTCCATCCGCCGCGAAGAAGAAGGTTCGCCCGTGGTGCAGGCCTGCATCGGTCCGAACGGCAAGCTGCTGCGTGAGCCGGTCGTCACCGACACGTCGGGCTTCCCCGATCTCGACGGCGCTGCGGTCAAGGTTGCGAAGGCGACCCGCTACGCGCCCGGCACCGACAACGGCTCGGCGCTGCCGGAGTCGTGCATCAAGTTCAAGGTCAAGTTCGTCCTGAAGACCAACTAATTACTTACGGTGATGCGGTGCCTCGAGCACCGCATCGCATTTTCGTCACCGAGGAAATCATGGAAAACGCTGCTGCTGCTGTCACGACCGATAACCCGTACGGCCTCCGTGCGCTGTGGGAATCGGGAAACATCGTCACCCGTACGACGCTGATCCTTCTGCTGATCATGTCGGCCGTCTCGTGGTACATCATCTTCACGAAGCTCTGGGATCAGCGCCGCCTCAAGAAGGGCGCCAAGGTCGTGGAGAAGCAGTTCTGGAGCGCGGGTTCCCTCAAGGAAGCGGTCGATCGTCTTCCGAAGGACAACGATTTCCGCGCCGTCGCCGAAGACGGTCTGCGCGCCTCGGCACACCATGAAGGCCGCCTGACGGACCGCATCGACCTGCACGAGTGGGTGACGATGTCGCTGCAGCGCTCGGTCGACTCCGTGAACAGCAAGATGACCAACGGTCTCGCGTTCCTCGCGACCGTCGGATCCACGGCGCCGTTCGTCGGTCTGTTCGGCACGGTGTGGGGCATTCTGCAAGCGCTCGTCGCCATCGGCGTCAGCGGCCAGGCGTCCATCGACAAGGTGGCCGGCCCCGTCGGTGAAGCGCTCATCATGACGGCCATCGGTCTGTTCGTCGCCGTGCCCGCGGTCATGGGTTACAACTGGCTGCTGCGTCGTAACAAGACGATCAGCGAGAGCCTGCGCAACTTCGCGGCCGACCTGCATGCCTACCTCGTGGGCGGTGCCCGCGTGGCCCAGGCGCCGGTCGCCGGCGCGAAGAAGTAAACCCCGGTCCTCGTGATCCCGCGTTTCAGGTTCAGAGGTAATACGACATGGCAATGAGTGTCGGTTCTGGGGATGAGGAAGAGAGCGAATCCATCTCGGCCATCAACACGACGCCGCTCGTGGACATCATGCTGGTGCTGCTGATCATCTTCCTGATCACGGTGCCGGTCGTCCGCGACATGCAGAACGTGAAGATTCCGAAGGCGGTGAACATTCCCACGCAGACGAAGCCGGAGAACATCACGCTCTCCGTCGACAAGGAAGGCAACGTCTACTGGAACCAGGGTCTCATCAAGGACAAGCAGGTCTTCTTCCAGAAGATCGTGGAGCAGGCCCGGCACGCTCCGCAGCCCGAGTTCTTCATCCGCGGCGACATCGAGACCCGCTGGGAGAACGTGGGCAAGGTCATCTTCAATCTGCAGCGCGGCGGCATCGTCAAGGTCGGTTTCATCACCGAGCCTGACAAAGGCAGCATCCGCGTCACGCGCTGAGTCCGAGGTAGTTTTCCATGGCAATGACTGTTGGCAGTTCCGAGTCCGGCGCACCGATGATGGAGATCAATACGACTCCGCTCATCGACGTGATGCTGGTGCTCATCATCGTGTTGATCATGTCCATCCCGGTCATGACCCATGCGACCAAGCTCGACATGCCGCAGACCAACAATCCGCCGCCGCCCGTGCGCCCCGAAGTCATCCAGATCGACATCGACTTCGACGGCACGATCGTGTGGAACGGCACCGTGGTCAGCGGTATCCCGCAGCTCGAGAGTTTCTTCCGTTCCGAGCGTGACAAGGAGCCGCAGCCTGAAATCCATCTGCGTCCCGATCGCCGGTCGCGCTACGAGACGACAGCCCTGGTGATGGCCGCCGCGCAGCGCAATCACATGAGGAAGATGGGCTTCGTCAACGTCGCGGAGTTCCACGACTAGTCAAGCCGCTGATTCTTCAGAGAAACTTTCCGCTCTCTGGCGCATCCAATTTTTAGAACGGATGCCGGATGGTGGAGTCGACACGAGCCGCGGTCCCAAAAAGCCCGCGGCTCATTTGTAAGGAGCGCGTGAAGTGACACATCGATCGACCACAGGTCTCGCCGCCATCGTCGCTATTGCCGCCCTGGGACTCTCGGGCCAGGCCCTTGCCGTGGAGTCCGGTACCTGCCCGGGCGAGGGCAAGATCAACAACAAGCTCAAGAAGTCGATGGGCGCGGCCCAGGACGCGTCGAAGGCGAGCGACTGGCCGACCGTCATCGCGAAATCCCAGGAAGCCGATGCGGTCGCGGTCGAGAAGACCGAGTACGAGCAGTTCCTGCTGCACGAGTTCAAGGGCATCGCCTATTCGCAGCTCAAGCAGTACGACAACGCGGCCAAGGAGCTCGAAGCCTCCGTCGCGTCACCCTGCATGCCCGAGGCAGACAAGCCCAAGCGCTACAAGGGCCTGCTGCAGATGGCGTACCAGAGCAAGCAGTACGACAAGGTCATCGATTTCGGCAACAAGGCCATGGCGTCGGGCGGAGACGCCGACATCGCGGTCTTCGTCGGCAACGCCTACTACCTCAAGAACGACAACCAGAACACCAAGAAGGTGCTCGGCGAGTTCGCGGCGAAGCAGGAGCAGAGCGGCAAGACGCCCGACGAGCAGACGTACCAGATCCTGCAGAGCGCCTGTCTCAAGATGGATGACATGGCCTGTGTCGGAGAGCAGGCCGAGAAGCTCGTCCTGAACTACCCGAAGCAGGAGTACTGGCAGAACATGATCTACCTGCTGCTGCAGAACGCGAGCAGCGACAACAAGCAGCTGCTCAACATCATGCGTCTCGGTGCCGCGAACAAGGCGCTCAAGCCGCCGCAGTACGCCGAGATGGCGCAGCTCGCCATCGACCAGGGTCTGCCCGGTGAAGCCCAGCAGGTGCTCGAGCAGGTCAATGCGAGTGGCGGCTTCGACGCCAAGACGAAGGACATCGGCAACCGTCTGCTCGACCAGGCCAAGAAGGCCGCGACGCTCGACAAGTCGACGCTCGATGCGCAGGACGCACGCGCGAAGGCCAAGCCGACGGGCGACGCCGATATCAAGCTCGGGGCCGCGTACCTGAGCTACAACCAGCCCGACAAGGCCATCGAAGCGCTCAAGCGCGGCATCGGCAAGGGCCAGCTCAAGGATCCGGACGAGGCGGGATTGTTGCTCGGCATCGCGTATACGCGATCGAACAACAAGGCCGAGGCCGACAAGGCGTTCGCGACCGTGACCAAGAATCCGACGATGGCCCGCATCGCGAAACTGTGGACGGGCAAGTCCACGTGACGCCGTGCCGGCCGATCGCCTGGGATGCACGTTCCGCGCGGCGCGCGCGAATTTCGTGCAAGGCACGTAAGCGGACGACGCATTGCAATGACCGCGCGCCGCTGAAACCATAGAACCACTTTTCACTTCGTAACGGAGCGTTCGCCGTGTCAATTCGTTGGGGTCTGGGAATCGCGGGTTTCACGCTCGCTTGCGTGGGTGCGGCAGCGCCCGCGACCGTATTCGCACAGGGCGCCTGCACGGGCGGCGGCAGGATCAGCAAGCAGGTCGCGAAACCGATGGCGGCTGCGCAGGATGCGATGAAGTCGAAGCGCTGGCAGGAAGTGCTCAACAAGGTGCGCGAAGCGCAGAACACATCGGGTGCGCCGAACACGGCGTTCGATCAGTTCTACCAGCACGAGTTTTCGAGCTACGCATACACGCAGCTGAAGCAGTATCCCGAGGCCGCACGCGAGCTCGAGGCCGGACTCAATTCACCCTGCATGCCGGCCGCGAAGAAGGCCGAACGCTACAACTCGCTGACGGGCGTCTACTCCGCATTGCGCAACAACGCGAAGATCATCGAGTACGGCAATCTCGCGCTGAAGGCCGGGCCGAACGCCGACACGCCGATCTACGTCGCGCAGGCTTACTACCAGACCGGCGACAACAAGAACGCGATCGCCGTCCTCAAGCAGACGATCGCTTCCGCGGAACAGCGCGGCCAGGCGCCGAAGGAAAACTGGCTGCAATTGCTGCTCACGGCGTGCCAGAAGATCAACGATGACGCCTGCGTCGCGCAGCAGTTCGAAAAGCTCGTCGTTCACTATCCGAAGAACGAGTACTGGCAGAACCTCATGGTGTCGCTCACGCGCCAGCATGCGACGGATCACCAGACGATCAACATCATGCGCCTCGCCAACCAGGTCGACGTGCTCAAGGATCCAGAGCGCTTCAAGGAATATGCGCAGCTCGCGATCGAGCAGGGCGTGCCCTGTGAAGCACAGACTGTGCTCGAAGGCGCGTTCGCCAAGAAGGTGTTCACCGAGAAGCGCGACCAGGACGTGAACACGCGCCTGCTCGAGACGGCGAAGCAGAAGTGCACGGCATCGAAGGCGGCGATCGCTCAACAGGAAGCCGCTGCCAAGACGGCGACCACGGGCGATGAAGAAGTGAAGCTCGGCGCCATGTACATCAGCTTCGGCGACTACGCGAAGGCGGCCGAGGCCATCCAGCGCGGCATGCAGAAGGGCAAGCTCACGGATCCGGATGAAGCCCCGATCCTGCTCGGCATTGCGCAGTTCAAGGCGAACAACAAGGCTGCCGCCGCGCAGTCGTTCCGCCAGGTGAAGAACGACAAGACCTACGCGCGCATCGCGAAGCTCTGGCTGCTCAAGACCTGATCGGTAGCACCGTTCGATTCGGAAAGGCCGGGCTCGTCCCGGCCTTTTCTTTTGGCCGCCGGGTTCAGATCACGCCGGCGTGGCGCAGCGCGTTCCGTGCGTCGACATCGAGTCCCAGCAGCCCGCCGAAGATCTCGTCGTTGTGCTGCCCGAGCTCGGGCGCGGGAGTCCGGATCGCGCCCGGTGTGAGCGAGAGTCGCGGCGCGACGTTCTGCATCCGCAGCGTTCCGAACCGCGGATGCGGCGTGCTCACGATGGCCTCGCGCGCACGGATGTGCGGATCGTCGAGCATGTCGGCGGCGCGGTAGATGAGCCCCGACGGGACGCCGTGCTTCTCGAGGCGCTCGAGCAGCGAGCTCGTGTCGAGCGTAGAGCTCCAGCGCGCGATGACCTCGTCGAGCTCGCGCTGGTTCGTGCCGCGCGCCTGGTGATCGCGATAACGCGCATCGGTCGCGAGCCCGGACTGGTTCATCGCCTCGGCGAGCCGCGCGAACACCGTGTCCTGGTTCGCGCCGATCATCACGATGCCGTCGCGCGTGGGATATACGTTCGACGGCGCGATGCGCGGCAGGATCGCGCCCGAACGTTCGCGCACGTGACCGAGCTGGTCGTACTCGGTGACGAGCGACTCCATCATGTTGAGCACCGACTCGTAAATCGCCGCGTCGACGATCTGACCCTGGCCCGTGCGATCGCGGTGATGAAGTGCCGCGAGCGTGCCCATGCAGGCGTGCACGGCCGCAAGGGAGTCGCCAATGCTGATGCCGACGCGTGCGGGCGGACGGTCGGGCTCCCCGACGATGTATCGCAGGCCGCCCATCGCCTCGCCGATGCCGCCATAGCCCGCACGCTGCGAATAGGGCCCTGTCTGTCCGTAGCCCGAGATGCGGACGAGGATGAGACTGGGATTGATCACCGCGAGGACGTCCCAGCCGAGTCCCCACTTCTCGAGCGTACCCGGACGGAAGTTCTCGATGACCACGTCAGCTTTAGCGCACAACTCCTTGAATATCTTCTGACCGGCAGCCTGTCTGAGATCGAGCGTGATCGCCTTCTTGTTGCGAGCGATGACGGGCCACCAGACAGAGGGCTGGTCCCGCGTCTGCGGACCCCAGTGGCGCATCGGATCGCCCTGGCCCGGCGCTTCGATCTTGATGACCTCCGCCCCCATGTCGCCCAGCAGTTGCCCGCAGAAGGGTCCCGCGATGAGCGTTCCGAGCTCGAGCACTCGCAGGTCGGCAAGTGCGCCCGAGGATTCTTTCGACGTGTCAGTCATGGCGGGCGCGTTGTACCGGCCGCGCCGCGATCGGGTCAAGCACGGGCGCGCAACCCGCGTGGGTACAATTCGCCGCATGAGTTCCGGACGTATCCAGCTGGTCGAAGTCGGTCCGCGCGACGGCTTGCAGAGCGAATCGCAGGTCCTGTCGACCGCCCACAAGGTCGAGTTCGTGCAGCGGCTCGCGGCCGCGGGCCTGAAGCGCATCGAGGTCGCGAGCTTCGTGAATCCGAAGCGCGTGCCGCAGATGGCCGATGCCGAGGCGGTGCTCGTGGCGCTCGCGCCATCGCCCGCGGATGCGCGCTACATCGGGCTCGTGCTCAATCGCCGGGGTTTCGATCGCGCGCGTGCCGCGGGCTGCACGGAGATCGGGATGGCAATCGCGGCGACCGAGACCTTCAGCCAGCGCAACCAGGGCGCAAGCGTCGAGGAGGGCGTCGCCGCGTGGCTCGAGATCGCACCGCTCGCGCGCGCCGCCGGCATGCGCGCGCAGATCACGATCTCGACGGCGTTCGGTTGTCCGTTCGAAGGCGAGGTCGCGCCGCAGCGCGTGGTCGAGCTCGCCCGGCGGGTCGCGGCGGGCGCGCCCGACGAGATCGCCGTGGCGGACACGATCGGCGTCGCGGTTCCGACGCAGGTGACGCGCCTGCTCGCAGACTTGCGCGCCGCGCTGCCGACGCCGTTGCGCGCGCACTTCCACAACACGCGCAACACGGGGCTCGCGAATGCGTACGCCGCGGTCGAGGCGGGCGCGCACGCGCTCGATGCGAGCTGCGGCGGGATCGGCGGCTGCCCGTTCGCGCCGGCCGCGACGGGCAACATTCCGACCGAGGACCTCGTGTACATGCTCGATCGCATGGGCATCGAGACGGGCATCGACCTGCCCCGGTTGCTCGAGACGAGCGCGTGGCTCGAAGGGGTGCTCGCGCATCCCGTGCCCGGCATGGTCGTGAAGGCCGGACTCTTTCCGAAATCCGCGGCGCGCTGACGCGCCGGACGAATCACTCCAAGGAGACAACGATGGCGATCAAGGCAGGCGACAAGATGCCGGCAGGCACGTTCAAGACGAAGACCAAGGACGGGATCCAGGACCTCACGACGGATCAGCTCTTCAAGGGCAAGACCGTGGTGCTGTTCTCGGTGCCGGGCGCGTTCACGCCGACCTGCGATGCGAAGCATCTGCCGGGGTACGTGAACCAGGCGGGCGCCATCAAGGCGAAGGGCGTCGACACGATCGCGTGCATGGCCGTCAACGACGTTTTCGTCATGGACGCGTGGGGCAAGCATTCGAACGTCGGCGACAACGTCCTCATGCTCGCGGACGGCAACGGCGACTACGCGAAGGCGCTCGGCCTCGAGATGGACGGCCGCGGCTTCGGCCTGGGGACGCGCGGCCAGCGTTTCGCGATCATCGTCAAGGATGGAGTCGCGAAGGACGTGGAGATCGAACAGCCGAAGGAGTTCAAGGTTTCGGCGGCCGAGTACATTCTCGGAAAGCTTTGAAGAGAAAGGGGACAGGCCTGAGGCCTGTCCCCGTCACTTCTTCGAGGCGTCGATGAGCTTCTCGAGCTCGGGCACGATCGTGAACAGGTCGCCGACGAGTCCGATGTCGGCCACTTCGAAGATCGGCGCTTCGGAATCCTTGTTGATGGCGACGATCGTGCGTGCGTCCTTGATGCCGGTCAGGTGCTGGATCGCGCCCGAGATCCCGATCGCGATGTAGAGCTCGGGCGCGATGATCTTGCCCGTCTGGCCCACCTGCATGTCGCTCGGCACGTAACCCGCATCGACTGCGGCGCGCGATGCGCCGACGGCCGCGCCGATCTTGTCGGCCAAAGAATAGATGAGCTTGAACGCGTCGCTGCTCGCGAGCGCGCGGCCCCCCGAGATGACCTTCGAGGCGCTCTGCAGGTCGGGGCGATCGCCGCCCGCGGCGGCGAGTCCGACAAAGCGTGTATGCGACGGCAGCTCGGCCTTCGGGGTCACGACTTCGATCTTCGCGGATCCCCCGCCGCCCGCCGCTTCGAACGATGCGATGCGGATCGTCGCGACGATCTTCTCGCTCGCGACTTCGACGGTGGTGATGGCATTGCCCGCGTAGATGGGCCGCCGGAAACGTCGGGCACTTTCCATCGCCATGACGTCGGAGACCTGCGGCGCATCGAGCAGCGCCGCGACGCGCGGCATGAGGTCCTTGCCGAACGTGGTGGAGGGACCGAACACGTGGGAGAACGGCGCCGCAACGGCGGCGACCTGCGGTGCGAGCGTCGCGGCGAGTGCGTGCTCGTTCGCCGAGTGCTGCACGTCGAGCACGCGCGCGACGCCCGCGAGCTGCGCGGCCTGCGCGGCGACGGCAGAGCCCGGCGGCGCGAACACCGCGACCACGACTTCCGCGCCGGCCAACGTGCCCGCGGCCTTGACGCACTTCGCCGTTGATGCGTTGAGCTTGCCGCCGGCGTGTTCGGCGATGACGAGTACGGAGCTCATACGAGCCCCCGCTTGTGCAGCTCGGCGAACAACTCGCCCGCGTCCTTCACCCGGATGCCTTTCTGCCGGCCGGCGGGCGGCTCGGTCTTCGTGATCTTCACGCGCGCGCTTCCGGCGCCGCCGACGTCGGCCAGCGGAATCGTCACGAGCGGCTTCGATTTCGCCTTCATGATCTCGGGGAGCTTCACGAAGCGCGGCTCGTTGAGCCGCAGGTCGGTGGTGACGACGGCGGGCAGGTCGATCTCGAGCGTTTCGAGGCCGGCGTCGACTTCGCGCGTAACTTTGGCCTTGCCGTCGGCGAGCTCGATCTTCGAGGCGAACGTGGCCTGCGGCCGGTTCCACACCGCGGCCAGCATCTGGCCCGTCTGGTTGTTGTCGTCGTCGATGGCCTGTTTGCCGAGAATGACGAGGAACGGTGACTCGCGTTCCACGAGCTTGAGCAGCACGCGCGCCGTGGCGAGCGGCTCGAGCGGCGCGTCCGCGACGACGTGCAGCGCGCGCTGCGCGCCCATCGCGAGCGCGTTGCGCAGCGTGGCCTGGCAGTCGGCGGGACCGATCGTCGCGACGATGACCTCGTCGGCGTGGCCCGCCTCCTTGATGCGCAGCGCCTCCTCGATGGCGATGGCATCGAACGGATTGATGCTGAGCTTGACACCGTCGAGCACCACGCCCGAGCCGTCGGGCTTCACGCGGATGCGCACGTTGTAGTCGACGACGCGTTTGATTGCGACGAGAATCTTGCGGTTTTCCATTGCGGCGAGTTTAGCCGGAGTCGTTCACCTGTTCGAGACTTCTCCTTGATCGCGTTCGTGTTGCGGCGTATCGCGGGACTCGTGCCGACGCTGTTCGTGCTGGTCACGCTGTCGTTCTTCATGATCCGCCTCGCGCCCGGCGGCCCGTTCGACGACGAGCAGCCCCTGCCGCCCGCGATCCGCGCGAACATCGAGGCCGCTTACGGTCTCGACGCGCCGCTCGTCGTCCAGTACGGCCGCTATCTCGCGGCGTTGTCGCACGGCGACCTGGGGCCGTCGCTGCGTTTCAAGGACTTTCGCGTGACCGAGCTCGTCGCAAACGGGTTGCCGCTGTCCCTAACTATCGGCCTCGCGGCCGTGCTGCTCGCGCTCCTCGTCGGCGTGCCACTCGGCGCGTGGGCCGCGTGGCGTGCCGATTCGGTCCTCGATCACGCGCTCATGACGGGAACGCTGCTCGCGGTCGTGCTGCCGGGGTTCGTCATCGGGCCCGTGCTCGCGCTCGTCTTCGGCATCTACTGGCCCGTGGTCCGCATCGGCGGCTACGAGCCGGGCGACGTGTCGTTCCTGGTGCTGCCCGTCGTCACGCTCGCACTGCCGCTCGCGGCCTACCTCGCGCGCCTCACGCGCGGCAGCCTGCACGAGACGCTGCAATCGAACTACGTGCGAACCGCGCGCGCGAAGGGCCTGTCGTCGCGCGCGATCCTCTGGCGCCACGCGCTGCGTCCCGCGCTGCTGCCCGTCGTGAGCTATCTCGGGCCCGCGGTCGCATTCACGGTGACGGGCTCGCTCGTCGTGGAGTCGGTGTTCGGCCTGCCGGGATCGGGGCGTTACCTCGTGCAGGGCGCGATCAACCGCGACTATCCACTCGTCATGGGCATGGTGCTGGTGTACGGCGTGTTCACGCTCGTCTGCAACCTCGTCGCGGACCTCGTGTACGCCTGGCTCGATCCGCGCGTGCGCCTGCGATGACGACGCGCGTACGCGGCTCGCTCTTCGTGCTCGCGCTGCTCACGGCGCCGGTGCTCACGCTCCGCACGAGCATGCCGTCGATCCTCGTCGTCCCCGAGGACGCGAGCTCGCGGCAGGCCTACGACCTCGTCCAGGAGGCGTACGGGCCCGGGTTCTCCGCCCCGTTGCAGATCGTGGCTCCCTCGTCCGAGGTTTCCACGGTCGAGGCCGCCCTGCGGGCCGACCGGGGGATCGCCTCCGTCGGTCGCGCGCAGCTGTCCGGCGGCCTGGCGCTCCTGTCCGCCGTTCCGCGGGCCGCACCCTCGACGAGCGCGTTGTCGCGAACGATCGACCGTGTGCGAGGCGAGTTGCCGCCCGGCGCCGTCGTCGGCGGCGGCGCCGCGGAGAACCACGACCTCGAGCGCGCCCTGAGCTCGCGGACGCCGCTCGTCTACGGCGTCGTGCTCGTGATCGGCTTCCTGCTCCTGCTCGGGCTGCTGCGCGCCCCTCTCATCTCGGCAGCCGCGGTCCTGATGAACGTCCTCGCGACCGGGGCGGCGCTCGGCGTCGCCAAGCTCGTGTTCCAGGACGGCCACCTCGAGTCCGTGCTGCGGTTCCACTCGCAGGGCTTCGTCGACGCCTGGGCACCGGTCTTCTTCTTCGCGATGGTGTTCGCGCTCGCGATGGACTACACGGTGTTCCTCCTGGCGACCGTCAAGGAGCATTTCGACGAGAGCGGGGACGCACGCGGAGCGGCGATCGCAGGTCTCGCCCACACGGGGCGCATGATCAACGCGGCCGGCGGCGTGATGGTCGTCGTCTTCCTCACGTTCGCGCTCTCGGGGCCGATCCCGCCCAAGGAGATGGGTGTCGTACTGGCGGTTGCCGTGCTGCTCGACGCGACATTGGTCCGGCTCGTGCTGCTCCCTGTCGCGCTTCGGTTGCTGGGTGACCGCGCCTGGTGGATCCCCGGCTGGCTCGACCGGATCCTGCCCGACGTGAACCTCGGTCACGGCGCGATGCGCGACGCCCCCGCCCTCGAAGGCCGTCGGGCGTAGCGCCGCGGGCCCGCCCGGCGGCGGACACCGCCGAGGAGGTGTACCCGCTCGATCCGAGCGGGTACACCCAGCCCTGCGCCGACGTCACTCCCCGCCGTCCGGTGCGCCTACGGCATGCCGATCGGGTGGCGCCTGCGCACCGTCAGCAGGATCCCCACGAGCCCTGCCGCGACGAGCGCCGTCATCCCCGCCCCGGCCACGAATGACGTCCAGTCGAGGTCCTCGCCACCCGACACCGCGGGGGCAGGAGCCGCCCCCGGAACGCTCGTCGGCGGCGCCGAGACCCGGGTGAGCGGCGAGTCGCCGCTCAGCCCGAGCGGTTCCGGCCCGCTCGCCGGTGGGTGCCCGACGAGCAGTGCCGCGTGGGCGCTGGTGAGCGGCCGCGACGCATGGCCGACGAACTGCGCCGCGTCGACGCCGACACCCTGACTGAGGTACGGGATCGTCTGCGGCGCGCGCGCCAGCGACGCCTGCTCCGAGAACCGGGTCGCGTCGACCCCGACCCCGTGGCTCAGGTACGGCACCACCGCGACGGCCGACTGTGCCCGCGGTGCACCCGACTGCGACGCGCCCGCGGGGCCTGCGAGCACCGCCACGAGCGCGGCGAGCGCCGCCGTCGCGAAGATCATCCGTGTGAACGTGTCGTCCATCTCTGCCTCCTTCGGTCGATTCGAGAAGGTCGCGGTCGGGTGGTGCTCAGCTGCTCGCGGGTCGCCCCGTCATGCGAGCCCGGTCGAGTCGGAGGGTCGTGTCCCAGGCTTCGACCGGCACTACGCGGCCTCGGGCAGCTCCTCGGCGAGCTGCTCGAGCTCGAACGTCGGGCGGTATCCGACGAGACGGCCGAGTGGGGCGCCGAAGGCCAGGCCGACGCGCTGAACCAACGCGGGCGGGAACGGCAGCCGCACGTCGTCGAAGTGGTGCCGCGCGACGACGGCCAGCCGAAGTGGGTTCGGCATGCCCTTGCGGTTCGTCTTTCCGGCGGCGGCGAGGCCGAACATCGTCTCGATCAGCCGCTCGAATCCGAGCGCCGGCCGCACCTCGCAGAGGAACCGGGCCACCTCGTCGCCGGCGTTCCAGAACGTGTGGGGGGTCTTCGCGGGGATCGTGATCCGCTCCCCGCGCCCCGCCACGAACGCCGTGCGGCGCACCCGGAAACCGACGCTTCCGTCCAGCACCTCGAACCGCTCCTCCTGGTGCGGATGGACGTGCCTCGCCGCGACGAACCCGCCCGGAAGGACGTACGTCTCGAAGACGACCTTCTCGCCATCGGTCTGGGCGGAGGTCAGGTGAAACACCAGCCGCTCGCCGGTGACGGGGTTCTCGATCGAATCGCCTGCGCGGATCATCGGATGCCTCCTTCGGTGGGTCGCTTGGACATCACCGAACGTAGGGAGCGCGGGCGGCCCCCACATCGGCGCCAGGACGGGACTCGCATCGGCGCCGGCCAGGAACCTGATCTCGGTGCTGGCCCGGATTGCGGTTCACCGCCGGACGGCGGATCATTTCGCCATGCGCGGCTACAAGATCGCCGCCTGGTGCGTCGCGGCGACGACGGTCGGTCTCCTCGTGGTCGGGACGTTACGGCTGCTCGACGTCATCCACGGGAACCGAAACGACGAGGTCAAGCCGGTCTACTGGCTCGTCGGGGCGTTCGTCGCCCTCGCGGTGCTGGCGCCGACCTTCGTCGGGCTCGGCATCGTCCTCCGTCGGCCGACGAACGTCATCGGCTGGATCCTGCTCGTGGGCGCGACGACCGTGATCGCCCCGCTCATGGGCGAGGCGGTCGGCAACCCGTGGGGCGCGCAAGCGAGCCGGGCGACCTGGCCGCTGCTCTACGCCTGGCCGATCGCGGTCGCGTACGTCTTCCCGAACGGGCGCCTGCTCACGCCGCGGTGGCGCTGGGTGGCGGGCGCCGGCATCGCGTGCTTCGTGCTGTTCATGACGCTCGCGATGTTCGATCCGGCGCCCTTCGATCCGCCGGACGACGCCATGCGCAACCCGCTCCTGCACAACGGGTTCGGCGAAGCGGTCGTGCAGAGCGGGATC
>Ga0081455_10002283_pt1 | contig 22885 bp, 22 predicted proteins | sample TabmetS3T2R1_FD_70207 | JGI IMG/M metagenome (GOLD analysis project Ga0081455, IMG submission 70207) | Tabebuia heterophylla rhizosphere microbial communities from the University of Puerto Rico - S3T2R1 | ecosystem: Host-associated > Plants > Roots > Rhizosphere ...
CTTGGCACCATGGGTTTTGGCCTGCCGGCAGCTATTGGCGCGGCCCTGGCCTACCCCACATGCACAGTGGTCTGTTTCAGCGGCGACGGCAGCCTGCTGATGAATATCCAGGAACTGGTGACCGCCGTGGAAGAGGACGTCAATGTCAAAATCATCCTGATGAATAACAACTCTCTGGGCCTGGTACATCAGCAGCAGGACCTCTTCTACGGCAGGCGTCTCTTTGCCTCTGACTTTCAGACCCAGGTGGATTTCAGCACCATCGCCAGAGGGTTTGGTATGACGGCCTATGACCTGGCCACTGCCCCTGATCCACACGCCACACTGGCCCATGCCCTGAGTACCCCTGGCCCCTGCCTGATCCACGCCCCAATCGACGCCCAGGAGAAAGTGTATCCGATGGTGCCGCCCGGTGCGGCCAACAAAGACATGATTGGAGGAGAGGTCTATGTCGCTGCCCATGCCTGAGACGCCCACACTACCACGCTCTGAGAGCCCACAGGTGGCGTTGGAACTCACGGTGAACAATCATCCAGGGGTGATGTCCCACATCTGCGGCCTGTTCGCGCGCCGGGCTTTCAATGTCGAGGGCATCCTCTGCATGCCCATTGGCACCGGTGCGCAGAGCCGCATCTGGCTCCGCGTTCCTGCCGATCATCGCCTGGAACAGATGCTCAGGCAGTTGCGCAAGCTGGAGGACGTGGTCAGCGTCCAGCGTCATGATGCTGACCACGAGGTCTTCGTGCACCTAGAGGAATTTTTCCAGGCGTAGCGCAAACGGCATAAGGATCGTAACAGCGCCTCAGTTCGGTACCCAGACTGCGGTTCGGATCTCTCCGAACTCACGCGCAATCTTGCGCCAGGACGCGCCGGCATCCTCGCTGATGTACACTTCGCCGAATAGGCTGAACGCCAGAATGCGATTGGCATCAGCGGGATGCGTCGCCAGGCCCCACATGGTGGCATTGGGCTGTATGGGGAGCGACAGCGTCTCCCAGGTCTCGCCAAAGTCTGTAGTGCGGAGCACATGACCCTTCTCGCCGGTGGTGGTTTCGCCACATCCGGCGAAGAGCACCTCGGGATCATCAGCCTTGACGGCGATGCCCCGGGCATAGGGCAGGGGCCATTTCTCCCTGACACCCAGGGGTTGCCACGTCTCGCCCATATTGTTGCTGGCAAACACCTCACGCGCTGTGCTGACATACACCCGCTTGGGCTGCGTCGCTGCGATCGTCATGGCGTGGATGTCTGGATCATACAGACCCGTCTCGACGTGCGTCCAGGTGTCCCCACCATCCAGGCTGCGGAAGACGCCATCGATTTCTACCCCTGCCCAGACAATGCGATGATCGTCAGGGTCCACCATGACACTGGTCACGAAGGGAGTGCCGATGGAACACTCCTGGGCGATGTCTACGGCCAATTTCTCCCACCGTAGTCCACCATCCTGCGAACGATACACCCCCGCCGGTCGCGTGCCGGCAAAGAGAATGTGAGGATCGATGGGGTCGATGGCCAGCGACCAGATCGTCGGCACAGCGCCCTGGGTGCCAATGCGCTTCCACTGCGCCCCGCCATCGTGGCTTATGAACAGGCCCGTATCCCCACCTGCAAGCACAGTATGCGCCTCCGTAGGATGTGTCACTAATGCCTGTATCCGACTATTGAGTGGAAAAGGAGCACGATGCCTAACCCACGACTTCCCAGCATCTGGACTATGCCATACGCCCCATCCAGCCGTCCCAAGACATATACTGTAATCCGCTGCCATACTCTGCCTCCCTGCGTGTAGGCCCCTGCGTCATCTGTAAGCGAGGGAGATTGTACTCTGCCCGCACTCCTACGACAAACGGCGCTCACACACCACTTCCAGCTCAACGTGCCATCCAACATAGAGCAGAAACGCCAGACAGAGTACACTCTACCACGATGGATGTCCGAGGGCAGACTGCATGTCACAGCCAGGGCGCAATACCCGGGAGGGAGGAGAGGCATGGACTTTCAGATCACTGAGGAGCACGTACGCCTGCAGCAGCGCTGTCGGCACCTGGCAGAGGACTTTGCGACGCGCGCTACCTTGCATGACCGTGAAGCGACTGATCCGGTCGAAAACTATGCTCTCCTGAGCCAGGCAGGGTTCTACGCCCTGAATGTCCCCAAAGAGCTGGGAGGATGGGGCATGGGCCTGCTGGGCTATGCCCTCGCCGCGGAGGAGCTGGCGCAAGGATGCCCAGCCACAGCCCTGGCGTTTAATATGCATCCATGTATGGTCGGGCCACTCATGGAAAGCCCCCTAGTCACGGTGGACGTGAAGCAGCGCCTGGCCAGGCTGGTCGTGCAGGAACAACGACTGCTGGCTGGCAACCTCTCAGAGCCGACCACCTCAGCTCTGCTCGGCACGTACACGCCCACGGCACGTGCCCGGCGGGTGGAGGGTGGCTATCGCATCACGGGACGCAAGGCGTTCGCCTCTATGATTGAAGCGGCAGACTATTGTATTGTCGTGGTCCATCCGGATGAGGCAACAGAAGCCACTGCCGGCATGCTTCTCCTGATACCCCGATCCGCCACCGGCCGGCGCGTTGACAAGGTCTGGGATACCCTCGGTATGCGGGCGACCCGCAGCGACTCTCTGATTCTAGAAGACTGCTGGGTCCCGGAAGAGGCGCTGCTGTTGCAGGTGGACGATATAGGGCCGTTTCAGCGCCACGGTGCCAACTGGTTGTGGGGCTCCTATACGGCAGTCTATCTGGGGGTAGGGGTGGCGGCATATAAGGAGATCGTCAAAGTGGTGCAGGAGCGGCGTCCACCTGGCTACACCCAACCCCTGGCGTATCACCCGGATGTGCGCCGGCAGGTTGCCGAAATGAGCGTGGACCTCCACGCTGCCAGGCTTATGATGCATCATGCTGCCTGGCTGAGCGACACACAGGGACCAACGCCGACCACCCTGGCAGCGCTCTATCGGGCTAAATATCTGGTGGGCGAGGTCGTGGCCCGCACTACCCGCACGGCCCTCACCCTGGGAGGAGCACATGCACTGTTCAAGACGTCCCCGTTGGAACGGCTGTTTCGGGACGGTGCCATAGCTCCCATCCAGTTTCCGCCGCGTGATTTTTGTCTGGCAAGCCTGGGCATTATGGAGTTAGGTCTAGACCCGCAGGACATCCTGCCACCCTTACAGCGTCAGCAGTAGGACGCAGTCTCATGAGGAGACTCAAGTACATCTTACCATGGCCGCTGGGGAGGACCACATGGGCTTCTTAATACGCGTGTTGTTTAATGCTTTAGCGATCTATTTTGCTGCGGCCATCGTACCGGGGATTGAACTCAGTGGCGTCATGGCTGCCCTGGGATCAGGTCTTGTTTTAGGACTCGTCAATGCCGTAGTACGTCCGATTCTTATTATCATGACGCTACCGTTTACCCTGCTCACACTGGGGCTTTTTCTCTTCGTGCTCAATGGCCTCTGTCTATGGCTCACGTCATGGCTCGTGAAAGGGTTCGAGGTCCACGGTTTTTGGGCGGCCGTCTTTGGGGCCATACTGGTAAGTGTCGTGAGCTGGCTGCTGACCACGAGCGTGAGCGACAGGGGTCAAATTGTGGTGATCAGGCACTGGCGAGGATCGGGACCAGGTTCCATGCACTAATACTTTGGGATCTCATGTGTATTCCAGGAGCATGAAACCACAGTCCCTATTCCGCTGCATCAGTCGATCAAGGCCGCATAGGTTAAGGCGCGCAACTCACGGCGCAATGGGTACGAGGACGAGGGCATGAGCTGCGTCATAAAGATGACAATGAGATCTTCACGCGGATCGATCCAAAACGCCGTACTGGCGGCGCCCCCCCAGGCGTATTCACCCGGCGTGCCCAGGATCTGCGCGCGGGTGGGGTCTAGCATAACCGAAAACCCCAGGCCAAACCCCACTCCGGCATAGGCTGTTTCGGTAAATCTGCCGGCATGGGCGAGTTGGGTCAAATCTTGACCCCCTGGGAGATGGTTCATGGTCATCAATTCCACCGTCTTGCGCCCCAGCAGGCGGACGCCATCCAGGGCCCCGTGGTTGCGTAACATGGCAGTAAAGCGGAAATAATCACCCGCCGTCGAGACCAATCCGCCGCCACCAGAGAACAAGCTGCGGTCGCGGTACTGACTCCGCTCCGGGGCATCGATCAGCCGCAAGCTCCCATCGCGCTGCCGTTCGTAGTTACAGGCGAAGCGGGCGAGTTGCGCCTCCGCAATGGTAAAGCCCGTATCGCGCATACCTAAGGGCTCAAAGATGTGGTCGCGCAGATAGACATCAAACCGCTTGCCGGATATGACTTCGATGAGATACCCCAGCACGTCCGTAGATACCGAGTAATTCCAACGCGTCCCTGGAGAAAATTCCAGCGGCAGTTCTGCCAGTATGTCCACCATGTTTTGCAGGGTGTACCCCGCCTTGTTCGGGTCCCATACCCCAAGGGCGCTATAGGCAGCATCCACATTGCTACCCTCCATAGACCCATAGGTCAGACCAGAAGTGTGGGTCAGCAAGTCGCGGATGGTCATGGGACGCGCCGGTGGTACTGTCACAAACCGGGGATAGAGGCCGCTGACAAACACCTGCAGGTTGGCCCAGGACGGGATAAATGTGTGGACGGGCTCATCCAGTTGAAAGAGCCCTTGCTCATACAACATCATGAGCGCCACGCTGGTGATAGGTTTGCTCATCGAATAGATGCGAAAGATGGTGTCGTGGTGCATTGGTCGGGTGCGTTCGAGTTCGAGATGCCCCTGTGGTTCAAAATAGGCAATCTGTCCATGACGGGCTACGAGTGTCAAAGTCCCGGCGACTTTGCCAGCGTCGATGTAGCGCTGCAAATGCGTGCCAATGCGCTCGAGACGCTGCGAAGAGAGACCGACTTCTTCTGGTTTCACGAGCATACTGCCTCCTTCAGAAGCAACCTGAGTCCTATCTGGCGGGTCAGCATAGTGTCACAGCATGACCAAAGACGTAGACCGTATCCTAGCACAATCGTTGTACGAACGGCATAGTGAGTACCGTACCAGCGGCCGTCAGCATACGGCGTCCTGCAGCGTAGGGCGCTGGGAGAGCTGTGATAAGAGAATTAGCGGCCGTCCACGTCGTACCCAGTTAGGACCTCAACCGCGACCAACAAAGGGCATCTTGGTAGCCATGATCGTCATGAACAGGATGTCGGTGTCCAATGGCAGGTCCGCCATGTGGAGCACAGCACGTGCGACATGCTGCACGTCCATCACCGGTTCGACCGCCAGAGAGCCGTTCGCCTGCGGCACTCCCCGGGTCATAACTGCCGCCATTTCGGTCAGGGCGTTGCCGATGTCGATTTGCCCGCAGGCGATGTCATACTTTCTCCCGTCTAAGGCGGTAGATTTGGTGAGGCCGGTCATGGCGTGCTTAGTAGCGGTGTAGGGGGCCGAATTGGGCCGCGGGGCGTGGGCGGAAATCGAGCCGTTGTTAATAATGCGCCCACCACGGGGCTCCTGGCTCTTCATGATTTTAAATGCCTCCTGGGTGCACAGAAACGCGCCCGTGAGGTTCGTGTCCACCACCGCTTGCCACTGCTCATAGCTGAGATCTTCGAGCGCGATGCCTGGGGCACTGACCCCGGCGTTGTTGAACAGCACATCGAGACGACCGAACGCCTCCTTCGTCTTCGTGAACAGGGCACGCACAGAGGCCGGATCACGCACGTCGCTGGGCACGATCAGGGCCTGTCCGGCCGCGGTGCCAGCCTCTATCACCGTCTGCTCCAGCAGCTCCTTGCGTCGTCCGGTAAGCGTCACGCGATAGCCCTCCTGCAGGAAGGCGAGAGCAACCGCCTTGCCGATGCCAGTACCCGCTCCGGTAACGAGGGCAACTTTGGTATGTGGACTCATGCGTAAGTCTCCTTAGAGTGGTCCTATAGTCTATCAAACCCGAGAGTAATCTGCCGTGCGATGCTCGGAGAGCCCCTATCGTAGCACATTACCGGTACTGACGGATGCACACGATGATGCGTCATGGCTCTTGCAGGGGAATTGAGCATTGCTATGACATGTGCACAAGATGCATAGGTTGCAGACCACTGGCAGGACCGCGTAGGATTGAGCAGGCATCGTGTCTGTAGAGATATTATGCAGGCGCACAGCCGAAGCCAACGAACAGCAAGTGAGATCGGCTATGGAGGAGCAACAGCACAGCAATGCAGCTCGTCATTTGCAGGTTATTTATACGGATATCACCCACCGTGTGGGTGCCATCACGGCAGTGCGTCCTATCTGGCCGTGTCACAAGGGCTGTGATAGCTGCTGCCGTCGGCTTGCCCAGCCCCCGGCAATGACTGCAGCTGAATGGCAGGTGGTCTGCCAGGGCTTTTTACAGCTTTCCCCAACCACGTAATACGAGGTAGCCAGGCGTATACGGGCCTTGGCAGACTGGCAGGACGAGCCTGTCACCTGTCCGTTCCTCGATGTGACACATGGCACGTGCCCGGTCTACAACGGCAATCATGGAGCTATTGAGCGGGCATTACACCAGCCATGTAGTGAGGTCAAATCACTGGTTGAATGGCTTGAAGGCATCTAGTACGAGATAAAAAGAGTTACAGCTGGGGGCATAATGTGTGGTCGCAGACCAATGCACACGTGATTATTACTGGCCTGCCAACAACACAACCCATGCTCAGTAACAGTTACCCCTTAAAACTCCAATGGTTCATCACCACCCCATAGGACTATCTTAACGCCATAAGAGCGACGACACAGAACACGGTTGGAATCCTATCAGTAAGACCCAGGCGCCCCAGCAGGCAGCGAGGACGAGGAGCGCTAGCCCACCAGCAGCGAGTCTCTGATAGGTAGTGGCTGAGGTGGATGCGAGGTCTGTGCGATCACTGTACTCACCAGGGTGCGGCACCTTTCCAAGAAAGCGGCCGATACTCTGTGCTTGCATACTGTATCCTCCTCATGAACAAGATGCGTACAGACCCTTACTGAGAAGATTGTCCACCTACGCTTTACACAAGCGGGACTCTATTGCAGCCCGTCAGGGTTGTGTCAGTGTAGTACGTACGTTGCTTCCCTCGTTCTACGCGCGGACAATCTTGCCTGAAGAGCATTGTGCACCTTACGCAACTTTGTGTCAACTAGTAAATGTGCTAGCGGTCCTCTGATGATTGTCCTCCCCTGCGGTATACCTAGCCCAGACTGTCTATACCTGCTATAGTCGGGCTGTGGCATATTCATGGATATGTAGCCTGGGTAACATATGCAAGTTACAGCAAGAATGGTACCAAATACATTCTTCTCACTTTGCCCAAACTGTACACAATGGCTTCTACGAGGCGAGCAGGAGAGCTTCGTGGTGCGCCGACAGATATATGACCTCACGAGTGATCACTGAAGATGGCTCCAGCGTCAATTTCCCGACACAGAGTGTCAAAAATATGGTGCTGAGGGCGGTTTCAGGAACGTGCGTATCTATCAGACCTCTCCGTCCGGCGCCACCTGTACTGTATAGACGTGTACAGGTGGCAGGCGATTCTTCACATACACAGGTGTCAATTTCATAGCGGCAATATGTCCCTCTATCTCCCGATACGTCGCCTCACTGATGCACATCTCTCCTGCACGGCTCACCGGCTCGAGCCGCGAGGCCACATTCACACTATCGCCCACAACGGTGTAGTACCATACGGTCTCTGAGCCAATGTTGCCGGAGACGACCTCACCAGTGTTGACCCCAACGCGTATTTGCATCCCGGCTAATTCCAGATGGCTTGTCGCCCACTCCTTCCGCAGGCTGTACAGCCATTTTTGCATGCGGACCCTACCCCACCGCCTGCAGGGCTCCCGTTTCGACGGCCTAGCCCTCTTCTACGAGGAGCTTTGTGCCCACCACGGCAGTGCGTGGTGCCAATGGGATTTAGCACGCAGCAGCATTAGTTCAGGAGCAATTCGAGGTTGTCCTGCGGTTGCCCCTGACGTAGCCGTTCCTCTATAGCTGGCGCCTGCTCGCCCCGCTGACGCTCGTGCGTGGTGATGCGATCGATATCCTCTGGGGAAGTGACGATGTGCGGTGTCAAGAAGATGAGCAAGTTGGTCTTGCGTTTTAAGATTGAAGTCTGCTTGAAGGCCCAGCCGAGGATGGGAATATTGCCCAGGCAGGGGACCGAGGTTTTGGCTTCGTTGTTATCATTGCTGATGAGGCCACCGATCACGATCGTCTGATTGTCATCCATGATTACCGTAGTTTTCGCGGAGCGCTTCGTAGTCGTCACCGCGCCCACTTCCGATTCGGAGACGAAGGCCTTGACTTCTTGGAGAAGCTTTAAGCGAACCGTCTTGCCCTGGCTGATCTGTGGGGTGATACGCAGAGTGATACCGGTATCTTTGAAGTCAAAGGTACGTATGGTTGATGTGCTAGTAGCCACCCCCCCTATAGGTGTGTCTTGCGCCTGGCGTAGGAAAGGGCGCTCCTCGCCAATGATGATCTCGGCCTCTTCATTGTCAGTCGTCAACAGGTTAGGCGTGGACAGGATATTAACATCTGTATCACCCTGAAAAGCACGTATTAAAAGTGGGATATTCAGAATTTGTACAGTACTATTAGGATTGCTCGGGTCGGGGGTGATAGTAAGCGTGCGCAGCAATCCTATCAAGTATCCCTGGGAGGCGAGACTCGTGAGCCCTGCTAAGACGCTCGTGCTTCCTGTGCCCGTGCTCGTGCCTGTCCCCCCTATAGGACTCAGTGTCGAGTTGAGTAGGCCTGTCTGAGGCGAGCCAGTGGAGCTGGCAAATACCTGAGTGCCATCTGGAGAATTAATGGCACGCCATTCCACCCCAAGATTTTGGACCTTGTTCAGCGTCACTTCGGCAATCAGGGTTTCCACCAGCACTTGTGAACGCCGCACGTCGAGCTTTTGAATGACCTCTTTGATGAGTACATAGGCTTCCGGGGGTGCGGTAATGACCAGTGAGTTGGTCGGTTTATCCGCCACAATGCTGATGCCCAAGGGTGTTGTGCCTCCTACTACCCCTTGCCGACGTGTGGTCTGCGTACCCACAGTTGAAGTTGTAGGCGGCAGCCCCCCAGGGGTGGTGGGCGGCGGCCCCCCAGAGGGCGTGGGCTGCCCAGTGGGCGTCGTGGTCGGGGTCAAAGTCCTGGTAATCTCGCCAGCTTGCGCGGTCAGCACCTGGGCGAGTTCCTCGGCATTGGCATACTGCAGGTAATAGACGTGAATCTGGCCACGGCCTTCAGGCGTCCGTACATCGAGCTTCGCGATCAGGTCTTCGAGAGTGCCCATATCGGCACGTGTTGCAATGAGTACCAGACTGTTCGTACGCGCGTCGGGGACGATGCGTGGTCCACGTTGGGCCCGCTGGCCGGCAGAGGCTTGCGCAGGTCTGCGGCCACGTGCTGCCGGCTGCACACCGGGCGGTGGGGCCGCCTCGGCACCGGGCGGTGCCCCTGTGCCGGCATCTGGGCCGCCCCCTGCCGCCAGGCCTTCGACTGCTGAGCGCAGCGCGTTGGCAATCTGTTCAGCCTGGGCGAATTTCAGCATCACAACCTTGAAAATCGCTGATGGCGATTCCACATCAAGGGCCGTGATGATTTTCAGCAGACGGTTGATATTCGACACCGTGTCCGTCACGATCAGACTGTTGGTGGGGGCATAAGCGAGCAGACTGCTCTCCTTCGATACGAGGGGCGTAAGGAGCCCGCGGATGTCGTTGGCATCAGCATATTGTAAGGGGACCAACTGCGTCACAAAGGACTCAGTGGTGGGGGAGAAGGAGTGTTGCGTATCTGTAGCCGTCGGTATCGGGTTGTCCTTGACGTCTCGCGACGGAATAATCTTAATGATCGGGCCTTGCGGTACGATCGTAAAACCCTGAATTTCTAAGACCGACAGAAATATCTGATAGGCTTCCTCGAGGGTCACCTCGGTTGGCGCAATGATCGTCACTTTCCCACGGACTTTATCGTCCACCAGGAAACTTTTGCCGGTCAGTTCACTGATCAAATTGATAACTTGCACAATGTCGGCATTGCGCAAGTTGAAAGAGATAGTACGCTCCGTCGCACCTTTTCCATCCCGCCCCCTATCCTGTACCGTCCCACGCGGCGCTGCCTTTCTGGTGGGTGCTTCTTCGGTTGCCAGGCGAGCCGTATAACCAGTTTGGGGGGGTACCGTGGTGAGCGTGACCAAAAGTCCAATCAGGCATAATATGCCTAGACGCCGAGTACGTCGCGAAGTGTCCATGGAATCCCTTACCGGATTTCGTACGTCAGAGTTGTCGGGCTATTGTTGCGTAGAATGTTGAGCCGCACCGTCGATTCGGTTTGGAGCTGCTGGTAGGCCTGTAAGGCCTCCTCGGGAGTATGAATATCCAGGCCATTCACCTTCTGCAAGACATCGCCTTCTTGTAAGCCCATTTGCTGTAATACTCCCCCAGCGCGGATTTGCGATAGGCGAAATCCGAGTTGTTGCCCCTGGACAAAGTACGGCGTGACTGTCGCCTGCGACGACAGGGAGCCCACATTGGCGAAATTCTCCAGGAGCTTCTCGCGTCTGACCTGCCAGGTCCCGGGGTCGACGCGCACAATATCTGCACCGCCAGCGTCACCTGGCCGTGGCGCTGGCGGCGGTACTGGTGCTGCCGCTGCACGTGGCGCAGTTGCAGGGACAGGTGCCGTACCAGCATCCTTTTCGAAGCAGAGCTTCTGCTGTTCTCTGCCTCTGTCGAGCACCACACAGCCAGGGAGGATGTCCACAATAAAGACCTGCTGCACGCTATCACCCACCTGATAGACGGCCTGGCCAGGCTGACTCCCCGTGGACTCGATGATCGCAAAGCGCGGCACCTGCGCTTTTGTCCCCGCTATGACGCCCACGAGCTTCAGCGGCAAGGGAGTTGCCGGCACTTCGGGGGGCGGAGGTGCTGGCTCAGCGGCGCGAGGGGGCTCTGGGGTATCCGAGGGAGGCGTGGCATTAAAAATGTTCCGCTTGTTGATAACCTCGTAATGCGTCAAAGGTGCCTGCTGCGCCAACGGACCAGATATCCTACTGGCCTGCGTCTGGGTCGGCTTCAGAGGTGCCGCAAGTTGGGCACTGATGTACACGTTGACCATCTCTGCTGCCAGCGCCGCAGCCACGGTCACCAGAAGCAGATACAAGAGCCAAAAATAGCGCTTCATAGTGTGTCACGGTCCTAACAATTGCTGTACTTCCGGGGCGGTGCGCACCCGCGCAAAATCCGCGTCTGTGTGCGCCCATGTGCGGGCTTGCGGCTCCAGCGCTATGGCCTGCTGGAGATACTGCGCAGTCATGGAACTGTTGCCACTGCGGGCATACACACAGGCCAGGTTATAGTAGGCCAGGCTATAAGAGCTGTCAGCTTGTAACGCTTTTTGCAACTCATCAATGGCACGCGTGTCCATGGCCAACTGCATATAGGTACTCCCGAGATTATTGCGGGCTTTCGCATAATCCGGGTCAATCGCTAAGGCTTTCTCATACATGGCAAGAGCCTGTTGATACCGCCGCTGTTGATAATACACATTCCCGAGACTGTTATAAGCCGCCTTCGCCGTGGGGTCAAGCTTGATAGCCTGTTCGAGTAGGGTCAAGGCGCGGGTCAGCTCTTTTGCCTCCTGGGCCGCGGTAGCACGCTGCACGAGTGCTTGAGCACGGGCCACCTCTACGGGAGTGGGGACTGCCGGCGGTGCTACACGAGGCAATGGCCTTACCGCACTGGGGGGAATGGCGGCAGGTGCTGCAGGCGGAGGGCTACTGTCTGTAGGCATCAGAGTAGTGTCTGCGGACACGGCGACAGGTGCGAGCGGAAGGGGCTCAGACACCACGGGCAGTGGATTTTCGTTGGACCCTGGGAGAGCAGGCTCTGTGCCAGCCTGGCCCCCAGGAGTTACTGGCAGCGGCGTTGCCGGAGGTATGGGGATTACCAGAGGCGAGGAGGTTGCTGCCATTTCTGTAGGCACTGATACGTGTCCCGTTGGAGTGAGAAACCATGCATGCAGTGTTACCCCCACGCCAACAGCGGCAACCAGCCCCAGCGGCGCTAGGAGCCACCGACGGCGGGGCGCTCGCGTCCGCTGCACCGGGAGGCGAAAGGGCATCTCCTGCTGACTGTGCCTGAGTTGTTCACGTTGGGCCTTCTGCAAGGCTTGATTAATGATACTCATTGTTGTGCCTACATGGCCAACGCCAGTGCATCTGCCCCAAGATGCAAGAGGACTATCAACGTGCGGCGACCGATACGCCCATTGCTCCCGAGCTGGTTAGCACGTTGAAAGCGTTTCACCGCTTGCTGCGTCTGCGCATCAAATTGTCCCGACGGCGCACTGGTGAAATAGCCGAACTCTTTTAACGTTTGTTGTAAAGCACGGACCCGCTCACCAACCATGCCTGGTGCAAGCCAGAAACCGCGATACTTACTCTCTTCCAGGGTAAGATAGACCTTCCCAGACCACACCTGCCGCAGTCGTTGCAGAGGCACGGTCAGCAGCCCTTCGGGTTCTTGATAGATCAGTACTCCCTCAGTGACACTCTGGGTCAGGACCCAGAGCTCTGGGCGCGATGCCGATGGCTCAGGAAGCACCTCGATGAAACAGGGCCGCGTCATACTTTGTAACTGCCAGATATTCGTCTGCCAGGCCATCACGTCGAGACCCAGCCCCTTCGCCGTATTCGTTAACATCGTCTCCCAACTGGTCAAGCCGCCCAGGTGGGACCGCGTCCCCTGCTCCTCCGCCTGGATTTTTGCCCGCCAGAGAGTTTGTGTCAGGCCCACATCGATTTCAAGTGGTGGCGCCGGTGGCACGAGCGCCGGTGTCGCCAGCACAGGGGCCACGGGCGAGGCGGGCTCAGAGACTGGTGGTGGCAGCGAGGCCAGCAGTGGTGGCAGCGCCACTGGCTGGGGCGGGGTCGTGTTCCTGGTCACTGCCACTACCTGTTCCATCACACGCGGGTACCATTGTGTTTGCACGGTCGGCCAGAGGAAGACGCCACCCCCAATCAGACCCAGGAGGCCCAGCCCGGCACCGACTCCTAGAGCGGCACGACGCAGCCAGCACGCGCGCTTGGAGAGCCGGGGGCTCGCTAGCTCCTGCGCACTCCGTCGCACGATGGCCGCGCTGACGCGATGCGTTTCACGCACAAACGCCGTCATCAGCACGCGGTCACACAAGAGATTGATGCACCGCGGAATCCCCCCCGTGTGGCGATGGATCAGCCGCAAGGCACGTCGTGACCAGATCACCGTATGCGCGGCACCGGCGACGCTCATCCGATGGGTGATGTACTGCTTAGTTTCCTCGCGCGTCAGCTCATGAATATAAAAACGCACCGCAATGCGCTGTTCAAGTTGACGCATCTGGAGCGTCGCCAGCTTCGCGTGCAGTTCCGGCTGCCCCACAAGAGTAATCTGGAGCAGCTTACCACACTCCGTTTCGAGATTGGAGAGCATGCGCAGCTGTTCCAAAACGGTTGGTTCCAGGTTCTGGGCCTCATCAATGACCACCACGGCGTTACGGCCGGCAGCGAACTCACCGAGGAGGTACTCATTTAAGACGTCAATATAGCCCTTGCTGGTCGTCTCGCGCGGCTGCAGGCCGAAATCGTCGGTGATGGCCTGCAACAGTTCCATTTTGGTGAGATAGGAATTAAAGATCAACGCCGTTGAGACAGTTTTGTCGAGACGTTCGAGCAGCGCCCGACACAGCACCGTTTTGCCCGTTCCCACTTCCCCAGTAATTTCAATAAACCCTTTGCGCTCGTAAATACCGTAGAGGAGATGGGTCAGGGCTTCTTCATGTTGCGCACTGAGAAACAGAAAGCGCGGATCAGGGGTAAGACTAAACGGAGATTCTCGCAGATTGAAAAAACGTAGATACACGTGCGTACGCCTCTATGGCGGCGAAGTTTATTGTACCCTCCGAGGCAAGCAACCCCGTACATCTCAACGAGTTCAAGAGCAATGTAGGATATAAAGACGACCCTGTCAATGGCTTTCCTCATGGTGCTAAGGAGGTATGTGGCTGGATAGCACGGAGGTGGAGTTCCAGCTGGGACTGGTCGCGCCAGGTGTTCATGGTGGGTGTAAATGCCAGGTCGACAATAGCCCCCGCTGGTAGTGCCAGCACCTGTTCAGCCTGATGAAAAGCCACGACATTCAGGGTAGATCCGTCCTGCGTTACACGGAATCGGGCGTGCTGCCCCTGCTGGCCAAGGCGGCGCACAGGAGAGGCCATCTGGACGGCCTGGGCACAGAACAGCGGCGTGGGGTTCCCCGCCCCATACGGCTCACAGCGCTCCAGTTCAGCGACCAGCGCCGGCGTGATGTCCGCCAGCGCCACCACCGCATCCAGATATAGCATCGGCTGTAAGTCTTCAGGTGACAGGGTATCTGCAGCAAAGCGGATCAAGTTTTCCTGCAGAAACGGCAGGTGTGCGGTGTCCATGGTCAGACCAGCGGCGTATTTGTGTCCCCCAAACTGCCGGAGCCACTGGGCACAGTGCTGGAGGCCATGGTAGAGGTTAAAGGACGGGATGCTCCGGCCTGAACCACGCGCCGTGTCGCCATTGATGTGTAAGAGAAAAGTGGGACGATGGTAAGCTTCCACTATCTTCGCTGCGACAATGCCGACCACCCCGAGGTGCCAGGCTGCATCGCCGAGCACGATGGCCGCCGGTGGACGACCATTGTACTGCTGGGCAATGCGCTCATGCACAGCTGTTTCCATGGCCTGCTGCAGAGTGCGCCGTTGCTGGTTCACCGTATCGAGGAGTTGGGCGAGACGCTCTGCCTCATGGGCATCGTTAGCCGTTAACAGCGCCACGCTATGCGTCGCAGAACCTAACCGGCCACTGGCATTGAGGCGTGGAGCCAGTTGAAAGCCTACCTCACCCACGCCGGCAGGTTTCTCCGCTCTGCCGCTGACCTGGCGTAACGCTTGCAGCCCGAGCTTGCGCGTCTGCGTCAGTTCCTGCAGACCATAATGCACAATAACGCGGTTTTCCTCGCGTAACGGCATCACGTCGGCGATGGTCCCGAGCGCGGCAAAATCGAGGTGGCGCTTCAGGTTCGGGAGACGGTCGGTGCAGAGCTGTGCCTGCCGCAGTGCGGCCCGTAGCGCTGTGAGCAATTTGAACACGACACCCACGCCGCACAGATATTTGTTCGGGTACGTACACGCCGGCTGGTGTGGATTCAATACCGCACAGGCATCGGGGAGCCTCGCTGGCGGCTGGTGATGGTCGGTGATGATAATGTCCATGCCCAGATGACGCGCCAGAGCCACTTCCTCCCACGCCGTACTTCCACAATCGACCGTAATCAGCAGGCGTACCCCCGTACTGGCGAGTTGTCGCACGGCGTCAGCATTGAGACCATACCCTTCGCTAGTGCGCTCTGGAATGTAGTACGGCACCGTGAGGCCCAGCTCATGAAAAAACATCACCAGCAGCGCGGTGGCCGTGACTCCGTCCACATCGTAATCGCCGTAGATGGCGATGCGTTCACCTTGGCGGATCGCCGTTACCAGGCGCTGCACCGCTTGCTCCATCCCGTGCAAGCCATAGGGATCGTGTAGATCGCGCAGTGATGGTGCGAGAAAAGCCCGTGCTGCTGCCGTATCGGTAATGCCACGGTTGATGAGCACCTGGCAGAACAAAGGAGAGAGGCCGGTGGCGGCGGCCAGCGCCTGTCGAGTCGTCACATCAGCGTCGGTTACACGCCACTGGGCACGCATCAGGGCTCCTTGCTACTTGCTGTCTTTGGCCAGTTCAGGATTGGCCTTCAGGAAACGGCGTTCGTGAGCTGTATAACGGTTCCGGGCCACATCTGCCGGGAAGATCGTCTTGCGGTGCTTCATGTTCCAGGTATCTTCAGATACCAGATGGCAGGCGCGGCACTGGGTGGTGACCGTATAAGGCACACGGTCATAAAGGGTGCGTATGCTCACGAGGTGCTCACTCGGATTCAAGGCACGATGGATATGACAGCTCTGACAGTACCCCTCAATGATAAGGTTATTTTCGTCAGGCGCTAACTCGCCCTTGAGAGCTTTCTCAAGAGGATCAGGCTTGCAAGCGGTGAGACTCAGTAGCGCAACAGCAATGCAGATACACCAATGTGGACGCAATCTCAACCTCGGCGGATGCGCACTCAGGAGGAGCGCGAGACGGGATTTGAACCCGCGACCTTCAGCTTGGGAAGCTGACACTCTACCGCTGAGTTACTCGCGCCCATGGCCTACAGACTCTAGCACGATTGACGATACACAACTTCAGTGCGGCTGTCAACTGCTACGGCGCTGGCAGAAAATAAAATGCCACCGCTAGTATGGCGTAGAGGGCCAGGAGCTGCACGCCTTCCAGCCAGTGGGACTCGCCGTCCTGCGCAATGAGACTAAGTACCCATACTGACAGGGCGACAGCCGCTACCTCGAGTCTGGTGAAGAGCAGGTCCATAGGTTTGTCAAAGAGGTAGCTCAGAAAGACCAGGACCGGGGCCACGAACAAGGCTATCTGGGCGCTCGATCCCACCGCGATATTGATAGCCAGCTCCATCTGATTTTTCATGGCCACAAGAATTGCTGTGCTGTGCTCTGCAGCATTCCCGATGATGGCCACGAGGATGACCCCGACAAAGACCTCAGTCATGCCCAAGATATGCGCTGTATGCTCAACAGCGCCCACGAGTAGCTCACTCATCACTGCGACCCCGACTGTGGCAAGGAGAAGGACCACGACGGCGCGCTGCACACTCCACGCCGCGGTATCGAGCCCTGATTCCGGTGTATGGTGTGGCGTATCAGGCGTATAGAGATGCTTATGTGTCCGTAGGGAGAAAACGAGACTGAGCAGATAGGTGAGGAACAGTATGATAGCAATGTCAAGACTCAACTCACGCTCGTGGGTCACCTGCTGCCGTACCACGATCTGGTGAAAGAGCGCCGGCACGAGGAGCCCAATGGCACTGAGAGCGAGCAGGGTCGAACCTACTCCAGCCGCAGTACGGTTAAATGTCTGGCGTTCGTAGCGCAATCCGCCACACAGGGCACTGAGCCCCAGCACGAGGAGGACGTTACCGACAATTGAGCCCGTAATGGAGGCTTTGACAACGTCGTGGAGGCCCCTCTGGAGTGCCATGAGGGCGATAATGAGTTCAGCAGCATTGCCAAACGTGGCATTGAGCAAACCCCCAATGCCAGGCCCCGTACGCTCTGCCAGATGTTCTGTCGCTTGGCCCATGTGCCCCGCGAGAGGCACAATGGCGCAGGCCGAAGCCACAAAGACAAGTACCGGGCTGGCGTGCATCAGCTCGAGGAGCAGACCTATCGGGATGAACACGAGCAAGAGGGTCAATGGCTCAACCCAAAAGCGTCCGAGGCGCATGTCAATGTCCTCATAGTTGTAGTACTTCTCGTGCAATGGTTATTTGTCGAGCTTAAAAGTCAAGTTAATTTCTGCCCAGCGCCTCACCGGCCCCCCCTCCTGGGTTACGGGCGCATGCTTCCAGGTTTTGGCAGTCTCTTGGGCTGCGGTATCGAGGAGCTCATGACCAGACGAGCGCGCTACCTGGACGTCACCGACCGTGCCATCGGTGCGCAGTTCTAAATGTAACGTGACTGTCCCTTCCCAGCCCTGCTGGCGTGCCTCCTCAGGGTAGGCTGGCGTCGGTTGGTACACGAAGCGCGGTCGCGCCCCACTCTGAGGCGCGACCGCATCGGAGACTAATCCTAGGTCCTTACGCGTGGCTTCATCCAGGAGTCCAGTGACCGGTAACCCCTGGGCTGTCTGATATTGCCGCAGTGCTGCGACCGTCTGTGGCCCAGGCACGCCATCGGCAGCGCCTGGAGTATATCCGGCACTGCGCAAACGTTCCTGCACCTGCCGGGTTTCGTCTCCGAGTACCTGGAGATGTTGCTGCGCCAGCTCCATACCTAACTGCGCCGCACGTTCAAAATCTTTGCTGGCCTGTCGATAGTCACCCAGAGTGCGCGCCATGATGCCCCGGTTGTTATACGCCTCGGCGAGCTGCGGCTGCAGCTCAATAGTCTTGCTAAAATCCTTGAGCGCTGCCTGGGCATTGCCGGCGGCGAACGATGCAATGCCCCGTTGGTTATAGGCTATAGCATCCTGGGGGTCGAGAGCAATTGCCTTATTCAAGTCCTCATAGGCCTGCTGCACATTGCCGAGCTTGGCGTGCGCCAGCCCGCGATGTTTATAGGCCCGGGCATCGCGGGGCGCCGTCTTGATGGCTTGCGTATAGGCGGCAATAGCTTCCGTGTAGCGTTGGGCGAGAAAGTGCGCATTCCCAGTCTGTAAAGAGTCACCGCTCGGGGCGCCTACGCCAGGAGGAGTTGCAGGCGCTGGTCCTGCTATCTGCTCACCCTTGAGTCTGGCGAGTTCGCTGCGCAGGCGTTCGATTTCTTGCAAGGCCGCCTCGTACTTACGCTGGAGCTCCTCGTATGCTCGGTTTGGTCGCGCTGCCGCCAGAGGGCTTGATACGTACAGGAGCATCCAGACAACCAGGAAGGCTAGACTGCGCGTCATACTCGCTCACTCCACATAGAAACCGATCACGCGGGCTTCCACACCCTGCACTAAGCGCTGAGAGTCATCCGAAGATACAACAAGGCAACACAGTACAGGGATTTGAGATAGCTCACCGGCTGACCTTGGAGATACCTCGCATCACGTATAGTACGCAGAAGCATCTGGCTGGGGCAAGGGTGGAATGTGCTGCGCTGATTATTGACGGGGATGGCTGGGGCATGTTATGTGTGCCCACGTGAGCCGGAGCGATGGCATGGGGCGGCATACTTGCATGGGGGTAATGGGTGAATAGGCCTGGGAGAGCATGGCGTCAGGTGAGCCAGCCCCACCTGCGCATGCGGGTCGATGCAACCAACAGGCGCCGGCGCCGCACCGTCTTGACCACCTGGGCGTAGAGCAACCGCGGCAGCGGCATCCAGCGTGGCTTGGGGTGTGGCCCTTTGTCCTGACGGTGTGACGACTGCACCCAGTGCCCATAGTGGGTCAGCAAGGCCGTCATGTACGCGCGAAAGCCATCGGTAAGAAACAGTGGGGTGCCGTCGGGGGCTAAGATCTGCGCCACCTGGTGGACTACGCGTTGCGCCATCGCCAGGGTACGAATCCCGACGTCGATCGCCAGCACCAACTTGCTCTCCGGGTCCATGGCGACCCAGACCTACTGGGGCGACCGCTCCAGGTGCTCAATGGCCTCGACCGCGCTGACCTCGCCATCCTTCACCGCACTGAGCAGGGCGAAGAGTTCATCGAGTTGCACCTGCTGAACCCGCACGTCGTGCAGGACGTGTTGGGAGAAGGCCTGCAGCTGCTCGGCCGCTTCGACCAGCCACTGCAGCACCGTATTCGGGTCCACCTCAAATACCCGCGCCGTGCCTCGGATGCCTAAGCCTTCGGCCAGGCACGCAATGACGCGCACGATGAGCTCGACGGAGGTGCGCTTACCATAAAAGAGTGTGCCGAGGGTCTCGAGAAAATAGTGGCGACAGGTGACGCACAGCCACACCAAGGCGACGAGCACCAACTGGTAGACAAAGAGATGGGAGACCATGGCAAAACCCCTCATACAGGTGGAGCCATGAGGGTATTTTACCCGGTCTGGCAGGTTGCCGAATTAGCCGCAAGCTAGAGGGACACGACCGATTGCGAGCGGAGGACGATGAAGACACCCAAGGCCATCCTTCGGGGTGGCCGTGGGCAGCGAGCGGCTGTCACCGCAACCAGTCATTTTTTACTCTTTCGAACAGGGTCTCGATGTTGTCCCATTGCCGTAACAGCCTCCCGGTCACCATGCGAAGAAAGTCAGGCGCACCACTGGCCGCATACAGTACCATCCCGTAGGGCGGACACAACACCGACACCGATCGCCAGCCTTGCAGAGCCAGCGCACCGACCTCCGGAGCTTGCGCGGGCGGGGCAAGCACGTCATGGTGCCCATCGACAGTGCACACGACATCCAGTCCGACACACCGGGCGCCATACCATGCGGCGTGCTCAGCGAGCGCGGCGGCGACGTGTGAGACACTGACCGTGAGGTCGATCCCCACGGCTGGATGGCGGAGGTCTCCTCTGTCCGCAAGCGGACTCGCCTGAGGCAGGCGCATCTCATGCGCCTGCCTCGCACGCCCCAGCGCGTGATCGCCCAGCTCCCGTAAGTGAAACTGCGCCTGTCTGAATCGGGCATCAATAGGCGCTTCGACCGGCGCGATGACCTCCGCTTCAGTAAAGGCGACACCGAGCGCACGGAGCAACGCGCAGACCACGGCGCGGTCACGCTGTGGCTTCATTCTCTGGGCAAGCAACAAGCGTGGCCGTGGGCGATCCCCCGACACGGTTGCACGATCATCTGTTTCGATAACAGCCATAGGAAAAACCTCCCTGTCTATGCGGCGGACACCAAAAACTTCGCTTCACGAGCGTGTGTCACTATGCTACCCCTGAAGACCGCCCGAGCGTATGCGGGGAGTCACAGGTGATATGTAACCTCCCTCACACACGCGCCTCTAAGGCGTGGGCAGACATGGCTAGCGAGGGCACAGTGAGTGTGAGACATGGCCTGAACTAGGCGCCGTCATAGGAACCGACTCAAGCAGCGCGCGAGAGCTTACAAGGAACTCCGGTCCCAGAGGTAAACGGCTTCCAAAGAACGAAACCTTTGCCTCCAGGAAGAGACGCGGGCTTGTGTGGAGCAGGACTCTTGAGAAAAAGGTCATGCTTAATAAGAAATATTATAAAGGGTATAAATGTACTTAGCCACTCTATGTGCAATGTTCCAAACGAATGTCGCGTACACCCGGGTATCTTACGTGCAACCCAGAAGATTGGGGATGGTGACTGAAGTGGCTATACTTCTCCGGACACACGAATACAAGGACAATCGTGAATCTTGAGAGGTGTGCGAGGCCCATGTCAGGTGCGGCTGGAGAGCGGTATTGAGGGCGAATCGACTAAATTCATCTCAATCTGTTGTTTTATGTAGGCTATCTCTTTCTACGATACAACCTGAGCATTGAAGGCCGGCCATGTCACTCCACCCCCGTCCCATCGAACCGATTCCCAAAGAGACCGCCCGGGTGGCCCGTGCTACGTTGCCCAAGGGCAATCGGTATATGCCCATGCGCGATGCGCTTGGCGTCCTCTACCTCCATGACCTCTGGGCCGACCTCTAGCCTCAGGTCGGTCACGACGGCGAACCGCCTTGGCGCTTGGCTCTCTTCACCCTCATGCCATTGAGCGAGACCCTCACTGACCGACAAGCCGCCGCTGCCGTGCGCAGGCGCATGGACTGGCAATACGCCGTGGGGCTTGCCTTGACCGACACAGGTGTTGACTTTTCTGTCCTGCGTGCATTGCGCACGCGCTTGCTTGCCGGTGCCGTTGAAGAGCGCTTACTGACAACGATGCTCAACTGTTTTACAGCCCGAGGTCTTCGCAAGAGTCGCGGCAAGCCACGGACGGATGCAACGCCTAGCGTGGCCGCCGTGCGGGCACTCAATCGCTTCGCAATGGGTGGCGAGACCCTCCACGTAGCCTTGCATGCCTTGGCCCACGTGGCACCGGATTGGTTCCGAGACCAGGTCACGGCGGCGTGGTGCCTTCGCTCTGGCACCTCCTTCTCCGATTCTCAACCACCCAAGGGCCAAGATGAACGACAGGCGCAAGCGGAAACCATCGGACGCGATGGTCAGCATCTCCTCACTGAGATCTCCCGAGATGCCGCTCCTCCCTCTCTGCGTGTGGTGCCCGCCGTCGAGACGGTGCGCCGAGAGCACATGGGCCGGGTGAGGCGTCATGAGGCGATCGATCACGGCGGCGACCTCCAGACGCCGTAAGACGCCTAGGACCAACGGCAAATGCGCTATGGGACGAATCTGCTGCCCTGCTATTGCCATGCTACACCTCCTATCGGAGTCTCTCTCTGACAGGATCATAGCGGAGTGGGGCTGCCGATTGAGGGATCATGACCGGCTGATTGACTTCCTATGGACGATTGGGACCGGTCCAGAACACTTAGCCGCACCGCCCAGGTACACGACCGTCCATAAAACACTAAGGGGTTGTGGTTCTCACCACAACCCCTTGATTTTTCGAGCGGGGCCGACGAGACTCGAACTCGCGACCTCCGGCGTGACAGGCCGGCGTTCTAACCAACTGAACTACGACCCCAGAACAACTTGATGGGCGGAACAGGGCTTGAACCTGTGACCTCCGGCTTGTAAGGCCGATGCTCTTCCGACTGAGCTACCCGCCCTTCTGTCTCTACAGCAAGCCGAATCTCCAGGTTACATGTGCTTGCCACTGCTTCAATCGATAACAGCACAGGCGTAATCCTAATGGACAACAGCATTCCTGTCAAGAGATAGGCGCTGTGTCACTGTGGACTTGGAGCACTGCCCGGGCTTACCAACCCTCCGGCGAGCAGGACCATCATAAGCCCCAGGGCAGCCAGGCGGATCCTGCATGGTCCCGACATTCCAGGACATCATGTCCTCCTCTAGATGGAGAGCCTTGGCGTTTTCTGTCGATGATCTACGCCCAGGTGTGCGACGAGCGGGGTAGGGGATGCAACCATCCGCCTATGCCCCCGCAGGCGTGCTTCCCGAGGACTGAGAGCCATGAAAATCTCATATAGCACCAAGAGCACGAGTGCAGCGGCTAGCAGCACGGGGCCAACCATCTCTAGACCGAGATGACGTGCGAGTATCCCCATCATACCTGGAAGCAGGGATTGGCCGAGTACTGCTGCAGCAATCTGAAAGCCGACGCCATTGGCCGTATGCGAGTCGCCAAGCCGCTC
>Ga0081455_10002284_pt1 | contig 22877 bp, 24 predicted proteins | sample TabmetS3T2R1_FD_70207 | JGI IMG/M metagenome (GOLD analysis project Ga0081455, IMG submission 70207) | Tabebuia heterophylla rhizosphere microbial communities from the University of Puerto Rico - S3T2R1 | ecosystem: Host-associated > Plants > Roots > Rhizosphere ...
GCGCCAGGAGGATTACAATCGGACTGTTCGCGTCTGGGGCGACACGGCCGTTGTCACCGCCCTCCTATGGGCTAAAGGCTAATGAGGTTAAGTTTGCCTCCCAAACCATAGGCATAAGCGTGTCTATGAGATAGAAGAGAAACATGGTTAAAAAAAGAACTCCGAATCATTCAACACCTGAAACGAAACTTTTTCGCCGATAAGACGCGAGAAAAGTATCGAGTCAGTGATAAGGACTTTACCCGTCAGCGGGTCTTAACGTTTACCATCGTTGCTGTGTCAATACTTCGAGGTCACAAGTTCTCGCTCCAGAATGCGCTCAACAAAGTGTTTGAGGCTCTGGGGAAACTGCGCTTGACCCCGACCAATAGCGCCTTCTGTCAGGCCAGGCAGAAAATCTCGCCCGAGTTGTTTGTCCATCTCCATCAGACGGCGCGGGATGATTTCTACCAACTCTACGGGGAGGACGGCGAAGTCCTAACCTGGCGCAAGCATCGCGTCCTGGCTTACGACGGCACAAACCTCAATTTGCCCAACACTCCTGATCTGCAAAAGGCCTTCAGCATTCCGCGCAATCAAAAGGGCGCGCAAGGCGTGCAGGCCTTGGCTGGAGTGCTCCATGACGTGCGCAACGACATCGCCATCGGGGCGCAGTTGGGGCCGCTCCAAGCCGAGAAGAACTTCTTGCTCAATGATCTCTGGTCGGTGACCAGGCCGGGCGATCTGATCGTGATGGATCGTCTCTTCGACGATTATGCGATCATCGCCACAGCCAAACGGGACCGGCGCGAGGTTCTCATTCGCTGCCCGCGAAACAGCTTCGCCGTGGTCCAGGAGTTCTGGGCGTCGGAAGAGACCGAGCGCATCGTCACACTCGAGATGCCGAAAACATCCAAAACCCGGAAGTATGTCCGCGAAAACAATCTCCCGGAATCGGTGACAGTGCGCTTGATCAAGTTCACACTGGAGAGCGGCGAGGTGGAAGTTTTACTGACCACCTTGTGTGACCGACGCCGCTATCCGACCGCCGAATTCAAAGAGGTCTACCATTGGCGGTGGAACGAAGAAGGCTTCTTTGACCGCGTCAAAAACATCTTTGAAGTCGAACGTTTCAGCGGCTTTTCCGAAACCGCGATCAAGCAAGACTTCTTCGGCGTGATCTTTCTGGCGACGCTCGAAAGCATTCTGACCAAAGGCCCGCAATCGGAACTGGCAGAACAAGACCGCCGCCGCCGAAACAAGACACAAGCGATGGTCAATCGTTCGGTCAGCTATGTGTCGTTAGTTGACCGCGCCATTCAACTGTTGGCGGACCCTCGAACTGACCCGGAAGAAGTTCTGGAGGAACTCCAATTTCTATTTAAGAAAGACCCGACTCGCAATTTGAAAGATCGCAAGTTTGAACGGAAAAAGTTTAACCATTCGGCGCGATTGCGCTTCCATCGGTACAGGAAGCGCATCAGCGCCTAACTTAACCTCATTAGCCTAAAGGCGGGACTACGAACTGATTTTCCAAGGAGCATTCATGTCGCGTTGCGACGCCCTAAAACGATGAAAATCCCCCTGGGAGCGCAGGCGCCCTTGCCCGCTTGCTTCGGTCAGTCAGCCCTTGCCAGAAGCCCGCAGGTATGGATGCCTGCGCCCCCAGGGATTTTCCGAGGAGAATCGTATGATTGCCAAGATGAAAGAATACCAGTTCCAGGCGGAGACAAAGCAACTCCTTGATTTAATGATCCATTCACTCTATACCAATAAAGAAATTTTCCTTCGTGAGCTCATCTCTAACTCGTCGGACGCGCTCGACAGATTGCGCTTCGAAGCCCTGACCAATCCTACGCTCTTAGATCAGGATAATCGATACGAAATCCGGTTGGAGGCGGAGAAAGACCAAAGGACCCTCTCAATCTCCGACACCGGAATCGGAATGAGTCGGGATGAGGTGATCGCCAACATCGGAACGATTGCAAAATCGGGGACTCGCGATCTGCGAGAGAAGCTCAAGGAAGGCCAGGGGGACGAGCATCTAGCCGAGTTCATCGGACAATTCGGAGTCGGTTTTTATTCAGCTTTCATGGTGGCCGACAAAGTCACCCTGGTGACTCGCAGGGCGGGGGAGACGACTGCGACGCTGTGGGAATCGACAGGTGACGGCGCTTATAAGTTAGGCGACGCCGAGCGCTCCGGTCACGGCACAACCGTCACTCTACATCTGAAGTCAGTCGATTCCGAAAACGGGCTTGAGGACTTTACCGATCAATGGGTACTCTCACGGATTGTCAGACGATATTCCGATTTTGTCTCTTATCCTATTATTTGCAAAATCGAACGCGAGGAGAATGCGCAGGATGGAAGCGGACATTTAATCAAGGAGTCTCAGCCTACTTTTGTCTTTGAAGACAAAACGCTGAACTCGATGAAACCCATCTGGAGCCGCGCCCAAGCTCAGGTTACTGAAAGTGAGTACGCCGAGTTCTACCGTCATATTTCCCACGATTGGACCGAGCCGTTCAGGACAATCTCGCTCAGGGCCGAAGGTAAGATCGAGTATCAAGCCTTGCTCTTCATTCCGTCTAAAGCGCCTCACGATCTTTTCTATCATGCCTCGGAGAGCGGACTCCGCTTATATGCCAGGAGGGTCATGATCATGGAGAGCTGTGAAGGCCTCCTGCCGAGATATTTGCGTTTCATCAAAGGCGTGGTCGATTCGGCGGATCTGCCGCTCAATATTTCTCGGCAAACGCTGCAGCAAGACAGGCATATTACCCAAATTCGAAAATGGATCACCAAAAAGGTTCTCGACACTCTGCAAGACCTGAAGGAAAAGGAGTACGAAAAATACCTCCAGTTCTGGGAGCAGTTCGGCCGGGCGCTCAAGGAAGGGGTCAGTTCCGATTATGACAACAAAGATCGAATCATCTCGCTCCTGCTCTTTCAGTCTTCCAACGACCCCGAGAAACTTACCACGCTCAATGGCTATATCGAGAGGATGAAAGAGGGACAAACCGAGATCTACTATCTTACGGGCGAATCCCGGAGCGTCGTCGAAAACTCTCCGCACCTGGAAGCCGTAAGGGAGAAGGGTTATGAGGCGCTCTATCTGGTCGAGCCCGTCGACGAGCTGCTAATGCAATCTTTAATGGACTATGAGGGGAAGAAATTCAAGTCCATCGGGAAAGGAACGATCAAGCTCGGGGACGCGGAAGAGCAGGAAAAAACGCAGAAGGATCTCAAGCAAAAGGAAGAAGAGACTTCGGGCTTGTTAGAGGTATTGCAAAAGGCGCTGGACGAGCACGTCAAACAGGTGCGTCTGTCCAGTCGCCTGGTAGCCTCGCCGGCCTGCCTAGTCGGCGCCGAAATGGATTACAGCCCGCAGCTGGAGCGCCTTTTGCAGAAGGGCAGGGGCGGCGGGCCGAGGCAGCGGCGCATTTTGGAGTTGAATCCTAATCATGAGATATTCGCCAAACTGCAGGAACGGTTCCGACAAGAGAAAGAAGATAAGACGATCGGAGAATGCGCGGAATTGCTGTTCGGCTATGCCTCACTGGCCGAAGGCTCGGAAATTCCGGAGCCGGCGAAGTTCAACAGGCTAGTGGTCGAGATCATGCTCAAGACGCTATAGCGCGTCGAATCAAAGATGAGATTGCATAATCCATGCGCATTTTCGCCGTCTCAGACCTGCACACGGACTTCGCCGAAAATCGGCGCCGGTTACAGCGGATTTCGTCAACATCCTATCTGCGTGATGTGTTAGTTGTGGCCGGCGACATCGCCGACGATTTAAGGATCATTGACTGGACATTGCGAAAGTTACGCTCGCAATTCGGTCAAGTATTTTATGTTCCGGGCAATCATGAACTGTGGGTCCGAGACAGAGAATACGATTCGGTCGAAAAATTCCGGCGGGTTCTCCACCTGTGTGAGGAGATAGGTGTTTACACAGGACCTGGCAAGGTGGGGAAGAATTGGATTGTGCCGCTCTTCTCGTGGTATGAGCCAGATTACGACCAGCAGGGCGAGGCGGATGTTTTATCGTTGGAGGGATGGGCCGATTTTTATTTCTGCAAATGGCCGGTTGAGATGGGAGCGGTCTCGGAATACTTTCTCAGCCTCAATGAATCGCGGATTAAGGAGTATGACGGTCCTGTGATCACACTGTCGCATTTCCTGCCGCGACGCGAGTTGCTGCCTGCCGTAGAAAGGCTCAGTTTTAAAGGGCTGCCGCTGGTGGCCGGCGCCGTGGCGCTGGATCGTCAGATCAGGGCGCTCAATTCGGCGATCCACGTTTTCGGACATAGCCATATTGACTTTGACCAAGTGATTGAAGGCATCAGATATGTTCATCATGCCTTCGATTATCCGCGAGGGGAGGGATGGTCGAAAGAGCCTTTGAAGCAGATTTGGGAGTCCGCAGATCAGGCTTAGGCTGATTGCCCAAGGAAAGAGATGTGAACGACAAATCATCGAAGAGATGGGTTCTTTTCCCAAGACCGAATCCTGCAGCTGCGCCTGCCAGGGCGCGGCCACAGACTCGGCGAGCCTCATGTCAGACGATTAGCGCCGCTCAGCCGCATCGTAGCTCAAGAGTTACTGCCATACATAGACAAGCCCTTTGTCTTTTTCGGTCACAGTCTGGGAGCGTTGTTGTGCTTTAACAGCCTGCGGGCGATTTTTTTGCAAACTTTCGCGGGCGATTTGCTCCAACTGCGCCCGCAAACTTGAACTGACAATTTTCACCACAATCCATTTAAAGGAGGAATGTTCGATGTCTTATAAAGTTTATTTGTATAACATCCCCAAAGTCTCAGAAGACGGCAAGCAATTAATTCCTGTCCCGGACAGCCAGGTGAAGGAGTTCGACGGCGTTGATGACGCAACGATATTCGCCGCCGAGCGTAAGAACAGCTTCGACCGGGTCGTGCTTATGCAGGAAGACAACGAGGGGCAAAAGACGGTCGTGAGATACGTGGATGGTGTGTAACACGAGCACAGACCATCGAGGCTGACAACGCTAGGCAGCGAGGGTGGCATGATCGACAACGTCCATGCGCCGATTAACGAATGGGAACCTACTACCGTCAACAATGAACTCGGCGAGGGAGAGGCGCATGTTTGGCGAGCGTCGCTCGATCAGCCTGCGGACATGATCGCGAAACTTGCGCCTCGTCTTTCGAAGGATGAATATCAAAGAGCCGAGAGGTTCTATCATCTCACAGATCGTCGTCGGTTCATTGCGGGGCGCGGAATTTTGAGGAAGATCATTTCCGCATATCTTGCGCTCGCTCCGGATGAGGCGCAATTCACATACAACGAATACGGCAAGCCGTTCATCTCGACCGATCAAAACCGCGGCGCATTGAGTTTCAACCTATCGCATTCCAACGGCATGGCGCTGTATGCGGTCACGCGGGGGAGGCGTGTCGGTATAGACGTCGAGTATATGCGTGATGATTTCGCCACGCTGGAGGTCGCCGAGCGTTTCTTCTCGAAGAATGAGTTTGAAGCGTTGAAAAGGGTACCGATCAATCAGAGGACTAAGGCCTTCTTCAACTGCTGGTCGCGCAAGGAGTCATACATCAAAGCGATCGGGATGGGAGTTTCGTATCCCTTGGAGAGGTTCACCGTATCCCTTGTATCTAATGTCGCGCCTGCGTTGCTGAAAGTAGATGCGGATGCGACCGAAGCGGCCCGCTGGAACATGTATGAACTCGATGTGGGGGAGGAATATGCGGCTGCCTTGATTGTCGAGAATCCGCCTGTGTCACTCAGGCGATTTCAATGGAATGAGTGAGTTTTCGAAAGAGCCATCGATGACGGATCGCGGACCTGGGTTTTTATCTGTAAAAGTCAAAACATAATCTGACAGTGAACATCTATCCGACAAAACTGGGCGCGTCAGGCCGGACGGAAGCGGTTACGATCGGCATTCGACGGGGACTAATTATGATCTGATGATAAACCCGGCGTCCATCTCCAGAATCGCGGCCCGTGTGCGGGATGTCAATAAACAGTCTTCAATTCAATAGCGCTGGGCCGCTTGAGTCCGTATCTGACCAGCCACTTTTCTCTCGACGTTCCCTTTCAAAGAACTTCTCTAACCAAGACCGGGGCATGGTTTATTCATTTGCGCTGGCGACCGAGCCGGTCTGCTGGAGCAGACCGAGCATATCCATGCTGCGCCAAGCCTCGACGATTTTGTCATTCTCAAATCTGTCGATAGTGATGCCCTTGAGCGTAACCACCTTTGCTCCAGACATCGAACGCTACTCGTGAGGCTGCTTTGTTCTGTTCAGACATTACTATTGCTCTCCTGATTTCTTCCGCCCATGCCGATGCAATGATTGACGAATCGCTTCAGACATATAAATAGATAGGTCGATTTGCGATTGCGTTTGCGGTAAAGAGGCGTGGCAGTTGGTTCTCGGCTTTACCCGATAAAATGGGGATCATTGATGAGTCAGTCGAGACTAAGTGTCAAGAATTAATTCTGTCTTGAACTTCAGCTCGCCTAGAGTGATACCGAAATATTGATAAAGCGCAGCCCTGTATTCCTCCTCGCTTTCAAGCAACCGCTCAGTGCGCCCGCCCCGCCCGGTTATTTTGAGTTGCATATTAAGCAGCGTTACTCGCCCGTCAGGAGTAGCCATCGTGCATACGCGTCGCTGAGTGTAGGGCGACTGTGGTGAAGTCTGCTGAAAACGGCACATCTCGGCAAAGTCTGCATACCGGTAAGGCTCAAGCGTGAAGTTATATAGATTTTTCCATGGAGCGGGCTGACGGCGCTGTTGAAGGATTAAATACTCGCCGCCGCGAATAATTCGATAGAGGTCGCCATCCCTTTCCTGCTCGCCCGGTTCGTCCAGCAGCAGCGGTTCGCGGAATGAGTCGCCAAAACCTACGTCAGCAAGCCAGCGTTGATCCAAGCTGACAAGCAAAGCTAGGTGATCGAATGGGGGATCGAACCCCCCTTCTTCACGCGCCCCGCCCGCGGAAAGCAGCTCAACTTTAAACCCAAACTCGGCGAGCAGGGCTGAAAATAGACCGTTCAGCTCATAACACACGCCGCCACGGCGCTCGCCGACAATCTTTGCGAACAGATGTGAATCGTTGAGGATGATCCGGCGGCCGAGCTGGTAATCCAAATTCTCAAGCGGAACTGCCAGCATGTGGGCGCGATGCAGAGACCGCAGCGTTTCGGCGGTAGGCTCCAGCGCGCCGCGATAGTTTATTCTTTTGAGATAGGCCGCTATATCCAATGCAACGAATCCGTCTTGTTAGGCCGCATCCATAAGCTTACTTGTTTTCAATGGCGTGAAATTTCAAAAGTCGGTCTCCTATCGTGAGGCTGACCCATGGCAACGAAGTTAACGGAACGGGCCATTTGATATTCACCTTTCGACGGCGCTCCTTTCGTCTCGCAATTTATCGGAAGTGTGAAAATACAGAGTGACGGAATTTTTGCTATGGACAGGATTCTACGCTTGGCGATTCGAGATGTGAAGAGAAAAGCCGGGCGAAAATGAGGCAAGCCGAGTGAGGCGCGGCCATGTTTCATCCTTGCCTCACTCGGCTTGTTATCACAGCAACAGGAATGCAATGCGCAAGTGCAATTACCGGGCCTGACTGACGACGTTGAATATAGGGCAGTTCGCCGGGGCAATGTTCCGAAACTCCACACAGGTTGCCCCGAAATACCACGAAAGCCGGGCGAGGCTTGTTGTAGGTCGATTCTGCGCAAAAAAGCCGGAGCGGCGTTCTAGGCTTCACGGCCAATCTTACCGTCATCCATCGGCGGTGGCGGCGGTGGCGGCGGTGGCGGCGGTGGCGGCGGTGGCGGCGGTGGGGGCGGTGGCGGTAATATGGCCGCTTCCTCGGCTTTCCCCGGTTTATGCCTAAGCAGCATCGCAAGAAAAATGCATGCGGTAATGCTCACGCCCAGACCGAAGGGCGCATCCGGCACGTTGAAGAAGAACTCGTTGTAGGCTAAGGGTCTGAATTCAAATCCGAGTTTTGAGATTTCTCTTGTAAGCAGGATATGAACCCAGATGTCGAATCCGAAACTGAACGTGAAAATGATTAACGGGGACACGATTTTCGGCAATTGTATTGCTTGGACGACAATAGAAGCTTTACGACCGAACGAATTATCCCGCCAAAGCGCAACCCCAGCCACAAGGCTGAGAATATAAATGCTGATTGGGATGGGTGCGATGATAAGGGTCAAGACATTAAAGGGTGTAGCCAAGAGCACCCAAATCAAGAGCCCAATGCCATCCACGCCGCCGACGATTTCCAGCACTGAGATTATTCGTACCCAAGTCTTTGACATTCAACCCTCGTTTCCTGTGGATGCTATATGGCGCCTAACGCATGGTTTTATGCTCCCTCGCCACCTCCGTAGTGTTTGTCTGTGCGCGGCATTCTACCCACGCTATGATTCGTACTCAATGTTTGCGGCGTAGTCGGCAGAGAAGCGCGCATGTGGTGGCTCTTGAGGTGACTTTCAGAAGTCGCAGCGCTGTGGGTCGATTGTGCGCAAAATCTCACACACGGCGTACATCCATTTCCCACATCAAATCCGTATTACCATCTGAACGACGCCTTACCATCTAGACACGCCGTATAAAGCAACATTGAATCGCCCCGTCCCCCAGTAGAGGGTGACGGGTATGGGCGTGTATCTGTCACCCTCATTGTTCTGGCGCTTCCCAGCGCCATATTCCACGCATTGTTGCCCCTCAAAGAAAGGAATCATCCATGGCATTCAACCTCGAAGAGTGGAATAAGCTGTCCGAGGCTGAGTGTGAGCGCCGCTACAAGCAACGCCTCCGCAACGAAGAGTGGGGCAAAAACCTAGCCGTCATCGTCGCGTTTGTCCTTCTTGTCTGGCTTCTCATCGCCGTCTTTCGCGCTTCTCCAGAAAACACTGTTGCTGAGCCAGGCCCGGCTTTCGCGGGCCGTCCCATAGAGCGTTAGTGCGACGAGGCGGCAAACTCACCGTCTCCCCTGACACGCCATTTCCCTTATTGCAGCGACATATTGTCACGTCTCACGCTCCTGTCCGAATTGATTGAGCGCCGCCATCCTTGCGGAATCAGGAGTTTAACGGGAGGTGGCGCGCTTGGCGCAAGTTTTGCCGAGGCGATTGGCGTACGACTTAACCTACCTAGTGAGGGCGTCAGGTATACGCTTTGTCCTGGCGCCCTCGTTTTCTTTGCGTCCGAAGAGTGCAGCGACCCGCCATCTCACCACCTCCGCGCCAATCTCAACCACATGCGCTTGCGGGACATTCGTGTAGCTTGTGAGACGGAATTGGCTACGGCAAAAAGGGCACGGTCAGCGGGCACAGGTTGTTATAACGTCGCTTTTGTTCGGCGCGTTCCCACTCAGCGTGGGATGCAGCAGAGAGCGCGCCGGGCAGCGCCCCAGCGAAAAGCCGGGAGGATTTGATTGCTCTCCCGGCTTTCGTGTTTGTGGCGACCTGCAATCTCTCCGACTCCGCGCCAATCGAAGCCTGCCGCAATAGGACCTGGAAGGTTTCAACCCTGCTCCTCGTGAATGCCGTGTATAGATACGCAGCCAATAAGCCTCTTTAACTCAGGGTCAGTAAATATCAAGAACTCTTCTGTTTTAGTCCTAAACGCAATAATCCTCACCCGGTCGCCGGTTTCCTTTTCTAGAGCGTTAACAAGAGCGTCGCCACCCTCAATTTCACCGAGCTTAAGGTGTTTGAGCATCGATACCCGCGCGCTATAGATGCCCAAAATCTGTTTTGTAGCGACAGAGATGTCTCCTACTAGATAAGTCGTCGTCAGCGCGCTCTCCAACGCGCTGATACACCTCTGTACTACAGCGATAGATTTACTGAGAGAGAGAATGTCTATAATTCGAGATTTGGTTACCAAATCTATTATCATTGGCGATCTCCTGGGCGGTTCATGCGCCATGCTTTGTATTGCTCGACCAGCCGTTTAAGAGCCTGCTCCGGCGTCAGGCTCTCGTCAATGTAGATTGTGACAGATACGTCGCCGACGGCGAGCGTCGAGCGGACGCAGGTTTCTTTGCCCGTCAGGCCGAGCTGCCATTGTCGCGACTCCACGTCGTCCGGCGCTGGAAAGCTCAGGCTGTCTTTGCCGCCGCATATGTGTAGGTAGTACTGCATAGTTTCGCCTCCGTGATTAGCAGGGTAGGGGAGCGGCTACGTCAAGGCCAGTTCTGCGGCCAGGTCCGCCGACACTTTACCCTGTCTCTACCGAATACCTCATCCTGTTGGTACCGAAAATGTCATCCGGGAGCTTTATGTCAGAACCTCACCAACTCGATAAACTCAATTTCGACTCTTCCTCGTCAGCTTGGCCAATAGCGCTTCTCATTCTTTAGCACATGCCATGCCATTCTCCCATTATCCAGCCATAGTTCCGAGATAAGCAGTTTTGCCCATTCAGGAGAATCGATATTGTCGTGCCAAGCCGTTTCTTGCGGTTGGAGTTGCTGTCAGTCCGAGTCGGGACCAGTTCGACCACAACTACATTATGCTGCCCGCTGATACCGATGGCGAAGGCCGCCGACCTCGAGGATTGCGATGACCGGGCCTTTCTTTCCGGATTCGACGGACGGGGGAATGGGAGAGTTCTGATCGAGTGATTGATGTGGCCCGAAATTGTTGTAATAGCGGAAATACTTTTTCAAAATTCTTCGAAGATGCTCTTCGGAGAGTACAATCACGTGGTCGAAACACTCTCGGCGAATACTGCCGATCACTCGTTCCGCATAGGCGTTTGGCTGCATCATCAAATGCACCTGAAGAGAACCACCCACACAGAAGTTTCCGAATCATTCATCCTTTCCATCCACTCACCAACCGCGAATTCGATCTGCATTCCTGTTACCCGCCGCCGAAAATCGTTTCCGTAGATAGAAACTCGATCTCGTAGCAGGAAGCGCGGGGCGGTGTCTTCCGTAAAGGCCTCGATCATCTGCTGCGCAGTCCAGAGGGAGGTCGGATGCTCAGTAACGTTGAAATGAACGACTTGACGCCTCTCGTGTAAGAGGATGATAAAGCAGTAAAGATTACGAAAGGTCGCAGTGGGAACGGTAAAGAAATCGATGCCGATTGTTGGCTAAGGGCGAGGATTTCAGCCATCAGTTCCACATGAGGCACAAAGAATGAGCGTGCAAGGGTAAGGAGAAAAGGGAAGAGCCGCATAAAAGAGAAGCAAGGTCACGAAATTTGGAACCGCAAAGTCGGAGAGTAGTATTAAGGGACAGATCTCGTAAGTGCAAGCATCCAATGGTCGGATGGGATTTTAGGTATCTACAGGAGTTAGCAGCGTTGAAAGAAGGGCAGAGAGCGGAGGCGTACTTCACCGGGCCGGTGAGGGAAAGCTACCCCGTGCAAGCTACCGCCGCCGAGATCACAATCCTTGAGGAATAGGAGTGGGCGCGTTGAGTGGCGCCCGCGATATGAACGACAAAGCGCCCGAAGAACAACTCGACAGCTTCATCGCCAAGTACATTCCCGAAACCGGAGCGTTGGCTCAGGAGGCGCTCGCCAAGATGCGGGCGCGTCTCCCCGGCGCCATCGAGCTTGTCTACGACAACTACAACGCGCTCGCCATCGGCTTTAGCCCGACGGAGCGGACATCGGACGTGATTTTCTCGATCGCGTTGTACCCGCGATGGGTCAGCTTTTTTTCTTCTATGGAGTCGGTCTTCCCGACCCACAGAAGCTGCAGAAAGGGAGCGGCAATACAGTTCGTCACATTGTTCTTGAAAACGCGTCGGATTTGGATAAACCGGCAGTCAAAGCGCTGATGAAGCATGCGCTCGAACGCGCTGACAAACCGCTGGACAAGGCGAACCGTAGCCGGATCATTATCAAGTCCATTTCGGCGAAGCAGCGTCCGCGACGCCCCGCATAACACGATTTACTCGAATAATTCTGGTCCGAATTGAGGAGGCGCCTAATGGAAACTCTGCGGCAGGATCTGTCTTACGGTTTTCGCACGTTATTCAAAAATCCCGGCTTCACCGCCGTGGCCGTGTTATCGCTGGCCATCGGCATAGGGGCCAACAGCGCAATCTTCGGCGTGATCAACGCGCTTTTGTTGCGGCCACTGCCTTATCAGGACGCCGATCGCCTGGCCATCCTCTGGCAACGCTCGCCAGGGTTGAACGTGGCGCAGGACTGGTTTTCGCCCGGACAATGCCTGGACGTGAAGGCGGAGAATCAGGTCTTCGAGCAGGTGGCTGTGACCATCGGGGCGAGTTTCAACTTGACTGGACAGGGAGGGCCGGAACACGTTGACGGCGCGCGTGTCACGTCATCGCTCTTTCCGCTTTTGGGCGCGAAAGCGGCGCTGGGCCGCGTCCTCTTGCCTGAAGAGGACTCTCCTGGAAAGCCCGCGACGGTGATCTTGAGCCACGGATTCTGGCGCCGACGTTTCGGCGGCGATCCACAGGTGATCGGTAAAACACTGGTTCTGAGCGGATCCAGCTTCGAGATCGTCGGAGTAATGCAGCCCGGATTCTCCCTGACCAAAGAGGTCATGCTTACCGTGAACGCGATAGAGAGGGCGGACGTGTTGCTGCCTCTGCCGATGAGTGAGGGGGCGCGTACGAACCGCGGGAACGAAGATTTCAACATCTTCGCAAAGTTGAAGCCGGGCGTATCTCTTGCGCAGGCGCAGGCGGATATGGATGTGATCGCGGGCCGGATGAAGCAGCGGTACCCGGAGAACTATCCGGCGCACGGCGGACTCACCATCAGCGTCGTGCCATTGCTCAAACAGGTCGTCGGCGAGATTGACCTGGCGCTCTATGTGCTCCTCGCCACGGTTGGTTTTGTGTTGCTGATCGCTTGCGCCAACGTGGCCAACCTGCTGCTTGCGCGCGCCACGGTTCGGCAAAAAGAGATTGCGATTCGCGCCGCGGTCGGCGCCAGCCGGGCGCGCATTGCCCGCCAACTATTGACCGAAAGCGCGCTGCTGGCGTTGACGGGCGGCATGCTGGGAATGGTCATTGCGCTTGGAGCGGTCGAAGCGTTGCGCGCGTTCGGCCCGGAGAATATTCCGCGACTGAATGAAATCGGTGTTGACGGCCGGGTGGTGGCGTTTACCTTCTTCATCTCGATGCTGACCGGCATCGTTTTCGGATTGGCGCCGGCGCTGCGGGCTTCGCGCGTCGACCTGAACGAGACGCTTAAGGAAGGCGGGCGCGGCGCGGATAGGGGACATGGCCGTCACATGACGCGCAAGCTGCTGGTGGTCTTCGAGTTCGCCCTGTCGTTGATCGTCCTGATTTGCGCGGGGCTGCTGATTCGCAGTTATCGACGCGTCGTGAACGCCCATCCCGGCTTCGATTCGCACAACGTTCACGCCATGCGTTTGTCCCTGCCCGGCGCTAGATATTCCACGCCGGAATCCATCGTCGGGTTCTTCCGGCAGGTCGATGAAAGGTTGGAACGGACGCCGGGCGTCGAATCGGTCGGAACGAGTTATTCACTGCCGATGAGCGCGGTCGCTTTCGCATGGGAGCCGATCACCATCGAGGGATACGCGCCTCCGACGGCGCAGGACACGATCATCTCCAACGTTCGCATCATCAATCCCGGTTACTTCGACGTGATGCGCATCCCGCTGAAACTGGGGCGCTATTTCACCGGGCAGGACATCAAGGGCGCGCAGGAAACCGTCATCGTCAATGAAGCCCTTGCCGAGCGCTTCTGGCCGAATGAGCATCCGATCGGCAAACGATTGCAGCGTGGAGAATCAGGCCCGTGGAGGACGGTCGTCGGCGTGATCAGCGACACCAAGGAGTACAGCGCCGAAAAAGAGCCGCCGATCGCCGTTTACTATCCGGCGGAGCAGGTTATCGCCCGGAACATGTACCTGGTCATTCGAACAACATCCGATCCGGTTCCGATGACGGCGGCGATCGTCAAGGAGATTCAAGCCGTGGACCCTGAAATGCCCGTCTATGACGTCGGTTCGATGGATCAACGGCTATACGGATCGCTGGCGCGCCAACGTTTCTCGATGTTCCTGCTGGGAGTGTTCGCCTTGATCGCGCTGATTCTGGCCGCAATCGGCGTCTATGGCGTGATGGCCTATTCGGTCAGTCAACGGACGCATGAAATCGGCGTCCGCATTGCGTTGGGAGCGCGCCCGGACGCCATTTTGAGACTGGTCATCCGGCAGGCGTTGATTTTAGCCGCGCTGGGCATCGCCATCGGCCTTGTAGGCGCATTCGCTTTGACGCGCGTCATGTCCAGCCTGCTTTTCGGCGTCAGCGCAACTGATCTTCTTACGTTTGTGATAACCTCATTGCTACTCGGAAGTATAGCTCTGATGGCCAGCTATATCCCGGCTCGCCGGGCGGCGAAGGTTGACCCAATAGCTGCATTGCAACATGAGTAAATATCAAGCAGATGATGGGCGACCTGCTTTACCAGGTCAGTCCCCGCGACCCGCTGGTCTTCGCCGCCGCCTTCGTCGCGCTGATGCTTGCGGCGTTGAGCGCATGTTTTGTGCCGGCATGTCGGGCGACGAAAGTTGACCCGATGATTGCGTTGAGAAGCGAATGAGTCATTCTCCTCGTCCCGGAGCGCCGCCGCGCAAGAACCAAACGGCGCGTCACTTGATCGTTTATGCCAAACCGAAAACCGCTCGAATTTTCTGCCGGAAATAGTCGCAGGCAATGTATCCTGCCAGGGTTCAAGCTCATGGAGAGTCGTTATCCGGCGGGCTTCATGCGAGAGCGCCACACGCACGCATACGCCAGCTTTCATTTCTCGTTTCATGGCGGCTGTGTCGAGAAAGAAAGGCAGCGCGTCAGCGAGTCGATACTCTTCACGCTTTCATTTCAACCCGCAGGTCACGAACATTCCTGCCGCTGTTCTGACGAGGGGCTGCATTCGTTGTCGCTGGAACTGGAGCGCGATTGGCTGAGTCGACTGCGGGAATATGCCGTTTGTCTCGATCAGCCGGGAAGTTTTCAATCACCGCAGATTCAATGGCTGGTAGCGCGGTTACGAAACGAATTAGCGGTGATGGAACCCGCCTCGCCGCTCGTGCTCGAAGCGCTGGCCCTGGAACTGGCCGTAGAAGCTTCGCGCCGTCAACTCAAAACGCCGGAGCGACAGTGGCCGCACTGGCTCGGTCGCGCGCAAGAATTTCTGCACGCGCATTATCGTGAACCGCTTGGGACAAGACGACAACTTGTCCCACGATCAATTTGCATTGTTTCAGGGCATCAGCGCCGCTGAAATGAATGACCCCTTCTCAACGCTGAATTACTTCGACCCGCAGTCCGGCAGGCCCCTCCACAAAGACGTATTTCAGCGAGCCGAAGGTTCTCGGCTCTGATGTGAACTTGACGCCTTTGGCTTTCAGCTCCGCGATGGATTTGTCCAGGTCGACCGCGCCCCAGCCCAGATGATCAATCGCGCGCCCCTTGCTCGCCGCCGTCTCCTCGTTGCTCTTTTGCGCCAGCACCCAGACCGGGCCGTACCTGAGCGCGTCAATCCGCCCTTTGAGCTTGGCTCGTTCGCCGCCGAAGCTCTCGCTGATCCATTTCATCAACGCTTCCGGATCGGCGCCGCGCAGGTGGATGTGATGGAAGCCGGGCGTTTCACTATCCTGCACGACCTCGATCTTCACGCCCCAGGGGTCTTCAATGAAACCAAGCTTGAAGAGATTGGGCACGTCACGCGCCGCCATCGTAACTTTGACGCCGGCTTCGGGCGTTTGCAGTTCTTTCATCTTCGCGTCGAGGTCGCTGAACGAAAAGCCGATGTGATCAATCACAGAGCCGGCGCTCGGAGCGGCCCCGTCAGCCTTCAGAAACATCAGGCGCGTCGAACCGAAAGAGACCTCGCCTGCGCCCGGCCCTTTCGTGCCGCCCATATATTTGACGTACCAATCAATAGCTTTGGCCGGATCGGGCACTAACAGATGGACGTGATCGTAAGGCGCGGTGGCCGTTTGAGCGCTCGCGCCTTGCCCCGCCGCTTCGCCTTTCGGTTCCAGCCCCAGATGCTCGCGGAACCAGTTGGCGGCGGCGTTGGAGCTGATCTCAAACGCCTCGTTGATGTACATCTCGAAATGCGTGATGCCGGGCACGCTGATCAGCTTCTTCGGGCCGGTCAGCGCTTCCATTGCGGCGTAGGCATGGTCGCGGTTGTTCATCAATTGTTCTTTCTCGGCCACGATGAAAAGCACGGGCCGATCGCCGACTGCTTTAAGGTGATGAAATGGGCGGTACTCGGCGACCGCCTGCTGTGTCTCTACGTCTACCATCCGCCGTACCGAAAAGCCAGTCTCGAATTCGCCGCCCAGCCCGGTGCGCGCGCGTTTGATCGCGTCTTCGAGCTGCGCGCCTCGAATGGGCGCAGGGCCGGGCTGAGAAGCCTTGCCCGCGATGGCGGGAACTTGCGCCGCCACAGCCCTGACGCGCGCATCCAGCGCCGCCGTCATAATCGAGTGGCCGCCCGCGAAGCTCGAACCCCAGACTCCGATGCGATCGGGATCAACGCCCGGCTCGCCTTGCAGGTAGGAGATGGCGTTGCGGTAATCCTCGACCATCTTCATCGGCAGCAGCCGCGTCCGCGTCAACACCACGTCCATTTTCGTTTTGATAACCCGCTTGCCGTCGAGCGCCTGGCTGGGATCGGCCGTCGTCACGGTGGGCTGCGCCTGCGCGATGAAAGGATCACTCGATCCCCAGCCGCGATAATCAATCACCAGCGCCACCAGGCCCCGTTCGGCAAAGCGCGCGCCGTATTTTTCAATCGAGAAGTGCGTGCCCGCCCAACCCTGACCGAGCACCACGCCGGGCGTCTTGCCGCTTGTGGAGAATCCTTTGGGGTAGAAAATCTTCGCGTAACAGCCGACGCCGTCACTGTGGTAGGTGACTTCTTTGGCCGTAACGCCTTCGGCCATCTTGTATGCCCAGTCTTCCGGCGTCAGGCCGCTCTTGATCTTGTTCTCCTGCGCAGGGCCGGCGACGGCCAGACAACACAACGCAACCATAGTCATCAACTTGTTCATAGTTCGCCTCTCGGGTTTGTAGTTCAATTACTTGAGACATGTACCGCCATCCACCGTGATGACTGCGCCATTCACATAAGCCCCGGCGCGCGACGCCAGATAGATTGCGACCCCGGCCATGTCCGCCGGCGCGCCCTTGCGTTGCAGTGGGCAGCCTTCAATGATCTTCTGCTCGAAATTGTCCAGCAACCACTCGGTCATCTTGCTCGGAAAGAAGCCGGGCGCTACCGCATTCACCGTCACTCCGCGCGGGCCCAGCTTTACGGCCAACACCCGCGTCATGTGATGCGCTGCGGCCTTGCTTGCCGAGTAAGCGTAGTTGTCCACGAAAGGAATGTGGATGCCGTCAATCGAGCCGATGTTGATGACGCGAGCGGGATCGTCCGGGCGCGCCGCCGCTTCGAGTTGCGGCAGCAGTTGCTGCGTCAAAAAGAAAATTCCCTTGACGTTCGTGTCCATCACCTTGTCCCAGCCTGCTTCGGGGTATTCGTCGAGCGACGCGCCCCAACTGACTCCGGCATTGTTGACCAGAATGTGCAACGCCTGCTCCCGCGTCTTGATCTCACGGGCGAGCCGCTGACAACCGGCGACGGAGGCGAGATCAGCGGGAATCGAAATGCATTCGCCGATCTCGGAAAGCTGTCTGGCCGTCTCGTCGCAGGCCTGCGCCTTGCGCGCGGAGATGTAAACCTTCGCGCCCGCCTCGACGTAGCCGCGCGCGATCATCGCGCCGATGCCGCGCGAGCCGCCCGTGACGAGAGCTGTTTTTCCCGCGATCGAAAACAGATCGCCAATGTTGATTGTCTGTTCGCTCATTTACTTTCTCCTGTTTACGCTGTTTATGGACGCCGCCGCTATTTCTTCAAATGCTGATCGAACCATTCGATAGCGAGCTTGACCGCCTGCTCGCGCGCCGTGCTGTAAATGCCGTAGTGCGTAATGCCGGGGACGAGCACGTACTTCTTCGGTTGCGGGGCGCGCTCGTAAGCCAGTTTCGCGTGATCTTCGATGTGGAATAACTCTTCCTTCTCCGCATCAATGAAGAGCGCCGCGCAATTTTTGAGCCGGGCCGCGTCCTCGACCGGCGAGTAAAGCAGCAAATGATCGCGGATCGGCGCGCCGATCAGATTGCCGATCACGCGCATCTGGCGCGGCGGCGGGTAACCAAGCTCGCCGCGCGCCCGCCTGGTGGCTTCGTCATAGGCTAGTTTCAACTGGTCAGCTTCGCTCCCCGCCAGCACGGCCATCGCCGGCGGACGCGAATCGAGCGCGGCCACCTGGCTGACAATGGCTTTAACGCGCGGATCGCGCGCGGCGACGTAAACGACGTGGCCGCCCGAATAACTCGAACCGCGCAGGCCAATGCGATCTTTGTCCACCATAGGTTCACCCATCGCCCAATGAATCGCGTTGAACCAATCGGTGACGAACTCCAGAGGGTCAACCACTTCGCGCACCTCCACGACTTCGGCGGTGAATTTCTGCGCCTGCCCATAGGTGGGTTTGACCGGCGAAGCGCCCGTCAAAATCAACCGCGAATCGCTCTCGCCCCAGCCGCGATAATCGAAGGACAACACCAGATACCCCGCGTTCGCCAGATCAATCGAATCGCGACGAAAGCCCGCCGCCGTGCCGCCCCATCCGTGCGCCTGAATGATTGTCGGGAGCTTTTTGCCTGCTAGCGATTTGAGCGAGAAGAGTTCACCGTACATTCGTACGCCTTCACTCATGATGTTGACGGGGCGGTAATCAATGTTGTCAGGCGGTTTGAAACTGGCCGCCGCGGCTTGCTGTTGCGCGGCCGAATCTGGCGGGCGGTTTCCCGCCGTTGGCTGCTGCTGACTGGTCTGCGCCAGGACGACGGCGCCGAGCAAGACGGCCCACGTCGCGCAAGCGATGCGCATGGTAATGGTTCTATATTTGAACAAGACCTGCCTCCTTTGTATGCGGATGATTCCGCAGGTTGATGCGCGCTCTATCTCAAACCTTCAATCGCCCTTCGATAGAAAACCGATCAAACTGATGCGGCGGATCGAAACTGATCACAGCTGTCCAAATCGGCGGCATTCGTCCAATCCGCCTTCTATCCAACGCGGTTTTTCTTTTGCCTTGCCTGCCTCCAAATGCTCAACCCTTACGAACGTTTATGGCTTGCCATCCGGCAGCGCAAATAGCAGCACAGTCGCCGATCCGCGCTGCGCGCGCCAGAAGCCGCTCGCGTTGCCCGAATTGACGGCCACATACTGCCGCCCATTGATCGCATAGGTGATGATCCCGCCGTTGATCGGCCCGCCCGCATTGAAGCGATAAAGCGCCTTACCATCGCGCGCGTCCAGTACCAGAAAATCGCCAGTCAACTCGCCCGTAAAAATCAACTCAGCCGAAGTCGTCGTCACCGCCGCTAGCAACGGGCGTTGCGATTCATACTTCCACCGCACAGCGCCCGTCGCCGCGTCAATCGCCGTCAACCAGCCGCGCGATTTTTCCGGCGGGTCGTAGGTATACGTCCCGCCCATAAACCCGCGCGATTCGCCGCGGCGAAATTCCTTCGCTTTTTTGAACACCCCGCACCAATCCGCCGCGTTGACGAACAACATATTCAAGCCGGGATTGTAGGCAGGCCCGTTCCACTGCACTCCGCCCAGCACGCCTGGACAGGCATAGACGCCTTCCATCGTCAGCGGCGCGTCCACATTCTTGCGTGTCGTTACCTCGACCTCGTACAAATGCTCGCGCGTCTCGCGGTCGAGCACGTGCAGCATTCCGTCTTTGCCGGCGGTCGTCACCAGCTTGCGCATTTTGCCGTTGACCTTCGTTTCAAACAGCGGACTGACCTGCGTCAAATCCCAGTCGTGAAAGTCCGCGGGCACGAGCTGATAAAACCACTTCAGCTTACCAGTGCGCGCGTCGAGCGCCAGTATCGAGTTGGTGTAAAGATTCGTGCCAAGTCGCGAATCGGTATAAAAATCCGGCGCGGGATTCGACACCGGCGCGTAAAGCACACCTTTTTCGGCATCGAGCGAAAACGGCGCCCAGACCCCGCCGCCGCCCGTCTCACGCGCCGCAGCGTCTTTCCAGGTTTCCGCGCCCGGCTCCCCGTCGTCAGGCACCGTGTTGAAGCGCCAGACCTGCTCGCCGTCTTCCAGCCGAAACGCGCCGACCCAGCCCTTGACCCCGGCTTCGCTGCCTGCCGGGCCGATCAGAATCAGGTCTTCATAAAGCAGCGGCGCCATCGTGAAACCGGCTTCGCGTTTCTTGCGATCCAATACCTGGCGTTCCCAGAGCAGCTTGCCGTCGGCGGCGTCGTAAGCCAGTAAATAACCGTCGTGCGTGCCGCGCACGAGCTTGCCGTCCTTGAGCGCGGCGCCGCGATTCATCGGCCAGCCGTCCGGCCCTTTGGGCTTACGGTCAACGCGCCATTTCACTTCGAGCGTCGCGGCATCCAGCGCCATAGTCGAATTAGTCGTCGCCACGTAGAGCGCGCCTTGATAGACGAGCGGATTGTTGTGAAAGACGCTGGCGTCAGCGACTTGATAGATAGCCACCGGTTGCAACGAAGCGGCGTTGCGGCGGTTGATCTGCTTGAGGTCCACGAACCGCTGCCCGGCGTAATCGTGATTCGGCATCAGCCAATCGGTCGTGTTCTGCGCGGCGTTCAATTCGGCTTGCGTGGGCTTGGCCGTGCTCGCTTTTGCGCCGCTGTTGAAAAACGCTGGCGCGGCGGTCGTTGGAGCAGGCGCGCCGGATTGCCTCGCAATTTTGGTTCGCTTCATCAGCGCCTCATCCGCCGCGAGTTCGCGCGGCCCGGCGGCGTATCCATTGCTCGCCAGCATGAAAGCCACGATGTCGAGGTATTGTTGAACGCTGAGTGAATCTGGCTTGCCATAAGGCATCTGCAGTTTGGTGATGTAATAAAGCTCGTCGAGCGTGCGGTCGTTCCACTTCGCCATGAAACGTTCGCCCGCGAGCGGGCTGGAAGGCGCGCCTTCGAGGTTCTGGCCGTGGCACGATGCGCAATGCTGAGCGTAGAGCGGCTTGCCGCGTTCTGCCTGCGCCTGTGTGAATAGGCGGTCGGGTGGCTGCGCTGACCCGACGGCAAAGCTCAGACCAATTCCGGCGCAAAGGAGCGCCGCAGTGAAAAATCCATACTTCCTGATTCGGTGAAGAGAGACCTTCGTTTTCATGCATGCTCCTGTTTTATTGAAGTCGCGGCTTCTCGCGCAGAAAATCCACTTCCGGCTCATAGCCGATAAACGCCGAGACCACTTCCAGCCAACGTTGATTCTCTTTCGCCCACACCGGCGCGGTGTACTTGATGCCCGACTCAAAAGTCGCCCTGCGAAACGCGTCGTAATCCTTGAACCACAACTCGGTCATCCGCACCCACGGCGTTTTGATCGGAGAGTCCTTGACGGCTTTGTAGCTGATATAACGCAGCAGTCCCGGCATCTGTTTCGCTTCCTGCGTGTGAACATTGAGATACCATTTCTCGCCGTCTTCAAGCGCGACGCCGTCGGGGTAGCGCATCAGGAAGACCCAGCGCAGAAACGGACGCTCTTCCGGGGTCGGCTCCTTTTTGCCAAGAAAATCATCAGTCGGCATGGCGGGAATGATGATCGTCGCCATAGGGCGAGCCGCGCTCGCTAAACCGCTGTTAGAGCCGCCCCAGGGCGCTTGCGTGTAAGGCCGCGTGTATGGCGATGCTTCACGCCATGCCTCGACGCTGTCGTACCAGAGTTCGGTATAGCGTCCCCGATAAGGATTGAAGCGATCCGCCTCGGCCGGAACCTGTTTGGCGCGGTAAGTTTCGTAACGTCGCAGCCACGGCCCGAAAAACCGCACGCATTCAGGAGCGTGGTGGCGGAAATACCAAATGTCGAAGACATCGAGGCTCACCGCCGGCTCGAAGATGAAGACGTGGCGAATCATCGCCTCCGCCGGTTGCGCCACGAGCGCGGCCAACAGGCAGGCGGTGAGCGCCGGTTTCATGCGCATGAACATACTTCCTCCTTGCTGACAGAGAAACTGTCTTTTCTCGCATTTCCCATTTTCCGATCGCCATTTTTCATTTGTCATTACTGCGCGCGCCTCCTTGGGCAATGAAAAATGACGAGTGGAAAATGGAAAATGGATCGGGCTCGAATCAGAATTCAATCCGCCCCGTCACCTTGATCACCCGGTCCGACCCCGCCACCGTGCCGAGGATCCGCCCGAAGGTGTTGGAGTTGATGTTGAGATCCGGATTGGTGAAATACGGCGTGCTGGTCAGATTGAACGCATCAGCGCGCAGCTTCAGCGCAGTGCGCCCGGTAATCCGGATGCGCTTCAAGAGGTTGAAACCGAGGCGGAACAGTATTGTTGCCCCGGACCGTCCAGTCTTTTACGAAACGTTTAATTACTTCCAACTGCATCGAGTCGTATTGCGAGCTTCCAGGGTTCGATTGTCATCGCCACGCGCGCTGCCTGAGCAATGAGCGATGAAAACTGACAACTGAAAAATGGGAGTAACTTTGCGTACTGTCTGAATCAGAATTCGATGCGGCCTCCGATAGTGATCACCCGAGCATCCCCAATCGTCGTGGTTATCCGCCCGAAGCCGTTCTGGTCATTGATGTTCGTATTCGGATTCCCAAACCGCGGAGTGTTTGTGATGTTGAAAGCGTCGGCGCGGAAAGTAAACGCGACGCGCTCCGTGATGTGGAACCGCTTGAGCAGATTCATGTCCAGGCGCCAGAAGCCTGGCCCGGTCAGATAGTTCTGCTGCAAGTTGCCGAACTGGCCCGGCAATGGGTTTACCAGAATCATATTTCCTGAGGTGTCTGTGATCGCCCG
>Ga0081455_10002285_pt1 | contig 22872 bp, 26 predicted proteins | sample TabmetS3T2R1_FD_70207 | JGI IMG/M metagenome (GOLD analysis project Ga0081455, IMG submission 70207) | Tabebuia heterophylla rhizosphere microbial communities from the University of Puerto Rico - S3T2R1 | ecosystem: Host-associated > Plants > Roots > Rhizosphere ...
GAGCCAGAGCGGCAGGTGCCCTGCATAGTGCTCGATGAGAATGCCGGTGAAGCGCTCGAGCGAGCCGAACATGGCGCGATGGATCATCACCGGCAGCTTCTTCTCGCCGTCAGGGCCGATATAGAAGGCGCCGAGCCGGCCCGGCATGTTGAGGTCGACCTGGATCGTGCCGCATTGCCAGTCGCGGCCGATGGCATCGCGCAACACATATTCGAGCTTCGGCCCGTAGAAGGCCCCCTCGCCCGGATTGAGCTCGTAGTTCAGCCCCGCGGCCTCGACCGCGCGTTTGAGCGCGGCTTCCGCCTTGTCCCACACCTCGTCGGCGCCGACCCTTTTGGCCGGCCGGTCGGAAAACTTGATGCGTACGTCCTCGAAGCCGAAGTCGCGATAGATCGACAGCATCTGCTCGTTCAGCCTGATGCATTCCTCGGTGATCTGATCCTCGGTGCAGAAAATATGCGCGTCGTCTTGCGTGAAGTGACGCACGCGCAACAGCCCGTGCAGGGCGCCCGACGGCTCGTAGCGATGCACCTTGCCGAACTCGGCGATGCGTAAGGGGAGATCGCGATAGCTCTTCAGGCCGTGCTTGAAGATCTGCACATGGCCCGGGCAGTTCATCGGCTTGCAGGCATAGACGCGCTCGTCGGGCGTCTCGGTGACATACATATGGTCGCCGAACTTCTCCCAATGGCCCGACTGTTCCCATAGCGTGCGCTCCATCATGTCGGGCGAGTTCACCTCGACATAGCCCCATGCGTTCTGGCGCCGGCGCATATAGCCGATCAGCGCCGTGAACAGGGCCCAGCCCTTTGGATGCCAGAACACGGCGCCTGGCGCTTCCTCCTGGAAGTGAAACAGATCCATCTCGCGGCCCAGGCGGCGGTGGTCGCGCTTCTCCGCCTCCTCGAGCTGGTGGAGATAAGCCTTAAGCTCCTCCTCGCTCGCCCACGCCGTGCCGTAGATGCGCTGGAGCATCGGCTTCGATGAATCGCCACGCCAATAGGCGCCAGCGATCTTCAGCAGCTTGAAGCCTTTGCCGACCTTGCCGGTGGACGTCATATGCGGCCCACGGCAAAGATCGAGCCAGTCGCCTTGGCTATAGAGTCTGATCTCCTCGCCTTCGGGGATCGCGTCGATCAGCTCGACCTTGAAAGTCTCGCCTTTTTTCTTGAAGAGGTCCTTGGCCTTCTTGCGATCGACCACTTCGCAGGCGAACGGACGGTCGCGGGCGACGATCTCGCGCATTTTGGCTTCGATCTTGGGAAGATCCTCAGGCGTGAACGGCTCCTCGCGCGCGAAGTCGTAATAGAAGCCGTTCTCGATCACCGGGCCGATGGTGACCTGCGTACCGGGATAAAGCTCCTGCACGGCTTCCGCCATAACATGCGCCGCGTCGTGACGGATAAGGGCAAGCGCCTCGGGATCCTCGCGCGTCAGGATGCGGATCTTGGCATCGCCCTTGATCGACGCGGCGAGGTCGCGCGTCTTTCCGTCGAGCTCTACCGCGACCGCCTTCTTGGCGAGCGACTTCGCGATCTGTTCGGCGACCTCGCGGCCCGTGATGCCGGATTTAAAGGCGCGGGCCGAACCATCGGGAAATGTCAGGGAGATTTGTGACACGTCGTTGCTCCTCTCACTCCTGCGTACCAGCGCAGGTAAGGGATCATGGTCAGTTGCAAGCGCCTTTTACCGGGATTTGATCGTCGCGTCACGGGGCATCAGACGCCACTTCCCGTAGCGCCAGGGCGCAAGGGGATGACGCTCGTTTGTGAGATCAGGCACCGGGTCGAAGCCGTGGCTGCCCCAAGGATGACAGCGACAGAACCGCGCCAGCGCGAGCCAGCCGCCCTTCCATGCGCCGTTCCGATCGATGGCTTCGCGCGCATAGTCCGAGCAGGTGGGAAGATGCCGGCAATTGACGCCGAGCAGCGGCGACAATGTCAGGCGATAGAGCCCGATCGCGCCGAGCAACGGCGCCTTGGCGGCGCGGCGGAGCAGGCTCAAGGACAAGGTTCTCCGCTCTTGCGGGTGAACATGAATTTCCCGTTCTCCTTGCGCGCGCCAAGATCGATATCGCTGTAATGGGCAACTTCGGTGGAGCAGCGCGTGCCAACCTCAAGATAGAGCGCCGGTCTGTCGGTGCGATTGATCAAATGATGCCCGTCGGCCTTTCCGGCGGGAAAGCCGGCGACCATTCCGGGACGCAGCATCGTTTCGCCTGCATCGGTAACGAGTGTGATCTCCCCCTCGAGCACATAGACGAACTCATCCTCGTTCTCATGCCAATGCCGCTGCGAGGACCAGGCACCTGGCGCAAGCGTCACCTGATTGACGCCGAATTGGGTCAACCCAAGCGGATCGCCGAGCGCCCGCTTCTCGCGGCCCTGTAGCGGATCGCCGAAGGGCGCCGGGTAAGCACTCCCGAGCCTTGGGGTCACGCTTTTGGGGTCGAGCCAGCTACGCATGCGCCATCTCCTTCATCCGCCTGGCCTCGATCTCGGCGATCGCCGCCTCGACCGCGTCGAACACGAGCAGCGTCGAGGCATGCCGCGCCTTATAGTCGCGCACCGGCTCGAGCACGGCGAGGTCGCCCCATTTGCCGTGCGGCGGAGGACCGCCCTCTTTCAGCATCTTGCGCATCGCCGCGCCCACGCCCCGTAACTCCTCCGCACTCGAGCCTATGATCTCGCGCCCCATGACGGACGCGGAAGACTGGCCAAGCAGGCAGGCTTTGACGCTCTGGCCATAGTCGCTCACCACATCGCCCTGCATGGCAAGGTCGACCGTCACCGTGCTGCCGCACAGCTTCGAGTGTGCCGTGGCCGTGGCCTGCGGGGCCTCAAGCCTCGATGTGCGCGGAATGGCGGCAGCCAACTCGAGAATGCGCTGGCTATAGATGTCCTCGGGCAATGTCATGCGTCTGTCTTGCTTGGTCGTGGCCGAGTGGCTCGCTTTGCAGGCGGAAATCACGCATTATATATGCAGCCGAGCGCGTAGATGAGAGGGCCAGGGGGGAGAGGCGCTTGCACGCAAGTGGTTGACGAGGCCGTCATACTGTCCCAATTGAACCGGCAGAACGGCCTAAGGCCGATACGCGTTAAGACAAGGAAAGTCTCGAGAACCATGGACGCCACGGTTAAGAAGCTCAGAACGCGCGCACAAGCCGAGATCGGCCGTGGCACCCAGAGCATCATTCGCCCGTCACGCGAGGAGGCCGAGGAGGCAGTCCGCACGCTCATCGCCTATGCCGGCGACGACCCCGACCGCGAGGGCCTGCGCGAGACGCCGCGCCGCGTTACGAGCGCCTATGACGAGTTTTTCGCCGGCTACCGCGAGGACCCGCTCGAGGTGCTGTCGCGCACGTTCGACGAGGTGGCCGGCTATGACGACATTGTGATGCTCCGCGACATCGAGCTCCACTCGCATTGCGAGCACCACATGATCCCCTTCGTCGGCAAGGCGCATGTCGCCTATTTCCCGACCGACCGGGTGGTCGGCATCTCCAAGCTCGCCCGCGTGGTCGAGGTGTTTGCGCGCAGGCTCCAGACGCAGGAGACCATGACTGCCCAGATCGCCGAGACCATCGACAAGGCCCTGAAACCGAAGGGCGTCGCGGTGATGATCGAGGCCGTGCATCAATGCATGTCGATCCGCGGCGTGAAGAAGCCCGACGTCGCAACCATCACCACGCAGTTCACCGGCATCTTCAAAGAAGATCCGGCGCAGCAGGCGCGCTTCATGATGCTCGCGACCGAACGCGGACGCAGCTAGCGGCAGCGGCCGCCAAGGACAACATCGCGGTGAGCAAGACTGCCGCCACCCCTGCCCCCGAGAGCAAAGCCGGTATCGAGGAAGGAACCGCCTTCGCGCCGAAATTCGACGCCGACGGCCTCCTTCCCGTGGTGGCCACCTCGGCTAAGACCGGCGAGGTGCTGATGCTCGGCTACATGAACGAGGAAGCGCTCGCGCGCACCATCGAAACCGGGGAAGCGCATTACTGGTCGCGCTCGCGCAAGCGCCTATGGCGCAAAGGCGAGGTGAGCGGGAACAGCCAGCGTGTGGTCGAGCTGCGCACCGACTGCGACCAGGACGCGATCTGGCTCAAGGTCGAGATGACCGGCGCCGAGGCCTGCTGCCATACCGGGCGCCGCTCCTGCTTCTATCGCGCGCTTCCCCTGGGCACGCCAGGGGGCGGCGGACTGACGCTGCGTTTCGTCGACGCGGAGCGGCAGTTCGACCCAGAGGCCGTCTACCGTCATGCTGGTGCCGCAAAGAGAACCTTAAAGAGTTCGGAGTAGTTTATTCAGGGCGAGAATCGTCGTACTCGGCCAAGCCGGTTGAATCCCAAGCGTGGCCGTCTAACGGCGGCACGCCGGGACTTGGACCATGGGCGTCATGGGTAGACCGACGATTGGCATTGCCCTTGGGGGCGGCGCGGCCCGAGGCTGGGCCCATATCGGCGTGCTCAAGAGCCTGGTCGCCGCCGGACTGGAGCCGGACATCGTCGCCGGGACCTCGATCGGCGCCGTGGCCGGCGCCTGCTACGTCACCGGCAGACTCAATGCACTCGAGGAATTTGCCTGCACGCTGACGCGGCGCCGCATCTTCGGCTTTCTCGACATCAATTTCGCGGGCTCCGGCCTCATCACCGGTCAGCGCCTGAGCGCGCGGCTAGAGCACCATTTGCGCCCGTTCACCATCGAGCAGTTGGAAAAGAAGTTCGTTGCCGTCGCCACGGAGCTCGGCACCGGGCACGAGGTGTGGCTGAACAAGGGCAGCCTCGTGCATGCGCTGCAAGCGTCGTTCGCCCTGCCCGGCATCTTCCGCCCCGTGCAGATCAACGGGCGCTGGCTGATCGACGGCGCGCTGGTCAACCCGATCCCGGTCTCGGTATGCCGCGCGCTCGGCGCCCGCATCATCATCGCGGTCAATCTCAGCAACGACATCTTCAGCAAGGGAGGCGTGATCCACGATCAAGAGGCGCTTGCCCCACCCGCAAACGTGGCCGACGGCGCCGAGTTGCTCGGCTCGAACGGCCGCGCCGCTGTCCATCTCCTGCACCGGCAAATCTTCGGAAGAGGCAATGACGCGCCCGGCATGTCGGCGGTGATGATGGATGCGATCAACATCACACAAGACCGAATCGCCCGCTCCAGGCTCGCCGGCGACCCGCCCGACATCACCATCGGGCCCAAGCTTGGCGGCATCGGACTATTCGACTTCCACCGCGCCTGCGAGGCGATTGAACTCGGCGCGCGAGCCGCCGAGAAGCAGATCGACGAGATCAAGATCGCGGTGAGAGCCCTGGCCGCTTAAGGCGAAAGTTCAGCCGGTGGCGATATAGTCCCGCATCGCCGCGGCTTCCATCTCGGCCTCGGCGATCCGCATTTTCACCACGTCTCCGATCGACACGAGACCTACGAGCCGGCCTCTCTCGACCACTGGCATATGGCGGAACCGGTGCGTCGTCATTTCGGCCATCAGTTTGTCGATCGTGTCGGACTCGCGGCAGCTGACCACGGACTTGGTCATGCAGCTCGCGACGGGCTCCTTGAGGACCTTCGCACCCGCGCGTGCGATCTCGCGCACGATATCGCGCTCCGAGACGATGCCGATGACCTTGCCGTCGATGCCGGTCACGACGATGCAGCCGATGCGGCGCGTGCCGAGCAGCGTGGCGATGTCGAGCAACGTCGTGTCGGGGGTCGTGGTGAAGACCTCCCTGCCCTTCAACTTGAGAATTGCAGCGACGTTCATTTCGCGTTTCCTCCAGCCCGGGAGCTTGGGTCCCGTTAACTGCGACATTCTGTCCCGGACGGGGAAAGGGCGCAAGAGAACGGAAAGCTACCCGGATTTCAACGCCTAGGGGAGTGAGGGAGGTTCCCTGGAGCCGGCATTGTCCCTGTCGAACAGGCCGAACAAGAACATCCCGCAAACGAAGCCGCCGATATGCGCCTCCCACGCGATCCCGCCCTCCTGGCCCGCGATCCTCACCGCGCTTAGCCCGAAATAGGCGTTGATCGCGACCCAGATGAGCAGGAAGAGCAGGATGCGCCGGTCCTTCAACGTCTGCCCAAGGGTCATCAGCGGTGCGCCGGCAAAATCGGGCGTTCTCTGCCCACGCAGAGGCTCCGCGTTAAAGATGAATCTCAGCGCGCCCGCCATCTGACCTGAAATGGCCGCCGATGCCCCGACCACCGGCGCCGTGTCGCCAAAGTGGAAGGCCAGATGCGTCAGGGCGCCGGCGATGCCGCATAGCACTGAAAAATAGAGAAACTTGAGGTCGCCCAGGCGCCGCGCCACGGCGCTGCCGAAGGCGAGCATCCACAACAGATTGACCACAAGGTGCACCCAGCCCGCATGCACCACCATGTAGGTCACGAACGAGGTGACGGCGGTGAGGTACCCTCCAGGAAGCTCTGAGGCCGCGCCGCTATAGCGCGCCGGGATGAAGGCAAGCGCGAGCAGAACCGTGAGATCGATCTCGTCGGGCAGGAGACCCCTGATGAACTGGATGGCCGCCATCAGGGCCGAGGCGCCGGCCACGCTGCGCGGGATGCTCAGGATCGGTTCAGACTTGGCCATGGCCGGGCGGCTCGGGAGCGACATCGTACCAGGCCGCCCTCGGCAACCATAACGGCACGCGAGCCGCCCTGCCCCGCAGCGCCCGCCGGGCGATGGCACACTCCCTGCTTAGTCGGTCCATGAGCATTTGGGCCTGTGTCCCAAATAGGGATGTTTACCTTGGCGTGGCGGAGGGTTGGGCGTGCGCCGGGGCAACGGTGTAGCGTTTTGCGTCGGGTGGGTAATGCAGCAGCCAACGAGTAGGCAGCTTTACGCGTATTGGGATCGCGTACGCAATGGCCGTCTTGCGCCGCGCCGGTTCGAAATCGAGCCCGCCAAGATCGCGGCCATCTTGCCTCAGACCTTCATTGCCGAATGCGGCGACATGCTCGGCTACCGCTTTCGCCTGGCGGGGACGAAGATCTGCGAGCAATTCGGCCGCGAGCTCAGAGGAGCGGACCTGTCGAGCTTGTGGGAGGAGCAGGATCGCGCCGGATTCGTCTCGCTCTTGCGCAACGTGTTCACCGACGCCGCCGTCGGACACGGCCGCTTCCGCGCCTATACGCAAACCAACCGGCAGGCAAGCTTCGAGCTGATGCTGCTGCCGCTGATCCACACCGGCGATACCATCAACCGGATCCTCGGAGCCATCACCGCGATCGAACCTCCCTTCTGGCTCGGGGCCGAGCCTCTGGTGCGCCAGGAGATCCTCGAGCTCCATCTGCATTGGCCGGACGGCGCCGCGCCTTCGGCGAAGAGCGGCGCCGAGGCCATCGGCATGGTCCGGCGCCGCTTCCGCGTCTTCGAAGGCGGCCTTCGCCAGGGCGGCGATTAGGGCTCAATAAGGACGCCTACGGACAATTCCGTTTTGGAGGGGAGCTTAGCCGTTCCTTAACCGCGACGCGCCTAGGCTCGCGCGTTGTTTAGGCCACGACAGCAAGCGCGGGCCCGGCAGGAATGAGCGTCCCCACACTCGAGGAAGCACCGCCCGCAGAGCCCGCAACGGCCCGCGCAGAGCGAGTGCTCGAGCGCAAGCCTGGGCGGCCGCTGGTAAAGATCGTGCCGGACCGCCGCCGTCATCGCCGCGTCGCGGTAACGGTCTTCGGCCGCTTCATGCGCGAGAACAAGGAAGAATATCCTTGCCAGGTGATCAACATGTCGGCCGGCGGCATGGCCTTGCTCGCGCCCGTGACTCCCAACGAGGGCGAACGAATCGTGGCTTACCTCGACAATCTCGGGCGCATCGAAGGCATCGTGGTGCGCTCCTTCGAGGGCGGGTTCGCCGCGCGCATTCTGGCAAGCCTCTATAAGCGCGAGCGCATCGCCAATCTCTTGACTTGGCTGATCAACCAGGAGGCCTTGGGGCTCGGCGAGGAGCGCAAGCATGAGCGCATCGTGCCGCGCATCAACGCTTCGAAGCTCATCCTGCCGAATGGCGATGTGCATAATTGCCGGGTGATCGACGTGTCGCTAAGCGGCGCCGCGGTCGCCTGCACGGTCAAGCCGCCGGTCGGTACCATGATCGTTCTCGGCCGCATGCGGGGCCGTGTGGTCCGTCATCACGAGCAGGGTATCGCGATCCAATTCGTCGAGCTCCAGGACCCCGACAGCCTCGCCCGCACCTTCGGCTAGGCCCCTCGCCTCTTAATACAGCTTTACGACGCCAGGTTCGTGTCGCGTCCCAACCGCCTTCATATCGCCCGGAAAGCGCAGAAACACGCTTCGTTCCGGGGAATCGCTAAAATTTTAAACAATCCTCGAATGTTCATGTTTGAGTAGTTCTCACTAAAAAACCCCTACCAATACTACTTCAAAACACTGGCTTCCTTTATCGGGATCTCAAAATCTATCTGGGATAGTGCACCTCAACAATAGGGGGGTGCAATGAAACAGTTTGTAGTGGGGTCTGCCTTTCTGATGTTCATCTCATCTCTACCGGCAGACGCAACCAATGATCATTCGATCAGCCTCGTGCCGACGCCTCACGTGCAAAAAGTGGCGTTCATGAAGTCCTTTGGCGACACCTTGCCGCCTATCGGCTACGTGACCTTTTGCCAGGAGCATCAGGGCGACTGCCGCCCGGGGCCCCGCTTCGCCGATCGCATCCAGCTCACGCCTGCCAAGTTCCAGCAGATCGAGGAGGTGAATAGCGCCGTCAACATGGCAATCACCCCCGTCACCGATCTCGAGCTCTATGGCAGGGCCGAGGTGTGGACCTATCCCACGAACAAGGGTGACTGCGAGGACTACGTGCTGCTCAAGCGCCGCATCCTGATGGAGCGCGGCTTCCCGGGGAGCACGCTGCTCATCACCGTGGTTCGCGACGAGAACAACGAAGGTCACGCGGTGCTGACGGTGCGCACCGACGCCGGCGACTTCGTTCTCGACAACAAGCGCCGCGACGTCGTGCGCTGGGCCAACACGCCCTACACCTTCATAAAGCGGCAGTCTGAGCAAAATCCGCTCGTCTGGATCTCGCTGCTGCCGCCCGAAACCGCACCGCAAACCGCGGTATCGGCCTCTAACGCCCAGTAGCAGGAGCTTTCGACCCCCCACGTCCCTCGATCGGGGACACCCTATAAGGCCCGGTGACCATCCCCCACCCATCCCCGACCCAACCGGGCCTTTACTAGAGCCGGCCTCCCCAAGAGGCCGGCTCCTTTTTTAGACGGGGATCGGCTCAGAATCTGAGGATCAGATCGAGCAGCACGGCGCCTGAAAACAGGCTCCACATCGCGGCAATGGCAGTCGAGACACCGAACCAGTATTTCGGACGGCTCTGAATCTTGAGGCCACGCCACGCGTTGCGCATCAGGATCGCGGGCCCGGCAAGCACACGCAGCAGCACCCCACCGATCGAGGCGGCGATCGACCTGGGCTCGATGCCGAATTTCATCGGCTCGCCCGAGACAAGCTGGACGAAGCTCGCCAAGACGCCGGCCGCAACAAATCCGACCGCCGTCACGTAAAGATAGATTGCCAGGGATTGCATCGGCCCCGCCCCGCTGTCCGACCGCCAAGCAGTCTAGCGGAGCGATAGGGCGCCCTGCGCGAATTCTAAAGGACTAGTTAACATGCGTGCCGTAAGGGCACGTTGGGGCGCTAGGCGAGATCGTAGTCGAGGATAGCCATCTGGAACTGATACGCGATCTCGCCCTCCTCGTCGTCGCGGAACAACACGCCGATGAACTCGTCGCCGACATAGACCTCGGCAGAGTCCTCCTTGCGCGGCCGCTGCTTCACCTGGAGCTCGGGCAGCCGAAAGATCTTCTTGAGGTAGCGCTCGAGCTTGATGATCTCGTCCCGTGTCACGGCTTCTCCCCGAAACCCGTGCGACCGGGCTTTCTCACCTTCGGTCCGTGTCTAGCTGCGGCCCGACTCGTCATCGTCCACGAACACCTGATCCATGGCGAGAGCCGGCTCTTCGCAGCCGGCGAAGCCGACCTCGCGGGCGGGCACGCCCGCCACCGTGCGCCGCGGCGGCACGTCATTGAGCACGACGCTTCCCGCTGCGACTCTCGCGCAGTCTCCGACCTTGATATTGCCGAGGATCTTGGCGCCTGCCCCGATCATCACGCCGCGCCCGATCTTGGGATGGCGGTCGCCCTTCTCGTTGCCGGTGCCACCGAGGGTCACGCCATGCAGCATCGAGCAATTGTCGCCGACCACTGCCGTCTCGCCGATCACGATGCCGGTCGCGTGGTCGAACATGACCCCCCTGCCGATCTCGGCCGCCGGGTGAATGTCGACTTGCAGGAAGCGCGAGGTAAGGCTTTGCAGATAAAGGGCGAAGTCCTTGCGACCGGCTTTCCAGAGGGCATGCGCAATGCGATAGGTCTCGAGCGCATGGAAACCCTTGAAGTAGAGCAAAGGTTCGATCAGACGGCCGGTCGCCGGATCGCGCTTGGCCACCGCCATGAGGTCGGCGCGAAACGCATCGCCGAGTGCGGGTTCCGAGGCGAGCACCTCGTGGAAGGTCTTGTGCAAGAGGCCGCTATCGAGCGCCGCGTGTTGCAGCCGCCGCGCGAGACGGTGGCATACGGCGTCCTCGAGCCGGGAGTGGTCGAGCACGGTCGCATAGATGAAACCGCCAAGTGCAGGCTCTGTCCTGCTGATGTCCTCGGCCTCCCGCCGCACCTGGCTCCAGATGGGGTCGTAACTCTTGATGTGCGGCTCTGCCGCCACTGACGTCTTCTGCATGGATCAACTCGCCGCTTTTACGGGGTCCTTGAGCTTAACCTAGCACGACCAATGACCTAAGGGCGTCTGGTTAAAAAGTCGAGCACCCCCTGCTTGAACCTCAAATCCCCGACCGCTTTCATATGGTCCCGCCCAGATATATCAAGGAATTGTGCGTCCGGGAGGAGACTTGCAAGCTCCGCGCCGGAGCCCGCGATCACGTCCTCGCTGCCGACTGCAACCAGGGCTGGGATTTTGATTGTGGCAAGCTGGTCAGCCGTGATCTTCTCGCGCGGGCCGCGCATGCAGGCGGCCATCGCCCTCAGGTCGCTCCCCGTCTGCTCAGCAAAAGTCCTGAAGCTGCGGGCCGTCTCGTTGGTGACGTCCTCGATGCGGGGCGCCTCGAGCGCCTTGGCGATGGGACCGGCTCCCACCATGCCCCGGACCATGTTGATACCAAGGCCGGCGAAGATAACGCTCCGCACGCGAGCCGCATGCGCCATGGCGAGAAACGCAGCGATGCGCGCGCCCATGGAATAGCCCATCACATCGGCGCGCTCGATCCGCAGGTGATTAAGCAAGCGGACGGCGTCCTCGGCCATGGCGGGCGCGCCGTAGAGGTCAGGATCGTAAAGCTTCTCGCTTCCGCCGTGGCCCCGGTTGTCGTAGGCGATCGGCCGGCGTCCGGCTTTCGTAAGCGTTTCGACCCAGCCTGGATGGACCCAATTGGTGGCGACATTCGACGCAAAGCCGTGAATGAGGAGGATGGGCTCGCCCTCCCCCGCATCGATATACGCGATCCGTACGCCACCAGAATCGAAGCTCTCGCGTGTCATCTACCGCTTTGCCTTCAAGGTCACTATGCTCGCTGCCAATTCCACAAAGGCGAGAAAAAAGACAATGGCCATGGCTCAAACGCTGGTGCCTCACTTGGTGAACGACAAGGGCGTCAACCGGATCAGGATCGGCGTCAAGGAGTTCCAATGCATGGGGGCGACGCCTCCCTTCGATCACCCCCACGTCTATCTCGACATGGGGCACGAGTCGCAAATCGTCTGCCCCTATTGCTCGACGCTCTACAGCTACGACCCCGCCGTCGAGGCGAAGGATAGCGACCCTCCAGGCTGCGTCTACGTGGCGACCTCTCCGCCCGGACCGCCGGCGGCCTGACCTGAAGGCTGCAATGGCGAAGCGGAACAAGCGGGTCCTCATCGCCGGCGGCGGGATCGGAGGGCTCACCGCGGCAGTCGCGCTCGGCCGACGGGGAATCGAGACCGAGGTGCTCGAGCGCTCCTCTTTCGCCGATGAGACCGGCGCCGGCATTCAACTCGGGCCCAATGCCACGCGGGCCCTGGGGAGGCTTGGCGCTCTCGAAGTCATCAGGCCTTCCGCGTTTAGACCCGAAGCAATGTGGCTTTTCGACGGGCCCTCCGGACGCAGGTTGCAGGCCCTGCCGCTTGGGAACGAGGCCGAGAAGTATTACGGAGCTCCCTACCTCACGACCCATCGTGCCGACCTCCATGCGGGCCTTCGCGCCGTCGCTGAAACCCTCGCGCCGGTCAAGCTCACAGCGGGTTTCGATCTCGTATCCGCCGAAACCCAAGATGAGTTGGTGATTGCGCGATCCGCTGACGGCATCGAGGCCACGGGCTCATGCCTGATCGGCGCCGATGGATTGTGGTCGACAGTGCGGAAGCTTGTTTTTCCTCGTTACCGTCTGCGCTTTACCGGCGCTACGGCTTGGCGCGCACTGCTGCCGCGCAACGATCTTCCCGCTCCCTTCGATGCGCCGGTGATCGGTCTTTGGTTCGGGCCAGCCACACATGTCGTCCACTACCCGGTCCAGAACGGTCGCAGCTTGAATCTGGTCGTCATCACGGAAGGCGGAGCGGCTGGCGAAGGCTGGAACCAACCAGCCGACGCGATGGCTTTGCTTTCGAGGTTGAGATCCCTCGCCCCTGACTTGAGATCGTTGTTGGAACGTGCAACCGGCTGGAAGCGCTGGTCCCTTTACCGTCTTGCGCCACTCAAGAGTTTCAGCGCGGGACGCATTGTCCTTCTCGGCGATGCCGCCCACCCAGTTCTGCCTTATCTGGCGCAAGGAGCTGCGCTCGCCATCGAGGACGCAGTCTCGCTTAGCCAAAGCCTCGAGGGGTCTCCTGACGACTTGGTCACCGCCTTTAACCGGTACGAAAGTCGGCGCGCGCGGGTCGCTCGCGTCCAGGGCCTCTCGCGGCGATACGGCTGGATCTATCACGTGCGTGGCCCCGTACGACTTGCGCGCAATTTCGTCCTTGGACGGCGGCACGAAGTCCTTAGGGATTTTGACTGGCTGTACGGTGCCAGAGGATCAGAGTGACCTTCGCCCCGCCCGGGACTCAAACTCTCCTCCCACGCGAGCAAGCTCTTGAAACAACTCGGAGTCGCTGCCTGTCTATTGCGGCAGCTTCTTCGCCTCTTCGAGATGCTGTTTGATGACGGGCAGCGTCTTTGCGGCGAACGCCTTCACCGCTGCATTGTCACCCTTGTCGGCATATTTCGAGAACAGCTTCTCGGCCTTTTCATGAGCATTGACCTGTTGCTTCGCATAGGTCTTGTCGAAATCCCCCGCATGCGCCGCGTTCAAATCGTCGATCATGCGCTGATGCTTGTCATCGAGCTTGGTGGGCAGTTCGACCGAGATCTTCTCGGCCTGCACGATCCCTTTCAGCTCCTCGGTCGTCTGCGTGTGCGCCTCGACCATATGTTGGGCGAATTGCTTCACCGCGTCGGACTGGCCTTTTTGACCGGCAATCTTGCCGGCCTCGACCTCGTACATGTCGCTCATGGCGGCGGTCCGCACGAATTCGGGCGCGCTCGGCGCCCCACAGGAAACAAGCGCAAGCGTGGCAAGGGTAGCCAGCGCGGCCAACACATGATGTCTCATGGTGCTACTCCGGAAATCGGAAGTGGAACGCGGCCTCTATCGCCGCAAGCTCACGTGAAAAAGCCTGGGCATCGGTCAAGAGTTCCCAACCGCGCAAACCGGCTGACTTGTCAATTGGTTCAGTGCCCGCCCGGATCGCCCCGGCGGCTTGCCTCGTAGAGGAACCACACGCGCCGCTCGGCCTGGTCGATCCACACCTCGATCAGACTCGTGGTCGCCACGTCGTTCTCCTCGTCGCAGAGATCGTGCGCCTCGCGCATGCTCGCGATCAGCGCCTGGTTGTCGGACCGGAGCTCAGCCAGCATGTCGAGAGGATCGACATAGTCGGCGTCATTGTCGGGGATGCGCTGGAGCCGCGCGATATTGCCGATCGAATGCAGCGTCGTACCGCCAATCTTGCGCACCCGTTCGGCGACATCGTCGGTAATAGCGAAGATTTGGTCCGCCTGCTCGTCGAGCAGAAGATGATAGTCGCGGAAATGCGGCCCGCTGACATGCCAGTGGAAGTTCTTGGTCTTGAGATAGAGCGCGAACACATCGGCGAGCAGCGCGTTGAGCGCGCCGGTAATGTCGCGGCGGGCATTGTCGCCAAGATCGGTGGGGGTGGTGAGCGGCGCCTTGCGGCGCTCCTTGACGGTGTCCTTGTTCATGGGGGTCCTCCTCGGGAGCGAACGCGAGGACAACTCGCTTATCTAGCGGCGGGTTGCTAGGGGTTTATTGACGCCGCTCATTTGAAATTGCGGGAAATGCACCAGAAATAGGCATAGAGAGGATGAAAGGCGAGCGGGCTTGGACCGCAAGCTACTCGGCATCAAGGAGCGCGAAATGTTCATCGCGATGAATCGCTTCAAGGTGAGGAAGGGATCGGAGCTCGACTTCGAGCAGGTCTGGCTCACGCGCGAGACGCATCTCGAAACCGTGCCCGGGTTCATCGCCTTTCACCTGCTGAAAGGACCTGAGCGCGACGACCACGTGCTCTACGCCTCGCACTCGCTCTGGCGGTCGGAGGCAGACTTCGCCGCCTGGACGCGCTCCGAAGCGTTCCGCAAGGCGCATGGCGGAACCGGCGCGAACAAGCCGCTTTATCTCGGCCATCCCGAATTCGAAGGCTTCACCATCCTGCAGGAAGTAAAGGCAAAGGGCGCCTCGAACGCCGCCGAGTAGCGCAGCCTCAATTCACCCGGACGACTTGCACCAGATTGTCGGAGAAGGTCGGTGCGCGGCCGAGCCCGCAGAACTCGGCCGAAGAGATCGAGTTCACCGAGCCGTCGGAGCGGTTGAGGCTGCGCCAATAGCCGAGCGTCGCCACGATCACGCCTTCCCGCACGTCGTCGGTGACGCGGGCGAGCCCCTCGAAATCGCCGCGGTCATTATAGACGCGCACCGGATCGCCCTCGCGGATCGATCGCGCCGCGGCATCCTTCGGGCTGATCATCACGAATTGCTCGCCCTGGCCTTTGATCTTGTGCGGCTCGTTGGCATAGCAGGAGTTGAGGAAGCCGTGGCTCTTCGGCGAGATGACGTTGAGCGGATAGCGCTCGGCAAGCTTCGGATTGGTCACCGCGCTCTCGCGCGGCGGCACGTAGCCCGGAAGCGCATCGACAGGTTCGCCCGACTGCATGTCCTCGTAGCCCATGCGAAAAGCCGAAGCGACGAAGTTCTTGGCGTCCCTCACCAGGAACTCCACCTTGCCTGATGGCGTCGGGAAATTGCCGTTGGCGTGCGGCAGGCGATCGTCGGGCGTGCCGACGGCCAGATGGAAATAGCCATGGCGGCGGAAATACTCCATGTCGATGCCGGCCATCTGCGGCGCATCCCATTTCACGTAATGCGCGGCGAGCTCCATGTCGCTCAACTTGAATTGCGGATCGTCGAAGCCGAAGGCGGCGGCGAGTAGCCGGAAGATCTCGGCGTTCGACTTCGCCTCGCCGCACGGCGCGATCGCCTGCTCATTGATGGTCAAATAGAAGTGGCCCCAGGAGAACATCATGTCGTCGTGCTCGCCCGCCATGGTCGCCGGCAGGATGATGTCGGCATAGGCCGCGGTGTCGGTGACGAAATGCTCGGCCGTCACGAAGAACAGATCTTCGCGCGATAAGCCCTGCACGATCTTGTTGGTCTCCGGCGCCTGGCTCACGGGATTGGTGTTGTAGATGTAGAGCCCCATGATCGGCGGATCGAGCTTCATGTCGCCGACGAGCGCACGGCCGAGCTGGAGATTGTTGACGACGCGGGTGCCGGGGCGGATGAAATCCGGCCGCGACACGCGTGCCCAGTCCACTGGAAACTCCCACAGCGGCATCTGCAACAACCCGCCGCCGACATGCCGCCATGAGCCCGTGAGCGCGGGGATGGCGCACACGGCGCGGATGGTCTGGCCGCCGCCCGCATGCCGCTCGAGCGCAACGCCGAGCCGGATGACCGAAGGCTGGATGGTGGCGAACTCGCGGGCGAAGCGCGCGACGTCCTCTGCTGCAACGCCGGTCACCTGTTCCACATAATCCGGCGTGAACTCTGCTGCCCGGGCAGCAAGCTCGGGGAAGCCCACCGTATGCCGGTCCGCCCAGTCTTGGTCCACATGGCCGCCCCTGATCAGCGCGGCGATGATGCCCATGGCGAGCGCGCCGTCGGTGCCCGGCTTCGGCATGATGTGCCAGTCGGCTTGCTTCGCCGTGCGCGACCGATAGGAGTCGATCACCACCACCTTGGCGCCCTTCTTCTGCGCTTCGAGCACGAAAGGCCAATGATGCAGATTGGTGGAGATCGAGTTGCAGGCCCAGATCACGATGTAGCGCGAATGGACGAAGCTCTCAGGGTCGACGCCGCCGGTCGGGCCGACGGTGAGCAGCCACGCCGTGGACGAGCCTGAGGCGCAGAAGGTCTTCTCGTTCACCGTCGAGCCGAGCTTGTTGAAGAAGGCGTCGCCTGCGGTCAGCCCCTGCACCAGCCCCTCATTGCCGAGATAGGAATAGGGCATGATGGCCTGGCTGCCGTGGCGCGCGATGATATCCTTCCAGCGCCCGACAATCTCGGCGATCGCCTCGTCCCAGGTGATGCGGGCGAATTGGCGCGAGCCTTTGCGGCCGACGCGGCGCAAGGGATAGAGCACGCGGTCGGGATTGTAGTGATGGTCGTGATAGTCCTTGAGCTTCACGCAGAGCCCGCCGCGCGTCATCGGGTGTTCCTTGTTGCCCCTGACCTCGACCAGCCGCCCGTCCTCGACCTCGTAGATCATGGCGCAGGTATCGGGGCAGTCGTGCGGACACCCGCCGAAGAAGGTCTTGCGTTGCGGCTGTTCGTTCATGGACTGCCCTCCCGTTGGGTCGCGCCTGTGTTGCCCGCGGCTGATTTAGATCAGCCTACGTAGCAAGAGCCGCCTTGTCGATTGGGTGTCGCGCGGCCAGCCCAAGAAAAAATCGCCGCCCAAGGCTCTGAATGAGGTTCAACCTGCAGGCGCAATCCTGTAGATCGGCACTAAGCAGATTGGTGCGGGGCAGCCTCACCATGTCCAATTCCGCAGGGCGAGGAACGCGACGAAGGCTGCCAGCATTGCCGCCACCATCGCGCCGACAGCGAAGATAAGCGCCGAGGTAGCCCTTACCCCAGCGGCTCGCGCCTCGGTCACTGCCGTCAGGGCCGCCTCCTTCGCCTCCCGCAAGACCTCCGCCTGCTGCGCCGCCCTCATCTGGTAAAGGTAATTCTGCACAACGAGCCGTGCCTCCTCTCCCCACACGCCTGCCGCAAGGCCAGCCTCGATCTGCTCCTCTGTGAGGGCGTCAAGGTCGGCATGCAAGCGGTCGCGGTTCACGGTCATAGCGCCCTCGTGAGCGCCATCTTAGCAGGAAGGGCCCTCGGGCGCTCTTCGTCTATTCAAGCCATGCGATCACACCCGCCCCGACGGCTATCGCCAGTATCCAGAGGGTGATACCGGCCTCCGACCCGGCATATCTCGCTCTCAGGATGCGGTCAGCTATGACCCTTCGGTCATGATCGAAGGCCTTGGATGATGCGAGGCCACGCTCAAGCTCCCAGTCGGACATTTCCTCCAGCTCGCGCCTGATGGCGCTGCGTTCGTCTGGTCGGCATGTTTCGATGTTTTCGCCCATTGGCGTACCGCTATGCCTGCCGTGTAAGTCCATTGGTGCGGACGGAGGGAGTCGAACCCTCACGGGGTTTCCCCCTCAGGATTTTAAGTCCTGTGTGTCTACCAGTTCCACCACGTCCGCGTCCGGCCAGGTTATGGCAGGGGAACGTGTAGAGTTCCCTTAGGCCGGGAAGAACACCTTCTCGCGCTGTTTGGGCGCCTCGTCTACCGCGGGCGCCTCTTCGGCCGCCGGGGCACCCTCCTTGGGTTCGGCCTCGGCCACGGTTTTGTCTTCGGGCGGAAGCCTTTCGGCCGGCGGCGCGGGCGGCGCCTCCAACTCCTCGCTTCGGGTTGCCGTCTCGGCGACGGGGCCGCCTTCGAGGCTCGCCCGCAATAATAAGAAGAGCGCGAGCGCGTTCAGCACATGCCACGCGGCATGGGTGCCAACCTTGCGCCCTTCAATCAGGACCCTGTCGCACAGCGCCATGTCGAGGGAGCGGAGCGTGAGCGAGACGGCGAAGATCGCCGCAGCCCATAGCACATAGGGCGCGGCGCGATGGCGCTGCTCCTCGAGCAGCAGGCCGACGACGATGAGCGCGCCGAGCGCAGGCAGATAGAAGACGCTGCCGTTGAGGCAGGGCTTGGCCCCCTGCACCTCAGGGCCGGGGACGCCGACGCCGCCGTCCCAGCATTGCACCTGCGAGGTGGCCGACATCAGCACGGTGAAGCCGACGACGAGCAGCACCGTCCAGCCCGGCGGCACACCGAGGAAGCGATTCAGCGCAAAGCCGAGATAGACCAGCATGAAAACAGCGATCGGGATGACGTCGAGCAGCTCGGTCTCTTGCGTGGCGAGCAGGTGGAAGGCGAAGCTGCCGATGCCGATCAGGGCGACGAGGCCGATCAAAAGAAAGTTGTCGGCGGTATGCTGCGCGCGCGGGCGCCACTCCAAAAGCTGAAGCCCCATCAGCGCAGCGAGGATGAAGGCGATGTTGCTGACGGCGTTGATGGGCTCCGCGCTGAGCGCAGCACTGGTACCCCGCTCGCAATAGAGGAACACGTGCTCGCCGAATGTCATGGTCTTTCCCTTTCGACCCCCCCGCTCCAGGAAAGAGCCGTCCCGCGCCGGCGGTTCCTTCCGCCGGTCAAGCGTCTCTTTGCGACCCTTATCTACTATTCCGGAGGGGAAGCGTCATCCCCTGGAGGAGCGCCTTCGTCGGGAGCCTCCTCGTCGGGCACCGCGTCCTCTTCCATGGGGGCTTCCTCGACGTCGGTGCCGGTATCCGCGGGAAGACCGAGGCTCTTCTTGCAGGCGTCCTCGTAGCCCTCGTTGGCGGTCAAGAGATCCTCGAGCGTCGGATAGGCCGCGGCGTCGGCGTCGGTGATCTCGTCCTTGTGCATCTTGGTCAGCAGGTCGACGTCTTTTTGCGTGAGCTTGTTCTCCTCGAACTTGCCCACGACGCATTCGCAATAGGCCTTGGGCGTCACTTTGCCGTCCGCGAAACCAGGTTCGTCAGTGACGTTCTGGTCGACAGAGCATGCCTCGAGAAAGGTTGCGGTATTGAGCTTGGCCGGAGCGGCGGCGGCAGGCTTCGCGTCTCCCTCCGCCGCATAGAAGCAAACGGCAGCAGCGAGCGCGGCGACGCGCAAGACGTATGACTGGTACATGCCTGCCCCTCCACCGCGTTCGATGCCTGCAACTTGGCGTAAGCGGCTCCCGCCAAACGTAAGAAATGACTCGACATTTGGGCAACAGTTGGAGCGGGGCCGGGGCTCCGCCGTCATGCCGCAGTCACGCTCAAGTCTTGGGCGGCGGGACCACCCGAATATGCAATTCCTTCAATTGCTTAGGCGATACCTCGGAGGGCGCTCCCATGAGCAGGTCCTCTGCCTGCTGGTTCATCGGGAACATGACGACCTGGCGGAGATTCTCCTCGCCGCACAAGAGCATGACCATGCGGTCGATGCCTGGCGCGATGCCGCCGTGGGGTGGGGCGCCATAGTGCAGCGCGCGCAACATCCCGCCGAAGCGTTTCTCCAGCTCTTCTTTCGAATAGCCGGCGATGGCGAAGGCCTTCTCCATGATCTCCGGCTTGTGGTTTCTGATCGCGCCCGAGGACAGCTCGACCCCGTTGCACACCACGTCATATTGGTAGGCGAGGATGTCGAGCGGCTCTTTGGTCTCAAGCGCCTCAAGCCCGCCTTGCGGCATGGAGAAAGGATTGTGCGAGAAATCGATCCGCCCCTCCTCCTCGTTCCACTCATACATGGGGAAGTCGACGATCCAGCAGAACTCGAAGCGGTCGGTTGCGGTCAACCCGAGTTCGTTGCCGACCTTCACCCGCGCCTGCCCGGCGAAGGGAGCCATCTCGTTCGGCAGCCCCGCCACGAAGAACACAGCGTCGGCGTCGCCAAGCCCGAGCTGCTTGCGGATCGCCTCGGTGCGCTCGGGGCCGACATTCTTGGCGACGGGCCCCGCGCCCTCGCCTTCGCGGAAGAAGATATAGCCGAGCCCCGGCTGTCCCTCGCCTTGCGCCCAACTATTCATGCGGTCGCAGAAGGCCCGTGAGCCGCCACCTTTTGCCGGGATCGCCCAGATCCGCGTATTGGCGTCCATCTCGATCATGCCGGCGAACACCTTGAAACCAGAACCCCTGAAATGCTCGGTCACGTCCTGCATCTCGATGGGGTTGCGCAGGTCAGGCTTGTCGGTTCCGTATTTGCGCATCGCCTCCGCATAAGGGATGCGCGGGAATTTCTGCGTGACCGGCTTGCCTTGGCCGAACTCCTCGAACAATCCGCGTAGGATCGGCTCGACGGCCGCGAACACATCCTCCTGTGTCACGAAACTCATCTCGAGATCGAGCTGGTAGAACTCGCCCGGCGAGCGATCGGCGCGCGCGTCCTCGTCGCGGAAGCAGGGTGCGATCTGGAAATAGCGGTCGAAGCCCGCAATCATAATGAGCTGCTTGAACTGCTGCGGCGCCTGCGGCAGCGCATAGAATTTTCCAGGGTGCACGCGTGATGGCACGAGATAGTCGCGCGCGCCCTCCGGCGACGAGGCGGTCAGGATCGGCGTCTGGAACTCGAAGAAGCCAGCCTCGCGCATGCGGTTCCTGAGCGACCAGATGATCGCCTGCCGTTTCATGATGTTGTTGTGCAGGCTGTCGCGCCTTAGATCGAGGAAGCGGTATTTGAGCCGCGTCTCCTCGGGATAGTCAGGCTCGCCGAACACCGGAAGCGGCAGCTCCTTCGCTTCCGACAGGATCTCCAGCCCCTTGATCCTGATCTCGACCTCTCCAGTCGGCAGGTTGGGATTGACGGTCTCCTTCGAGCGGGCGACCACCTCGCCGTCGATCTTCACCACCCATTCCGGCTTCAGCGTCTCGGCCAAAGCGAAGGCCGGCGATTTCGGGTCGGCGACGGCCTGGGTGATGCCGTAATGGTCGCGGAGATCGATGAACAGGAGCCCGCCATGGTCGCGCAGGCGGTGCACCCAGCCCGACACGCGGACGGTCTTGCCGACATCCTCTTTGCGAAGCTCGCCGCAAGTGTGGGTGCGATAGTCGTGCATGGCTTGGGGATGGCTTCAACGAAGGTAAGGCAGGGTGTCGTGAGTGCCGCGGAACAGCGCATGGGAGGCTTGTCTTGTCAAGGCGAGGCGCAGGTGGTCACGCGCTGGAACGATGACTTGGCGGTGCCGTTTTCTCCCAGAGACCCCAATTACTTGGGAGAAAGGTTATGTGGAAATTTCCCACCGGTCTGCTGATGGCAGCGATCCTGGCCGCGTCGCTGGCCAGCCTCGCCATCGAGCAGGCTTGCGCCGCACCTGCCGGCGCCGGGCAAGCGGCGCCGCAAGGCAAAGATCCTCCCGGTGCTGATGACGATGGCAACACGCCGCCCGCAGAGCAGAACGGCGTGATCAAGCCGCCTCCGACCGGCGACGAGGGCATCCACACCGAGGTTCCAAACCCCAATGCGGGACCCGGTGACGAGATCATTCCGCCTTCAGAGTTGCCGGGCGCACAGAACGCCGAGCCTCAATAGACGCTGCCTTAAGTGCGGCATGATCCGCCCGGCCGAGATGCCGAGGCCCTTATCGTGTTGGCCCTGCTTGGAATTGGCGGCGCATGCAGGGCAAGCCAAAATCGAATCCACATTGCTGTGCTGAGCGCCCTTGGCCTCTCGCGCGCGCTTGGGCTATACCCGCCCTCCATGAACCTCATCTCGCGCAACGACGAACTCGCCGAAACGTGCGCCCGGCTCGGCCAAGTCGAGTTCGTTGCCGTCGACACCGAGTTCATGCGCGAGCAGACCTTCTGGCCGCGGCTTTGTCTCATCCAGATGGCCGGCAACGGCACCGAAGTCTTGATCGACAGCCTGGCGCCCGGCCTCGACCTCACGCCCCTATTCGAGCTGATGGTCAACGAGCGCGTGCTGAAGGTATTTCACTCGGCCCGCCAAGACATTGAAATTGTCCACCATTTGGCCGGCGTCATCCCGCATCCGATCTTCGACACCCAGGTCGCCGCCATGGTGTGCGGCTTCGGCGAGGCGGTGAGCTACTCGATGCTGGTCAAGCGGCTGCTCAATCGCAACCTCGACAAGACCTCGCGCTTCACCGACTGGAGCCGCCGCCCCCTGTCCGAGCGTCAGCTCACTTATGCGCTCGGCGATGTGCTTCACCTCCGCGACCTCTACCCAAAGCTCAGGGCGCAGCTCGACAAATCGGAGCGGGCAAGCTGGCTCAATGAGGAGATGGCGGTGCTGACCGACCCGGCCACTTACGAGCTACATCCCGAGCAGGCTTGGAAGCGGCTCAAGATGCGCATCAAGACGCCGAAGTCGTTGGCCGTGCTGATGGAGCTTGCCGCCTGGCGCGAGCGCGAGGCGCAGACCCAGGACGTGCCGCGCGCCCGCATCCTGAAGGACGAGGCGCTGTACGACATTGCGAGCCAGGCGCCGCGTACGCAGGAGGACCTCGGCTCGCTGCGCACGCTGCATAACGGCTTTGCCCGCTCCATGCGCGGCCGCGCCGTGCTCGAAGCGGTGGCGCGTGGGCTCGAGCGCGACCCGACGACCATACCGCCGATCGAGCGGGGCGAGCCGATGCCTCCGG
>Ga0081455_10002286_pt1 | contig 22864 bp, 21 predicted proteins | sample TabmetS3T2R1_FD_70207 | JGI IMG/M metagenome (GOLD analysis project Ga0081455, IMG submission 70207) | Tabebuia heterophylla rhizosphere microbial communities from the University of Puerto Rico - S3T2R1 | ecosystem: Host-associated > Plants > Roots > Rhizosphere ...
GTCTTGGTGACTTCGTCGGCGACGAGCGCAAGATCAAACAGATCCTTCTCAATCTACTTTCCAACGCGGTGAAGTTCACCCCGGAGGGAGGACGAATCGGCATCAACGCCAGGCAGGCTGACCGCGCGGTAGAGATCTCGGTCAGTGACAACGGGATCGGGATCTCGCCTGAGGATCAGGCAAAGATCTTCGAGGAGTTTCGCCAGGTGGGAGGCGACTATGCTCACAAGAGAGAAGGGACTGGACTGGGGTTAACGTTGGCCAAGAAGTTTGTCGAACTGCACGGAGGAAAGATCTGGGTAGAGAGCGAGGTCGGCAGAGGCTCAACCTTCAGTTTTACTTTACCTGAGAGATCATCGCTGCCAAGCTGATTCGAGTCTGTGAATGCGATTTGCGCGCTGAACATATCTGAGCTATGCGTTGTCTTGGAAACTATCGTCTTGGCCAGCGCAATCCGGGTTACGCACAGAGTACAATAAAGCGACGTATTTTTCGGTTTGTCCTCGATTAACCAGAAAATCGTCGAACTCATAGGGCCTTTCGAATGCGGTGCGCGCATTGCCAGCATGAGAATCCCTCCGGAATGAAGTTTTGCGGTGAATGTGGGGCACGGCTTGACGCGTCTTGCCCTGCATGCAGAGCTTCGAACCCGCCAGGAAATAAATTTTGCGGTGAGTGTGGAGCGGCACTCTTCCATGCGGCGTCTTCTTCGACCAAATTCGAGTCACCGAAAAGTTATACCCCCAAGCATCTTGCGGAAAAAATTCTCACATCAAAAAGCATGCTCGAAGGCGAGCGCAAGCAGGTAACGGTGCTGTTTGCCGACATGAAAGGCTCCATGGAGTTGCTTGCGGACCGTGATCCTGAGAACGCGCGGAAACTGCTCGACCCGATCCTCGAACACATGATGGAGGCCGTGCACCGCTACGAGGGAACAGTCAATCAGGTCATGGGCGATGGCATCATGGCGCTGTTCGGTGCACCGCTAGCTCACGAAGATCACGCAGTGCGCGCCTGTTACGCGGCGCTCAGGATGCAGGGGTCGGTGAAGAGTTATGCGGAAAGCATTCAGAAAACTGAGGGTATTCCCATCCAGATTCGAATTGGCGTGAATTCTGGAGAAGTTGTGGTTAGATCGATCGGGAGTGACCTTAAGATGGATTACACGGCGGTGGGCCAGACCACACATTTAGCGGCTCGCATGGAACAGATGGCGATGCCGGGATCGATTCTCATAACCGCTGACACCCTGTCGTTAACCGAAGGCTTTGTCCAGGTGAAGCCGCTCGGGCCGGTCAATGTAAAAGGTTTGAACGAGCCGGTTGAAGTCTATGAGATTACAGGCGCGGGTCCGGTACGCTCCAGGCTGCAAGCCGCAGCCGCGCGCGGGCTTACGCGGTTTGTGGGGCGTAGCGCTGAGTTTGAGACGCTCTGCCAGGCGCTGGAGCGAGCTGGAGGTGGTCGCGGCCAAGTGGTGGCCCTGGTCGGAGAGCCGGGAGTAGGCAAGTCTCGTCTGTTCTGGGAGTTCACTCATTCCCGCCGTACCGTAGACTGGCTTATCCTGGAAAGCGGCTCGGTGTCTTACGGGAAGGCCACTGCCTATCTTCCAGTCATCGATCTACTCAAGGCGTACTTTGCGATTGAGGACCGAGATGATGTGCGGAAGGTTCGCGAGAAGGTTACGGGCAAGCTGCTCACATTGGATAAGGCTCTGGAACCTACTTTGCCTGCGTTCTTGACGCTCTTAGATATCGCGGTGGAGGACGAACACTGGCAAAATATCGATCTTCCCCAGCGCCGTCAGCGCACGCTGGACGCAGTAAAGCGCCTCTTGCTTCGGGAGAGCCAGGTTCAGCCTCTGGTTGTGGTCATCGAGGATTTGCACTGGATCGATTCGGAGACCCAGGCTTTCCTGGAAAGCCTGATTGAGAGTCTTCCGACAGCGCGGCTTCTGCTCCTGGTCAACTACCGGCCGGAGTACCAGCACGGTTGGGGAAGCAAGACGTATTACACCCAGCTCCGCATCGATCCGCTGCCTCCTGAGAGCGCTGATGAATTGCTGCAAGCACTGCTAGGGGACGACGTGAGTTTGCGGACAATCAAGCAGCTCTTGATTGCTCGGACCGACGGGAACCCTTTCTTCCTGGAGGAGAGCGTTCGTACGCTGGTGGAGATGAATGTCCTTGTTGGCGAGCGAGGGAATCATCGTCTCACTCGGCCGATTGAAGGCACGCAGATACCCGTCACAGTTCAAGCGGTTCTAGCCGCTCGGATTGATAGACTTTCGCCAGATGAAAAACGTCTTCTTCAGTCGGCGGCTGTGGTTGGGAAGGATGTTGCTTTCGTGCTGCTTCAAGCCATCGTTGATCAATCTGAGGAGGAACTTCGGGGGGGACTCACTCGGCTCCAGGCTGCGGAATTTCTCTATGAGACAAGTCTTTTCCCCGATCTCGAATACACTTTCAAGCATGCCCTGACTCACGAAGTGGCTTACGGAAGCGTTTTACAAGAGCGCCGCCGCGGACTCCACGCGCGGATCGTTGAGGCTATCGAACGACTCTATCCTGATCGCTTAGCCGAACAGGTTGAGCGGATTGCACACCATTCGTCCCGCGCCGAACTATGGGAAAAGGCCGTGGAATATTTTCATCAGGCCGGAGCAAAGTCGGCCGCTCGCTCTGCCAATCGCGAGGCAATAGCTTACTTTGAGCAGGCGTTGGACGCTCTCAAGCATCTCCCCGAAAGTCGCCGGACGCTTGAGCAGGCCATCAACATCCGGGTCGACCTCGGTCCTGCTTTAACTGCCACAAGTAACTTTTCAGCGCCCAAAGTAGAGGAAAACTACACTCGCGCACGGGAGCTGTGCGAGCGGTTCGGAGAGACACCGCAGCTCTTCCCGGTATTGTGGGGGCTGGCAAGGATGCATGACAATTGCGGGGAGCTGAGGGTGGGACGGGGTTTGGGAGAGCAGCTCCTCAGCTTGGCCGAACGAGCCCAGGATCCTGCATTGCTCCTCGAGGCCCACCACGAACTTTGGGCCAACTTGTTTGTTCTCGGCGAGTTTTTCTCTGCCCGCTCGCACATGGAGCAAGGCATTGCGCTATACGACCCACAAAAGCACAGGCACCATGCGTTTCGATATGGAGGACATGATCCTGGTGTTTGCGGTCGCTACCAGTCAGCCGAAGCGCTTTGGTTGCTTGGCTATCCGGATCAAGCCCTGCGGCGAAGCCAGGACTCGTTGACTTTGGCACGAGAGCTAGCTCACGCGACCACCCTGTCCGTCGCGTTGTTCTGGGCGGCTTGGTTCGATCAGGTTCGTGGTGAGACGCAGGCCCTTCGGGCGCGAATCGATGAGGGGATGGCGCTGGCAACCGAGCAAGGGTTTTTAATGGGGCGGGCGCAAGCAACTTTCCTGCAAGGGTGGCTTTTGGTCGAAGAGGGTCATAGTAAACCCGGCATAGCGCAAATGTTTGAGCTTTTTGCTGCCGGGGCGGTCGCCCCGGGCTCTCTGCGGTTCCACATTCGCCAGGCAGCTTTGCTGGGTGAGGCTTATCGGAAATCAGCGCAGATTGTCGATGGACTCAACGTCGTGAACGACGCCATTGCCAGGACGCGGCAGACCGAGTGTCGTTATTACGATGCTGAGCTGCATCGTATTAAGGGAGAATTGTTGCTTCATCAGGCTACAGCCGACAAACGAGAGGCTGAAGCCTGCTTTCAAAAGGCACTTGAGGTTGCTCGCGGGCAGAGCGCGAAGTCTTTGGAGCTACGGGCAGCGATGAGCTTGAGCCGGTTGTGGCAAAAGCAAGGCAAGATAGACGATGCCAGAAAACTCTTGGGCGCAATTTACGGATGGTTCACAGAAGGCTTTGAGACCGCCGACTTGAAAGCCGCAAAGGCGTTACTCAACGAGCTTACATAGACTTGCTTATCCCGATATGCCGCGAATTCATGGGACAAGCGCTTACTTTGCTACAACTTTGCCAGAACTATATGCCACTATGTGTTCGAATCGGTAAAATCGACGGGCTGAGACCGCCGTTAAACGCTTGAATAGATACCAATAGTGACCAATGGTGACACATAGTCTCGGTACGGTAAGAGGACTGAAAATCCTCGTGTCGGGTTGCACGCCCGTCGGGTTTAGACCTTTTAAGAAATACAGTCGAGCTGTATTGGTCTGATGCGCAGATCATGGCTCAATCAGAGGCCCCCAGGAGATGCAAAAGGGAGCGCTGCGCGTTTTGTGAAGAGGGGGCGCGTTCAGGTTCAAAGCGGTGAGTCATTTTAGATACTGCGCGTCTCCTAAAGGACACCCTGCTCCTTTCTCAAGGCTACGCTAAATCGACTTTCCCAAAAATTCTTAGAGTCCAATCAAGTAGTTGTCCAGTCCCAAACCAATGGCTTGGAGTTGGCACGGACGTTGCCGTTCGAGGGATGCTAGGCAGAAGACTGTCCTCAAATGCCGGGAGGTGCAGACAGAGGGCGCAATCCAGCGTACGCTCGCCAGGCTCACGCGAGCAATAAACTCTAAGGAGGACGCTATGATGAAAAGATTGAACCGGCCACCCGTCATACTCACAGCACTGGTCCTGTTCTATCTCTTGCCAGCCGCTTTAGAGGCTCAACCTGTGACAACCAGTGTGCAGGTTCCGCTCGCCGGGCCCGTCTTTGTCCCACTCATCAACGGCTCGCTTGACCAGGTCAATCTCTTGGGAATGGTCCACGTACAGACGTACTTCAATCCCGCGTCGACCGTCCTGCACCCTACCGACCCCATGCGCATCAGCATCAACCTTGACCAGGTCTCGGGTGTCGGTGATCTGACGGGCTTGACTTACACTGCGACCGAAGCGAATTGGATAAATTTTCCCACAATACCGACCGACCCGATGAACTTGAGCTTCGATCTCAGGGCGGTGGCTGTACCAGATCCGCAACTACCCACAGATCCTATCATTCCTACAGATCCAGTGTTTCCGCTAGATATCTCTTTTCTCCTCACCTTCAATCCAGACACAGGAGCGTTGATAAATGTTGACATCGAGTCGATGCACGTGCCGCTGCCCTGACGCGAGTTGGTACGCAGGAGAATGAAAGGTTTCATTCACGCTCGGCCCATCTCATGCCCGAGTATTGAGCCTTTTTTCGTAGGATTGGCAATGAGTATTAAAACGTGCATGTCAAGCGATCAGCCTTGTGACGATTTGAGGAATCAAGCGAAACGAGAGTGGCGGGGAAGCAAATTACCATATCGAGAATTGGACGGCGCAGGCTGGGGCCTTTAAGTGAGAGCGACATGCAAATCTACGAAGCGGTTTTTCCGCTTGCGCTGAGCAGGTGCGGCCTTTTGCTTGGGCTTCGCTTTCTCTATGCTCTGCTTGAGCGCCGTCATCAAGTCAATAATCTGTGCACGCTGTGACGCTTCTGGCGCCGCAACTGTGATCTCCTGGCCTTTGCTCTTCTCATCTAACATGCCCTGGACCCGTTCGCGGTATTCGTCGTGGAACTTGTCAGGATTGAACTCGTTGCTCATGTTCTCAATCAAGGTGGCACCTAATTCGATTTCTTGATCTGATAACTTCACGTTCTCACCTTTGGTAATGTCGGCAAAGTTTCGCACTTCATTCGCGTAGTACAAACTGTGCACGATCAGCCCGTTTTCGTACGGGCGAATCAAGACGAGTTGTTCTTTGCCGCGTGTTACGAGCTGCGCAATCGCCGCCCGCTTGCTACTGGCCAAAGCGTCAGCAAGCAGCCGATAGGGTTTGTCTCCACCTTCACCCGCGCCGAGGTAGTAGGCACTCTCGAAATACACCGGGTCAATCTTTGACAATGGGATAAATTCCTTCAGCTCAATGTTATTGCTGGATTCGGTTTCTAAGCTCTCCAGTTCGGCCTCGGTAAACTGGACGTACTCGTCCTTGGCGAACTCGTGGCCGCGAACGCGGTCCTCGCCGTCACGTTACATACTGGGCAGTAGTAGCGCTTTTGAATGCGAGAGCCGCATTTTGCGTGCAACAAGTTAAAGGCTATGCGTTGGTTTTGGTGGCGGTGTGGAGCTGAACGGGAATTGATACCAGCCCGAAGGAGAGTAACCCGGTGCGTAACGGCGGCACTACCTTAGGCTATCAGATGGACGGGCGTCGCGGAATAGGGTGAGCAGGCGAGCTAGTCTGTAAGTATTTTCTTCTGCAGCTTCCTCAGCTCAAGCGCCAATTCGTAAAGCTCTTCGATGATCTTCTTATCGTGAGTTTCAACATATTTGCGGGCTAACTCATCCATCCGTCTCTCTAATTCTTCGCGTGTCATAATCATAACAGAAACAAGTGACGGAGTAATGACGCTGTTCGGGATCTTCACCAACGATTGAGGCGATGCCCACTCTCAAGCCACTCCTCAACTTGATCGAGATCCGCCTGTCCAATGAAAACGTAGATGTGACCGGGACGGCCGTTCACAAGGCTGTGCTTAGCATAATCTAGAGCCATCGGATCTCATTGCCTGCTCTTTTCCAGTCGTAGCCCTTGGCGTGATACCATGCGACGAAGCCTGTTTTCCCTGACCTTGGTTTTCGCATCCATAACTGTCTCACTTTTGGTAATGCGATGATGACTTATTGTCAGCCGGTGTCGCGCATATGTGCGAATAGCGAGGTTTAGAGGCAAAGACAATCGCTATCGGCGGAAATGTTTTTCTAGTTCCTGAAGCTGGCGGCTCAATCGGTTAAGCTCTTCTATGATGTCCCGGTCGTGAGTCTCGACATACTTCCGCGCCAGCTCATCCATCCGTTTTTCTATTTCTTCGCGGGTCACTGGTCGTCTGCCGCCTTCAACTGCCTGGCCAGGTACAGTCATAGGGAAGGCCTTTGGGGAAGTTACAGCAGGATCGCCGCCAGAAATTGACGGGCAAAGCCGATAGACAAAAAATAATCGAACGGTGAGCCTTTTTGATAAAACCTTCAAATGCGGGGATTAATTCCTTTCAAAGTTACCTGTGACCGGCCATCCGTCTCTGGTGTTAGATTCTGGCGTATATTTCAAGAGTAGAAGCGTCGCCCCGAGGTTGAACCCAAGCCCGACTAGATTCACGAAATAACCAATATTTGTATTTTGTGTTGACTCAAAGGATCACCTCCAGGTTTTAACCGAATATTGTCGGTTGCCTTGGAGATTCCGTCAAGGAATGAGGGATACTTACTGCTTCCCAAGTTAAGATTTTTGAGCACTTCCGCCTGTTCAGCAAGCCTCATCCGAAAGCTCACTTGCACCGCCGGTATCCTTTCGTTCACGCGATCAGTGAATCGTGCTCTGCTTAATTACCGAGCGTGTCTGCTGTCCAAAAACTGCTCTTAAACATGAAAGTTGTTCCTTTTTGTCACAATGAAATTCGCCAAGTCCATACAATTCTAAGGAATCGCAGAGAAATCGATGGCATAACGCTTGCTGTTTTCGATCGACCGGTCGAGGCGGCAAACCCGCCGACCAACCAAGCCGGTGCAATTCATCCCCGATGACACGCCGTCTATCAAGCCTTCGATTCCGCTTGATCGCTCTCATTCTATTGGCAGTTATCCCAGCCTTCGGTGTGATTTTGTACAGCGCCGCAAAGCATCGCGATCTGACCACCCAACAAGTCCAAAAAAACGCGCTAGGAGCGGCTCGTGCTATCGCCGCGGAGCAGGAAAGATTTTTTGAAAGCGCTCACCAGTTTCTCATCATGTTATCTCGCGTTCCTCAGATTCGCGAACAGAATAAAAACAGTTGTGGCAAGTTTCTGGCGGGCCTTCTCGAACCTCTTTACGCGGACTTAGGCCTAGCGGATGTGAAAGGCAACTTACTTTGCAGCGCGCTGCCGGCAGGACATTCGCTTTTAAGATCTAATGGTCCACACCAGAACCACGTCGTTGAAACACATGATTTTTCCGCGGGTCAGATCCGAACCGATGGGGCGACGGGTATGACTCTCATGGATTTAGGGTTTCCAATCCTAGACTCACCCGGTGTTTTGCGCGCAGTAGTGGTTGCGGCTCTAAATTTATCATGGCTCAGCCGACTCACCGCAGAGAACCACTTGTATTCCGGAGCGACCCTCAGCTTGGTTGATGGCGACGGCAATGTTTTTCTTCGCTATCCGCAGGGGAGCTATTCGATCGGACAACCGATTTTTGCAAAGGCTTTGGATGACGGCATGCTCTCTCAAGAAACCGAAAAGGCCGTCGAATCCATAGGGTCGGACGGAGTGCGACGTCTGATCGCGTTTGCTCGGTTGAAAAGTCCCGTCGGCGGCAAGCCTATCTATGCCGCCATCGATATCTCCGCTGCCATGGCATTCGAAGAGGCGGACCAAATTCTGGTTCATGACTTAATGATTCTAGGACTGCTCACGGCTCTGACCCTTGTTGCTGCGTGGTTTGGCGCGGATGTCGTCGTCCTTCGTCGGATACGAGACATTGTTGCTGCAACAAGACAAATCACAGCTGGGAAACTGAGTGCACGTACGCGGCTGCCGTATGGCAGAAGCGAGCTCGGGCAAATGGCTCGCACCTTTGACGAACTCGCGCAAGCCTTGGAAAAGCGCAAAGCAGAAGCTGACGCGACTACACGGCACATCCAGAAACAGCAACAACAGCAAAACGCTCTCTACGATCTCAATCTAACAATCACCTCCACGCTCGATCTGACATGTGTTTTGAATACTCTTTTGGACGAGATATCGCCCCTTTTCTCCTCCTGCGTGACTACCGTTGGTTTGATCAACAAACAATCCGGTGCCATGGAGATCATCGCGCGCCGCAACCTTGACCAGACCGATGGAATGCAAGACGGAATAACAATCGAGCAAGGACTTCCCCTCGTAGTGCTAAAGCGCCAATCAACTCAGGCTATCTCGAATGCGCAGATAGATCCGCGAACCACGAACCCGGAATTTTTCCGGCAGCATCGACTCGTCTCCTATCTAGGAATGCCATTGATCGCTAAGGGAGAATGCTTGGGTGTTCTCTCTTTTTACACGAAAGAGGAACACTGCTTTGCCGCAGAGGAAATGAATTTTCTTACCGCTCTCGTCAATCAAGCGGCAATCGCGATCTACAATTCACGCCTCTACGAACAAACGAGGAATCAGGCAGTCCAACTCGAGAAATCGAACAAGATCAAGGATGAATTTCTTGGGGTCATGTCGCATGAGCTTAGAACGCCGCTCAATATTATCATGAACTACGCCGAAGCTTTAAGAATGGGAACGTTTGGTAACATCAGCAGCGATCAGGAAAAAAGTGCGGAAAAAATCAGATGCCAGGCGGGTCACTTGCTGACTTTGATTAATGGGATCCTGGAGATCACAAAGATCGAGAGTGGTACCTTAACATTATTTAAAGACCGTATAGATCTCTCTGAATTCATGACGGAAAATCGCTCTGACTATATGATGCCGGTGGACAAAAATTTGATTCTTCAATGGGAGTTTTCAGACCTCCCGGTGATCACTAGCGATCGGATGAAGCTCAAGCAGATTCTGACCAACCTGATTAATAATGCGATTAAATTCACGGACCATGGTCGCGTCAGCATATCTGCTCAAATGATCAACCTGGAACGCACTCTCGAATTCATAGTCGCAGACACCGGCTCTGGTATACCAGGCGACTTACTTCCGTCTATCTTCGACAAATTCCGCCAGATCGACAGTACGACCACCCGCAATCATTCAGGCGCGGGGTTGGGTCTTTACATTGTTAAGACCTTTGTCGACTTGTTGGGCGGCACGATCAGCGTGCAAAGCCGGGTCGGGGAAGGGTCGGTATTTACCGTCCAGCTGCCCGTTAACGTTGAAGACATTCTCGCTCAAGCTGACTCTGACCCAGCGACTGCTCCTGGGAACAGTCTCAATTAGGAACGAATTGAATCATGCGGCTTCCCATCTTTTGGCGACTCACATCCGGTTATGCAGTTATTTTGATCCTATTTGTTGGAATATCTTCGTATTCCATCATCCAGTTAGGGCGATTAAGCAGCACGGCGCGCGAGGCTTTGGACATGGACAATCGTTTGATCGGTTATCAAGAAAAGTTGACCGACGTCTTCCTATCCGAGGTCCGATATGCGGGAAAATTCATCATCACTCACACAGGCTCACTTTATGAACAGTTTCGTCAGTTCAAGACCGACTTCTTGCGCTACATGGGCGAAAGTCAATTGTTAGCGACTGCCCCCGATGTCAAAGCTCGTTTATCCCGAGTGGAGGAATTACATCTTCGATATCAAGATTTGTTTGATCAGGAAGTTCGATATGTCAAAGTCGGACAGCCCTACGCGGAGAGTCGATTTCAACAAGAGAAAGAAAAGGTCTTGGAAAGCGTTTTAGGAGAACTCGACCGCCTGAAACGACAACTTCAGAAAAACCTACATGACAAACTGGAAACAATGGAAAGAGTTGGGCACGTCGCGCGGACAATTGCCGGTTTAACAACGCTGGTTTTGTTTGGCCTCAGCGTTGCCCTTTCTTTCGTCATCAGCACGAGCATCACGACGCCGCTTTCCAAGCTTAAGCACATTTTGATGGACGAAACTCAAGAAACTCTCAATTCCGTGTCGGATCTTGCTCGCATTCCGGAGATACAAGAGCTTCGTGATGCCTTACACAACTCAAAAAGAAAACTCCAAAAGACGGCCGAAACGAATGCTCACTTTGTTGATACAATCAATGACCAATTCACTATACCTCTCATCTCTCTAAAAAAAAGACTCAGGTACTTGAACGAGGAATTGGCCGAAAAAATTACCGCGGACCAAAAAATAACACTTGAGGTTCTGGCTGGAGAAACGGAACGTCTGATTCAACATTGCACCGAATTGCATCAAGTACCGGCGCTACCCTGTATGGACATCAAGAAGTAAGCGGCACCACTTTACCTCGGGGAGGCAGGCCAAGAAAAGATGCGTTTCCGGATAAATTTTGGGGCGATACCAGTCGCTATTGGATAAAACAGTTGCGAGTCTGGTAGCGAACCTGCTCGCAGTACCGTGGGATATTAATTTCATCAGAATGCTCGCTTCCGGGGAAAAGCGAGGAAACAATGAAAAAGACGAATTAGCGATGTTTGAGGCTGAGGTAAAAATGCACCAGTTTCTAAAAGCGTTTGCAGCCGTATCGGCTTTCTTTTTTTTCGTCGGCTGTACAACGGTGCGGCAAAACTCAAGAGCCCCGGAGAGTGATAGATCCGACCAATTCGCACTGGCCAAGATCTTATTCAAGGAAGGTAACTATGAAGCTGCTATGAAAGAGAATCAGAAGCTTCTTAGCGAAGGAAAAGCCCCTGCCGATATGGCGCTCTATAATATGGGACTCATCTTTGCCTGTTCGTTGAATCCTAAAAAGGATTATCTGAAAGCGCTCGATACATTCAAAAAACTAGTGAGTCAGTATCCCTATAGCTCTTTCGCCGAGGAAGTTAAGGTTTGGATTCAAGTTCTTGAAGAACATCAAAAAATCGCCGATGAGAGGCAGAAATTTCTAGAAGAGAAACTCAATTTGACTCGGGAGAAAGAAATATTATCTCAGGAGCGGGAAAGGCTCAAATATACGGTTGAAAAGTCACGTCAGCTGGATGTTGAAATTGAGAAGCGGAGAAGACAAACCCAAAGCCGATGAAGGAATCCCAAAGGCGCCGGATGATAAACGCTAGAGCCGAAACCCTGACGGAATTACCGTCCTTTAAGTCCCTCGTCAATCGAGGCCGTTGTATTATTCCCGATGACGGGTTCTATGAGTGGCGGAAAGAAGGAAAGCGCAACGTTCCAATGTGGGTAGATCTTAGGACTAAGCAGCCGCTCGCCTTAGCGGGATTGTGGGATGTGTGGCGCAAACCGGATGGAAAACGGGTGGAGTCATTTACGATCGTCACGCCTGAACCCAATGAGCTAAGCGAACCCATACACAACCGGATGCCTGTAATCCTCCGCAGGGAAGACGAAGAGCCATGGCTTGACGTTTTCCGAACGACCTTCACCAAAAGCCCGGTCAGTGTTGAAAACATTTCCTGCAGAGCTGATGGACGCACACGACGTTTCAGCAATCGTTAACTCGGCGAAGTACGACTGCCGGAGTGCATTCGACCTGTTTCAGATGACGAGATACCTAGCGGCAGGCAGTTGTCCCTGTTGTAAGCAATCTTAAAATCACTTGATCACTTGATTCGCCCTTGCGAGGAAGTCGGGTGAAAGTGTCAATCCGATTTGCTTCGCTGCCTTCAAGTTGATCACAAACTCGAACTTCGTTGCCTGTTGCACCGGCAAATCAGCCGGTTTAGCTCCTTTCAGAATCTTGTCCACGTAAAACAGCAGCGCGCCGATAGAGGTCGTCGTAGTCCACGCCGTAGGACATAAGCCCACCCTCATCGACAAATTCCTTCTGCGGATAGATTGCAGGCAACCGGTGTTTGGCAGCAAGCTCGGCGATCCGCTTTCTTTCGGCGAAAAAGCGGCGAGTGGGGGTCGTCATAATCGCGTTGACCTGTTTCTGCTTTGCGGTTTGAAAAGCGGACTCTAAGCCTTTGGGATCTAGTTGAGTTATAATCTCCTCCAGCGTGAGCTTCAGTGCCACAGCAGCTGCCTTGAGCTCTTTCACTTGGATGTCTAGTCCTATGCTGTCTCCCGGCGGAACCAGAAGTCCAACGCGGACGAGCTCGGTGACCGCGTCCTTGAGAACTTCTAGCCTTTGGTATTTAGCTCGACCCCTAAAGCCGACATCCCCGTAACATTGCCTCCCGGTCGTGCGAGACTGGCAACCAAACCAAAACCTACGGGGTCGGAAGTGTTCGCCATCACAATGGGGATGGCAGTGGTCGCCTTCTTCGCTGCCGACGCCTGCGGATCCTCTGTGGTCACGATCAAATCAACCTTGAGACGAACCAAGTCCGCTGCAAGCTCAGGTAGATGTTCACTTTTCCCCTCTGCAAACCGATATTCGAGGGTGATATTCTTTCCCTCAACCCAACCATGTTTGACCAGCTCTTGCCGGAACACGTCCAGGAGGACCGCCATACCGGAAGCCGTGCTTGAATCCAAAAAACCAATGCGGAAGATTTTCCCCGCCTGCTGCGCGAAGGCGAGAGGGGCGGTAGTCAGACAGACAGTTGCCAGTAGCCAGACAAGAGATTTTCTCTTCATGATTTGCCCTGGTCTCTCTCTACTCGACACACCTCACTCGTCCCTTTTTTCACTTGATCACTTTGTCCGCTCTCGCCAGCACATTCGGCGGAATCGTGAGACCGATCTGCTTCGCGGTCTTTAGATTCACGATGAATTCAAACTTCATTGGCCGCTCCACAGGAAGATCGGCGGGCTTAGCCCCTTTCAGGATCTTTTCTACATAGGTAGCGGCTCGGCGAAAATTATCGGCGATGTTTGGCGCATAAGACATTAACCCGCCGGCTTCCACGGTTTCTTTTTCCGGGAACATCGTCGCCAGGCGGTTCTTACCCGCGAAATCCACGATCTTCTCTCCGATAGTAGTGCAGGCGGGGCTCCTTATTATAATGATCGCGCCGGCCCGGTCCCTAATTGAGGATTGCAGTGCGTTGTCAAGATCGTTCGGGGTTCGTAGCCCCAGAGATAGAAGCTTCAATCCTAGCGATTGTGCGGCATCCTCGGTCTCTTTGAAATTGCGGACATTGCCTGACTCAGCGGGATTCCAAAGGACCGCCACTCTTGAGAGCTTGGGAACTGCCTCCTTAAGCACCTCCAGTCGTTTTCCACTCAAATCCGTAGAGAAGCTTGATAGCCCCGTTATATTGCCGCCGGGTCGCGCAAGGCTGGCGACGACCCCAATCGCAACAGGATCACCTGGATTCGTCATAACGATAGGGATTGTGTCGGTCGCTGGTTTGACGGCTAGCACCACTGCTGAACCTCCAGCTGCCACAATAATGTCAACTTTCAGGCCGACCAACTCAGCCGCAACGTCGAAAAAACGATCGGTCTTACCTCCCGTATGTCGGTACTCAATGATGATGTTTTTTCCCTCTACATACCCAAGCTCGTGCAACCCCTGCCGAAATGCCTCGACCTCAGCATCAGTCGGTGATCCTCCCCGCATGAAACCTATCGTAGGGATTCTCCCCGGCTGCTGTGCCTCAGCGAGATAAACAATTGCTAGAAAGACAGTTGCTAATAACGATATAAGAATTTTTTTTGTCATGGGTATCGCTCCTATATCCATTGCCAACTGACGGCTGGTCACTGTCATTTTGTGACTTTGTCCGCTCTCGCTAGCACATTCGGCGGAATGGTCAGGGCGATCTGCTTGGCGGCTTTGAGGTTGATGATGAACTCGAACTTCATAGGTTGCTCGATGGGAGATCGGCGGGGTTAGCGCCTTTCAAAATTTTGTCGACGTAAGTCGCCGCGCGGCGATACAGGTCGCTAAGCAGAGGCTCATAAGCCGCGATGCCGCCTTTACCTGTAAGGCGATGGCTACCTACCATCCCCGAAACGTTCTACGAGATCCGAAGCTATACGATATTCTCAAGTCGATCTACAGAAGGCGCGAGATTTTATCTGCGATCATACGGTTGAGCCGCCGCCGAAGCTTCATCAGGAGTTGATCAACTCCAAAGAACGTTTCCTTGCCTGTATGCGCCTGCTCTCTAATCCGGGGATTACGGAGCGGTACTGCGATATCGAGACAATCGGCCGAAAGTTTTTCAGAGACGAAATTGCATCATGTGACATGTACGGGTTTGGATTTCTCACGCGGGAACCGTTGGTTGGGCACCGGCTCCATCCTTTTTCTATCTTGCAAAAGTAAGATCAGCTGTTTCACCAACATGAATCGGGTTTCGATCTTGGTGCCGTTTGCAAACGAACCTTAACCGGGGTTTTCACAGTGAGCTTCCACATTCTGCGTTATTCGCAAAAGTCTGAAAACGGGTTCATCGAGACCGAAGCACGTCATTGACGGCCAAAATGCCAATTGTATGCTCCGTAGGCGGTTTTTTCGCGAGAAACGATTGGTTTTTGTTGGGTGATATTCATCCTGTGTTGGTCGTCGGCAAGCTGAAATAGCAAATCAAATAGCTTTCCACGATAATGTTCCCGAAGTCCTCTGAGGACTAGTCTCTAAGCGCTCCGAGCCAACGGTCGAAAAAATTCCTAGTCACTCTCTTTTCGAGAATCGCGAAAGGATTGAACACAAGCGAAACCTGATATGCGATTTTTCGGAAACAGTGAGATAAAAAAAGTATCTACTCAATCTAAATTGCTCGACGCCAGATTTTCTACGGCAGAAGATTTTTTTCGTTGGATTAGCAATAAATCCTTGACATATAAAATATTACTATATAGATAATCAATATCATAACCGTGAATTTTTATTCCCGAATCCAGCTCGACAAAAGTCAAGGGTTCTGTACCAAGTTCGGCCATGCTTGCTTTGGAAAATTCATATTCTGAACACCGTGAGAAAAAGAGGCAGCGCGCTTGGGATCCGGGCGAGCGACTGGACCACCACCAGTGAAAGAAATTTTCGGATCGGAAATCAATCGGAAGAAAAGTTGGGCGAAGTTCGCGATCTGAATTGAGCATGGCCCAGAAAATTCTGCCGTAGCGGATCAACCCAGACTTACCGCGGAGAAAAAAATGAATCTAGGAGCCGATAACTACTTTGCCGATTTCCGTGCATTTCTTACCGATCTGGAACAGCGAGGCAAGTTGTACCGATGGCGGCAGCGGGTAAGCAAAGATACCGAATTGATGCCATTGATGCGTCTTCAGTATCGAGGGCTGCCTGACGAGAAGAGACAGGTTCTGTTGTTCGAAAAAGTTTGCGACGGTAGCGGAAAACAGTTCACTGTCAAGGTGGCCACCGGGATGTACGGATCGTCCAGAGAGATTCTCGGCCTGGGTATGGGCTGCGATGAACCCGGAGCCATCTATGAAAAGTGGCACCGCGCGCTTGCCAAACCTCTGCCACCGCGCACGGTTGATTTCAGTCCGTTGCATGAAGAGGTGTACAGTGGATCACGGCTAAATCAATTCGGGCTTACGGATTTGCCGGCGCCAGTGGAAGAGCCCGGCTTCAGTTGCGGGATCCGCTTCACGGCCCCGTTTATTACCAAAGATCCCGAAACCGGAGTGAGAAACGTCGGCATGTACAGTGGTCATTTCCGCGGCCGACACAAACTTATCGCCGGCATCGCGCGGACCCATCACGCGATGCTCTATCACCACCCAGCTGCGGTAAAACGCCATGAGCCGCTTCCCGTAGCCATCGTTCTGGGAGCCTTACCGGACATCAATTATGTAGCTGCCGCCAATCTTCCCTATGGACTCGATGAATTGGAAGTCGCCGGAGCGATCCGAGGACGGCCCGTGGACCTGGTGCCCTGCAAAACAATTCCGCTTGAAGTTCCGGCTGAATCGGAAATCGTTATCGAAGGGGAAATTTCGCTCGACGCCATGGAGCGCGGCGAGCCTTTCAGCGATTATCCCGGTTACCTCATGGCGGAACGGGGCTTGCGCCCGGTCATCGATGTAAAGGCTATCACGCACCGGCGCGACCCGATTTTTACTGCCATCCTCGTCGGGCTGCCACCGAGTGAATCCAACGGCATCTCGCGTACCTGTCGCGAGATGATGCTTTACAACTTTCTCAAATACAGCTGCAATCTACCGGAAGTCCTGGAGGTTTGCTGTCCGGAAATGGGTGGCGGATGGAATTGGTGGGTGATCCGCATGGCCAAAAGTCATCCGAGTAAACCCAAGCAAGCTCTCCAGGCGGCCTCTGGTATGGACACGACGAACAAGGTCATCATTGTCGTCGATGACGACATCGATCCTAAGGATCCCGACATGGTGATGTGGGCCATCAGCTTCGCAATGCAACCGCACAGAGACGTGCAGGTTATCACCGGCCGTTCCCCGTTGTTGGATCCGTCCGCCTACGCGCTAATGAATCATCCCGAAGAGCGCTTTTATCCGCCCCCTGTGGGGTGTGGAGGGTTGTTGGTCGATGCCACGCGGAAAGGCAAGTACCCGCCCGTGGGCTTGCCTAAGAAAAAATATATGGAGCGGGCCCTGGAAATGTGGCGTGAAATGAAAATGCCCGAGCTCCAACTCAAAACACCTTGGTATGGCTATCCGTTGGATCTTTGGACGGCGGCTGACGACGCATTGGCCGAGGCCGTGGCCAGCGGCGATTATTTTCCTTCAGCAAAGAAATAAGAAAGGACGGTGTTCTGGTGGCGAAGAGAGAAACCAGTTACGAAGCTTGGCTTCGTCAAGAGGGGATTCCAATTATCGAGGGGTACGGGGTGGAGGACGTGACTGAATTGCCGCGAAAGCCCTGGACCCGAACAGGCGGGCAGGGAGCCTATATTCAGCTCAAGGGCATGGAAGGATTCACCGGCATGTATGTCTGTGAAATCCCTGCCGGCGGGTCCCTGAAAATCGAACGGCATCTATACGAAAAGATCATTTACATTCTCCATGGCTTTGGGGCAACGGAAGTCTGGTCTGGTAACAACGAGAGAAAGAAAATCCAGTTCGAGTGGCAGCAAGGAAGCCTATTTGCGGTTCCCCTTAACTGTTGGCATCGAATGATCAATGGCAGCCGCGAGCCAGCGATTTTTTTGGCGGTGACCAGCGCGCCCTTGATGATCGACCTACTCCATGATGTCCCGTTTGTGTTTGGTTGCGACTATACATTCGACGAGCGCTTTGACGGCCGGGCCGACTATTTCGTGCCGACATCGAAGCGGCAGTTTCAAGGCGGTTTTTTTAACTGGGAGTCGAACTTTATCGCGGATGCTCGCGGGGCGCTGGTGGATCCCTCAGAGGCAAAGGGCTACGGCGTGCGCATAACCTCTTTCGACATGGGGGGCAGTACCTTGGTCGGTCACCTCGCCGAGTGGCCGGTAGGGCGGTATCACAAGGCGCACTATCATACAGGGGGCGCAATTCTTCTGATCCTGCGCTCCGAAGGGTACACCCTGATGTGGCCCCAGGAAGCGGGTATACGTCCATACCAATCAGGCAACCGTGATCAAGTCGTCAGGGTAAACTGGCGCGAAGGTAGTGTGTTCAGCCCGCCGACCGGGTGGCTTCATCAGCACTTCAACACGGGAAAGGAGAAAGCGCGCCAGTTGGCGTTTCGCTACAGCAGCCAGTCTGGAAAATATCTTTTCGGCGTCTGGAAAGCTATCAATAAGGAGGGAGTTCGCACGAGCATTCGCGAAGGCGGTACCCTCATCGAATACGAAGATGAAGATCCGCAGATCCGAATCGATTTCGAAAACGAGATCGGCCGAGCTGGGGTCTCCATGGAGATGCCGGTGTTTCAATATGCGGCGTTGTGATCGCGATCGACTCCGATGCGCGCTTTCTACAAATACTTCTACGCGTGGTTGTTCTGTCTTGCGTCATGTGCCAATGCCGTTGCTGCTGCGGCTCAATCTTCCAAATCTCCCGGACAAACAGAATGGGATAAAACCATCGAACAGGCCCGAAAGGAAGGCCGGGTGGTTGTATCCATTACGACCAGCAACGACTTGCGGGCGGCCATCGAGAAGCATTTCGAGCGCAAATACGGCATCGATGTGGAACCGGTGATCGGAAGGGCGGCGGTGGTTTTGCGCAAGATGGTCGACGAATACAAATCAGGCGTGCGCTATTTTGACCTTCATATCGGCGGTAGCGAGTCGGCGGTTAATTCGCTGCTGCCCGAGGGATTGCTTGACCCCGTTGAGCCGACGATGATGCTCCCGGAGGTAAAAGATCCCAAGCATTGGTGGGGTGGGCACATCTGGACCGATAACGCCAAAAAATTCATTTATTCGTCACTTGCCCATCAGTCTGAAAGCCTCTGGTACAACACTCAACTGCTCAATCCGCAAGAGGTGCGCTCTTTTGACGATCTTTTGTTGGACAAGTGGAAGGGAAAAATCGGCCTCCTCGATCCGCGAACTCCAGGGTCCGGGGCCTCGCTGTGGTCTTATCTGCTGGCCATCAAAGGAGAGGAGTACCTGCGCAAGCTGGTAGGGCAACAGATGTTGATCGGGCGTGATCAGCGGTTACTTGCCGAAAATTTGGCCAAAGGCAAGCTCGCTCTGGTCATGGGCCTCGGCTACTACTCTCACGCTCCCTTCAAAAAAGCGGGGTTACCCGTGTTAGCGTTGCCCACGCCCAAAGAAGGGACTTACATCAGTGGCGGTAGCGGTCATCTCGTGGTCATGAAACAGCCCGCCAACCCCAACGCCATGCGAGTCTTCGTCAATTGGTTCTTGAGCAAAGAAGGACAGGACGTATATTCCAGAGCTCTCGGGCAAGGCACGCGCCGCTTAGACGTTGATACCCAATGGCTGCGGGAAATTGGTGTCATAGCCGCTAAGGACAGCGTCTCCATCGAGCAATATTACAGACTCGAGAATCAGTCGGAGAACAAAATCAATACCGCGAGAGAAGCCGGCGCTACTTTGGCGCGCAAACTTTTGGAGTAACGGATAAGTGGTCATAGCAAGCACCTAATGAACCTTCAGAAATTATTCGTGGCTGCGGCGTTTTGGAGCACGATCGCACTGATGGCTCCTGCGACCTCGGTTGGCCAAACTGTCAAACCTGGTGGACAGTCTGAATGGGAAAAAACAGTGGAGGCTGCCAAGCGTGAGGGCAAAGTGGTGGTCTCTGTCCCGACGAGCGCTGAACTCCGTAAGGAATTCGAGGCCGGCTTTCAGAAAAAATTTTCCGCTATCGAGCTTGAGTTGAGCGTGGCGCGAGGCGCCAGTAACATCAACAAGATCGCTGAGGAACAAAACGCCGGCGTTCGCAACGTCGATCTCCATATCGGTGGAACGACGTCGATTGTAACCGGGCTCCTCGCACCGAACTTATTGGAACCGATCGCGCCCTCCATGTTACTCCCGGAAGTCAGCGATCCAAAGAATTGGTGGGGCGGCCATGTCTGGGTCGACAATGCAAAGAAATACATCTACAGCTTCACGGCCTACATGACAGAAACCGTTTGGTACAACTCAACATTGGTCAAGCCTGAAGAGATCGGCTCTTGGGATAGTCTTTTGGATCCGAAATGGAAAGGAAAGATCGCCATCTTGGATCCCCGTTCCCCCGGTTCCGGCGAATCCACGTGGGCCTTTTTGTTGAAGATCAAAGGCGAGCAATTTCTCACCAAGCTCGCGGCTCAGGAGATGCTGGTGGGCCGCAATCTTCGTCAATTGGGGGAAGCGGTGGCGCGAGGCAAGTCGGCGATTTCCATCGGGCTCTCGTACTATACGTATGTGCCTTTCATCAAGGCTGGACTGCCGGTCAGGCCGTTATCGGGCATTAAGGAAGGTTATTACGCGGCGACTGGCAGTGGTAATCTCGCGATCCTCAAGAATGCCGCGCATCCCAACGCTTCGAAAGTGTTCGTCAACTGGTTGCTGTCAAAGGAAGGACAGACTGCCTTTACAAAAGCGATGGGACAACCCACCCGTCGCTTCGACGTGGACACCCAGTGGACGAGGGAGTTCGGTCACGTCGCGGCCAAGGAGAGCCTGACTCCGGAAAAATTCGACGAACTGGAAAACGGCTCCGAAGAGGTTGTGAACAAGTTCCGCAAACCCGCAATGGCGTTGGCGGAAAAGCTTTTTCATTGACGGGTTTATCGGAGCAATGAAGAGTGTGATGCGTTTATTCTGTCTACGCTACGGTTGAACGTTTTTAGCTGTTATCTCTGGCGATAAACAATAAATAATTATTGAGATCCGTATGAGTAGATGCTTTCGTTTAGCTCTAGTCGTGTTTTGCTTGGTGCGGTCTGACGTGATTTTCGCGCAAACGAGCCAAACACGCGCCGGCGACTGGGAGAAGACCGTCGAGGCAGGGAGAAAAGAAGGCAAAGTGGTTGCCTCTATTCCTCCCAGCGCCGAATTGCGCAAGTTGATGGAGCTGAGTTTCCCCAAGCGCTACGGCATCGGCGTGGAATTCGTGCCGGCTCGCGGCGGTAACATCATTCGCAGAATGGTCGATGAGGCGAAAGCTGGAGTCCAGTATTTCGATGTCCATATCGGTGGAACCGAGTCCATTATCACGGGACTATTACCCGAGAACGTGCTGGAACCGGTGGAGCCATTTTTTGTGCTCCCAGAGGTGAGAGACCCCAAACAGTGGTGGGCCGGGCACATCTGGGCCGACAGCGCCAAGCGGTTTGTCTATGCCTTTGTCGCTTATCAAACCGTGAGCTTGTGGAGTAACTCCAACGAATATAAACCGGCCGAATTCCGTAGCTTCGATGATTTGCTGAATCCAAAATTGCAGGGCCGGATTGGCATTAGCGATCCGCGTACGCCAGGTTCGGGCTCTTCGATGTGGTCCTATATGAATTACATCAAGGGCGAGGAGTATCTAAAGCGGTTGGTGGGACAAAAACTGTTCGTCACACGGGATTTGCGGCTGCTCGCCGAAAATCTGGCCAAGGGCAAGATCGCAATTACCTCCGGCATCGGCTATTCGGAGTTTCTCCCGTTCATTAAAGCGAATCTCCCGGTAACGCCTCTGTCGGTGCCGAAGGAGGGTCTCTATGTTAGCGGCGGCTACGGTCATCTGACAATTCTCAAGAATGCGCCTCATCCCAATGCGACAAAAGTCTTCGTCAACTGGCTGTTGAGTCGAGATGGGCAAGAGATCTTTTCGAGGGGCATGGGTGTCGGTACCAGACGTTTGGATATCGACACAAAGTGGCTCAGAGAGTTCGGTATCATCGCGGCAAAGGATGTTCCGTTGACCCTGGAACAGTTCAACAAATTAGAAAACCAATCGGAAGAGAAGATTTATAAAGTGAGAGAGCCCGGAGCCGCTGTAGCGCGGAAGCTTTTGGGGGACTAAAAGACCTCTCTGGGTGACGCATGAAATTAGTGTTTCTTGTCGTTTTCATCGCCGGCTCGATGTTGGGCAGCAACGTTGTGCAGGCGCAAACCGGCCAGCCGGCGCAGAACGAATGGAACAAGATCGTTGAAACGGCCAAGCGGGAAGGAAAGGTGGTTGTTTCGGTTCCAAGCAGCACCGAGCTCAGAAAAGAAGTCGAGAGAAGTATCAAACAGCGCTTCGGCATCGAGGCGGAGTTGGTCGCCGGTAGAGCGGCCTCGATCGTGGGAAAAATTCAGCAGGAGGTGATGGCCGGCGTCAATAGTTTCGATCTCCACATGGGAGGCAGTGAATCGATGGTGAGCGGGCTCTTGTCCGATGGTCTCTTGGAGTCCTTCGAGCCGGCGTTGATTCTTCCAGAGGTCAAAGACCCCAAAAATTGGTGGGGCGGCCACATCTGGGTGGACAACGCAAAGCGCTACATCTACTCCTCGCAGGCCTATCAAACCGAAAACATGTGGTACAACACGGATCAGGTGAAGCCCGAGGAGATCCGCTCCTTCAACGATCTGCTCCATCCCAAGTGGTTCGGCAAAATCGGCTATCTAGACCCGCGCACGCCCGGCTCTGGTACTTCGATCTGGTCTTTCCTCTGGAAGCTCAAAGGTGAGGAATATTTGAAGAAGCTGGTCGGCCAAAAAATGTTTCTTAGTCGCGATCAGCGGGTGCTGACGGAGAGTCTCGCCAAGGGCAAGCTCGCGCTGGTGGTGGGCCTCACCTATTACTCATTTGTTCCTTATCTCAAGGCCGGACTTCCCGTGAAGCCGCTTCCGAATCCACGGGACGAGGTCTATGTCAGCGGCGGTAGCGGTCATGTGACCATTCTCAAGGGCGCGCCTCATCCGAATGCGACCAAAGTGTTTATCAATTGGTTTCTCGGCAAAGAAGGACAGGAGATATTCGGCAAGGCCATGGGGCAGGGTACCCGCCGCCTCGATGTCGAT
>Ga0081455_10002287_pt1 | contig 22863 bp, 20 predicted proteins | sample TabmetS3T2R1_FD_70207 | JGI IMG/M metagenome (GOLD analysis project Ga0081455, IMG submission 70207) | Tabebuia heterophylla rhizosphere microbial communities from the University of Puerto Rico - S3T2R1 | ecosystem: Host-associated > Plants > Roots > Rhizosphere ...
GGCAATCTCGACGACCCGTCGGTGCTGGTGAATCCAATCTCGGCGATCACGCCCGGCATCTTCCGGCAGATCTTCGATTTCACCGGCTCGGTCCCCGACTCGACCGCCGCTTCCTCGAGCGGCGCGTTCGTGCCCCCGCCGCCGCAATAGCCATTCATTCGACGATCACGCTGGCCTGATCAGCGCGTGCCGTTTCTTGCCGAGCGAGAGCTTGATCACGCCGTCCGGCGTCAGGTCGTCAAGCGTGAGGAGCCGCCGCTCATTGGAGACAGGCGCATCGTTCACCTTGATTCCGCCGCCCTTGATCTGGCGTCGCGCTTCTCCCGTCGACTGGACGAAACCTGCAAGCACACTCGCATTGAGCACGCCGAGGCCCTTTTCGAGGTCGGCGCGCGGCACCTCAAAAGTAGGTAGGCTCGCGGCAATCTCGCCCTGTTCGAAGGTGGCCCGTGCCGTCTCTGCCGCGCGATCGGCCGCGTCGCGGCCATGCACGAGCGCGGTCGCCTCAGTGGCGAGCACCTTCTTCGCCTCGTTGAGTTCGGCGCCTCTCAGCTTGGCGAGCTTGTCGATCTCCTTGAGGGGAAGCTCGGTGAACAGCTTGAGGAAGCGCGTCACGTCTTCATCCTCGCTGTTCCGCCAATATTGCCAATAGTCGTAAGGGGAGAGCATATCGGCGTTGAGCCACACCGCGCCCACCGCGGTCTTCCCCATCTTCGCGCCTGACGCGGTGGTGAGAAGCGGGCAGGTCAGCCCGAACAGCTCGATGCCGTCGGCGCGGCGGCCAAGCTCGATGCCGCCCACGATATTGCCCCATTGATCCGACCCGCCCATCTGCAGCCGGCAGCCGATACGCCGGTAGAGCTCGACGAAGTCGTAGGCCTGCAACACCATGTAGTTGAACTCGATGAAGCTCAGGGGCTGCTCGCGCTCGAGCCTTAGCTTGACCGAATCCTGGGTCAGCATGCGGTTCACGCTGAAATGGCGGCCGTAATCGCGGAGAAAGTCGATGTATCCCAGCTCATCGAGCCAGTCGGCGTTGTTGACCATGACCGCGCCGTCGCTTGCGTCGCCGAAGCTCAGAAATTTCGCAAACACCGACTCGATGCCGGCGATGTTGGCGGCGATTTCCGCCTCGCTCAGGAGCTTGCGCTGCTCGTCCTTGCCGGAGGGATCGCCGACCTTGGTGGTGCCGCCGCCGATCAGCACGATCGGCCGGTGCCCGGTCTGCTGCAGCTTACGCAGCATCATGATGCCGAGCAGGTTGCCGACATGCAGGCTCGGCGCGGTGCAGTCGAAACCGATATAGCCGGTGACGCGCTCGGCCCGAAGCAGGTTGTCCAGGCCCGCCTCATCGGTCGTCTGGTGGATGAAGCCGCGAGTTTTAAGCTCGTGCAGGAAGTCCGATTTGACGGTGCTCATGGGCGCGGCCGGCTGATGTCACGGGCAAAGCCTGTATCAGGTTTGCGGCGTGAATGCACGGAAGGGAAGACCAGGAGCTACGCCGCCGACTCTTTCCGCTTCTTGCCCTTGCCGAGGCGCTTGTCGAGATAGGAGTCGACCACCTCCATCAGCCCGTCCATGCGGCCTTCGAAGAAGTGGTTGGCGTCGGGCACGGTCTGATGGTCGATGACGATGCCCTTTTGCGTCTTGAGACGGTCCACGAGCCCGCGCACGGATTCAGTTGGCACGACTCGATCTTTTGCCCCGTTGACCATGAGCCCCGAGGACGGGCATGGCGCAAGGAACGTGAAGTCATAGAGGTTGGCGGGCGGTGCCACCGAGATGAAGCCTTCGATCTCTGGCCGGCGCATCAGAAGCTGCATGGCGATCCACGCGCCGAACGACACGCCAGCGATCCAGCAGGTGGCGGCATCGGTGTTATAGGCTTGCAGCCAGTCGAGCGCAGTCGCCGCATCCGCCAGCTCGCCAGGGCCGTTGTCGAACAGGCCCTCGCTCCGCCCCACGCCCCTGAAGTTGAAGCGCAGCACCGAGAAGCCCCGTTTCTGGAAGGCGTAATACAGGTGATACACCACCTGGTTATTCATCGTGCCGCCGAATTGCGGGTGGGGATGCAGGATGAGCGCCACGGGAGAGTTCGGTCCGCGCTCGTGATGGTAGCGGGCCTCGATTCTGCCGGCGGGCCCGCTGATATTGACTTCAGGCATGAACTTTTGGCCTCAACACCACTGGGCTAAGTGACCGCGGGACCGAGCGGCGACAGCTTTGCGCCAGCTAAATGGGAGCGCGAACCATCGCTGCAAAACTTGACTCTGCCGCTCTGGAATCCTATACGAACTTAAGATTAGAATTGTTCCAAACAAGGCCGCGCCAAGACAGCTGGGCATTTGGTGCGGTCCAATGTCAGGCCGCGCTTCATAGCACGCGCAACAGGGGCTCGTGCAAGCATTAACCGGCGGCGTCAGGCCGCAAGCTTCGGCAGAGCATGAACCAGCGCTCCTATCTCGATTATAACGCCACCGCGCCGCTCCGGCCCGAAGTGCACGAGGCCGTGGCCGAGGCGCTCTCGCTTTATGGCAATCCGTCCTCCGTGCACGCGGAGGGGAGGACTGCGCGCGCCGCGATCGAGGCCGCCAGGATCAAGGTGGCAAATCTCGTGGGCGCGCGGCCCGAGGACGTGATCTTCACCAGCGGCGGCACTGAGGCGAACGCGCTCGCGCTCGCCGCGCAAAGCGGGGACGCATGGCAGTGCTACCTGTCTGCCGTGGAGCATCCTTCTGTCCTCTCCGGCGGCAGATTCTACCGCGAGACCACCACAACGATTCCGGTCACTTCGGATGGCATTGTCGACCTCGGCGTGCTCGCGACCGAACTCGAGCAGCACAGGCGCGGCGGTTGGAGGCCTCTCGTCTCGCTTATGGCGGCCAACAACGAAACCGGCGCGATCCAGCCCGTCGTCAAGGCCGCCGAGATCGTCCATGAGGCAGGAGGGCTGCTGCATAGCGACGCGGTTCAGGCCGCAGGGCGGATCCCGCTCGACATGGCCACGCTCGGCGCCGACATGCTGAGCCTCTCGGCCCACAAGATCGGAGGTCCCAAGGGCGTCGGCGCGCTTGTTCTGCGCGAAGGCGTCCATGTCGAGCCGCTGATCAAGGGTGGCGGCCAGGAGCGGCGTCGCCGCGCCGGAACCGAGAACGTGGCCGGCATCGTGGGCTTTGGCGTCGCGGCGGGGCTTGCCGCGGCCGACCTCGCTAAGACTGTCGAGATTGCAAAGCTTCGCGACGGGCTTGAGGCCGGAGTGCTCGCTATCGCCCCTGACGCGATCGTGCTTTCGGCAGCCGTGCCCAGGCTCCCCAATACGTCGTGTACCGCCGTCCCTGGCACGAAAGCCGAGACGCTAGTGATCGGGCTCGATCTTGCCGGCGTGGCCGTGAGTTCAGGCTCCGCCTGCTCCTCGGGCAAGGTCGAGGCGTCCCACGTGTTGAGCGCCATGGGCGTTGCTCCCGAGCTTGCACAAGGAGCGATCCGCGTAAGCCTTGGTTTTGCGACCTCGAATACCGATATACAGGTCTTCCTCCGGGCCTTCGGTGAGTTGATCAAGCGGCTCAAGCAGAGCCGGAAGGTGGCAGCCTAACCGGCTGCCGGAGAAAGGAATTTGGAGTAGACCAATGCCGGCAGTGCAGGAAACCGTCGCCCGCGTCAAAGAAATTGACGTCGATAAGTACAAATACGGCTTCTTTACCGACATCGAGTCGGTCAAGGCGCCCAAGGGCCTGTCCGAGGACGTCGTCCGCTTCATCTCGGCCAAGAAGGGCGAGCCCGAGTGGCTGCTCGAGTGGCGGCTTGAGGCCTATCGCCGCTGGCTTACCTTGCAGGAGCCGAAATGGGCGAACGTCCACTATCCCAAGATCGACTTTCAGGAGCTCTACTACTATTCGGCGCCTAAGAGCACCGAAGGGCCGAAGAGTCTGGCCGAGGTCGATCCTGAGCTGATCAGGACCTATGAGCGGCTCGGCATCCCGCTGTCCGAGCAGAAGGTACTCGCCGGGGTCGAGGGCTCGCGCGTCGCGGTCGATGCCGTATTCGACTCGGTTTCCGTGGTCACCACCTTCAAGGAGGAGCTGGCCAAGGCCGGCGTGATCTTCACCTCTGTCTCCGAGGCAGTGAAGACCCATCCCGAGCTCGTGCGCAAATATCTCGGCTCGGTCGTGCCCATTACCGACAATTTCTACGCCACGCTCAACTCCGCGGTGTTCTCCGACGGCTCGTTCGTCTACGTGCCGCCCGGTGTGCGCTGCCCGATGGAGCTTTCCACCTATTTCCGCATCAACGAGAAGCAGACCGGGCAGTTCGAGCGGACGCTGATCATCGCCGACAAAGGCGCCTATGTGAGCTATCTCGAAGGCTGCACCGCGCCCATGCGCGACGAGAACCAGCTGCACGCCGCGGTGGTCGAGCTGGTCGCGCTCGACGACGCCGAGATCAAATATTCCACGGTGCAGAACTGGTACCCGGGCGACGCCAAGGGGAAGGGCGGCGTCTACAATTTCGTCACCAAGCGTGGCGATTGCCGCGGGCCACACTCCAAGATCTCCTGGACCCAGGTCGAGACCGGGTCGGCCATCACCTGGAAGTATCCGAGCTGCATCCTGCGCGGCGACGGCTCACGCGGCGAGTTCTACTCGATCGCCATCTCCAACGGCCATCAGCAGGTCGATTCAGGCACCAAGATGGTGCATCTCGGTCGCGACACCTCTAGCCGCATCATCTCCAAGGGCATCGCCGCCGGTCAGTCCAACAACACCTATCGCGGACTGGTCTCGGCGCACCGCAAGGCCGCCAATGCGCGCAACTTCACCAATTGCGACTCGCTGCTGATCGGCGACAAGTGCGGCGCGCATACCGTGCCCTATATCGAGGCGAAGAACGCGTCGGCGACCTTCGAGCACGAGGCGACCACCTCCAAGATCTCCGACGACCAGCTGTTCTACTGCCTGCAGCGCGGTCTCTCGGCGGAGGAGGCGGTGGCGCTGATCGTCAACGGCTTCGTGCGCGACGTGCTCCAGCAGCTCCCGATGGAGTTCATGGCCGAGACGCAGAAGCTGATCGGCATCAGCCTGGAGGGCAGCGTTGGCTAGCGCCCCAGTCCTCGACCAAGACTTAGACGCCATGTCCCGCGAGAAGTTGATCGAGGAGGTCAAACGCCTGCGCGCGGGAATCAGGGAACACCGCGACTCGAGCGGCCACGATCTTTGCTGGCATCACCCTCAGCTTTGGGGCCTCTTGCCGGAGAAGACCGATCCGCTACCAGTGGTGCCGACCTGGCCCGAATTCCTTGCCGGCTGTTTGCGATACCGCAAGTCTTTGGATGAGCAACTGCCGGGAAGGGTAAGGTCAGTTGGAGAATATGAGGGCGAGAAGAACCGTAATGCTTGAGATCAAGAATCTGCACGTCAATGTCGAAGGCCGCGAGATCCTGAAAGGCCTCGACCTCGCTTTGCCGCAAGGCGAGGTACACGCCATCATGGGACCGAACGGCTCCGGCAAGTCGACGCTCGCCTACGTACTCGCCGGCAAGGGGGAGTACGAGGTCACCGCCGGCACCGTCACCTGGAAGGGTGAGGACCTTCTCGCCATGGATCCCTCCGAGCGCGCTGTAGCCGGCGTGTTCCTTGCCTTCCAATACCCGATGGAGATTCCCGGCGTTGCCACCATGACCTTCCTGCGTACGGCGGTGAACGCGGTGCGCAAAGCGCGCGGCGAGGCCGAACTGTCCACGCCGGACTTTCTCAGGTTCGTACGCGAGAAGGCGAAACTGCTCAAGATCGACCCCGAGATGCTCAAGCGCCCGCTCAATGTCGGATTCTCCGGCGGCGAGAAAAAGCGCAACGAAATCCTGCAGATGGCTCTCCTCGAACCGGCGCTTTGTGTCATGGACGAGACGGATTCCGGACTCGACATCGACGCCGTGCGCATCGTCGCCGAAGGCGTGAACGCGCTTCGCGCACCGGACCGCGCCATGCTCGTCATCACCCACTACCAGCGACTGCTGAACTACATCGTGCCCGACCGCGTGCATGTCCTCTCCGACGGGCGCGTTGCACGCTCTGGCGGGCCTGAGCTTGCGCTTGAGCTCGAAGAGTCGGGCTACGCCGAGTTCGGCGACGCCGCCGCCTAAAGGGGAATCACAGCATCATGGAGTTGCCGGTCCAGCAGTTCCGCACCAAAGGCGAACAGGCCTATCTCGACATGTTCGCGGCGGCTTCGGACGCGCTTCCTGGCGCACGCGACGCCTTCGTGTCGGGCTTGCGCAAGAAGGCCATCGAGGCCTACGCCCGGCTCGGCCTGCCGCATCGGCGCATTGAGGCGTGGAAATACACCGACCTCCGTTCGCGGCTGGCCGACATCCAACCGCTGCTGCGCGCCGCAGGGGTCGCCGTGGGTGAAGACGATCTCAAGCACGCGCTTGGCAGCGCGATTGCTGCGCTTCCGTCGCATCACCTCGTCATCGTCGAGGGCGAATTCAGGCCCGATCTCTCCGATCTCTCGGAGCTCAAATCTGCCGGCATTGAGGTGCTCTCGCTGGCGCAGGCCTTGGAGAAGCCTCCGGCCTGGCTGAAAAAGACCTTGGGCCAAGTCAACCCGCGCGAGGACGATCCGGTCCTTGCCTTGAACACCGCGCTGATGACCGGCGGCATCGCCTTGCGCATCGGCGAGGGCGTCACGCTCGACAAGCCGATTCATATCGTCCAGCTCGACGGCAAGGGCGAGCCAGCATCGACCGTCACGCGCAATGTCGTGGTCGCCGGGCAGGGGAGCTCGGTCACCTTGCTCGAAAGCTATGGCAGCCTCGGCCTTCGAGGCTTGCAGCGCAATGCGGCGACCGAGCTCAGCCTCGGCGACAAGGCGGCGATCAAGCACATCAAGCTACAGCGGGAAGGCGAGGACGCGTTTCATCTCTCGACCTGGCTGGTCGAGGTTGGCGCCGACGCCCGCTACGACGCCTTCCAGTTCTCGACCGGCGCTGCGCTCACCCGCAGCCAGATCTATGCGCGCTTTGCCGGGGAGGGGTCTGCCGCCGATATATCGGGCTCCTTTCTCATGCGTGGCAGGCAGCATTGCGACACCACCCTCCTCGTGGAACACCGCGTGCCGCATTGCACGAGCCGCGAGCTGTTCAAGGGCGTGCTTGACAACGAGGCGCGCGGCATCTTCCAGGGCAAGATCATCGTTTCGCCGGGCGCCCAGAAGACCGACGGCAAGCAGATGGCCGGCGCGCTTCTCCTGTCGGAGACGGCGGAGTTCGACTCGAAGCCTGAGCTCGAGATTTTCGCCGACGACGTGGCGTGCGGCCACGGCTCGACCTCGGGCCAGATCGACGAGGACTTGCTGTTTTATCTCGAGGCGCGCGGCATCCCCGAGCCGGAAGCCCGCGCCCTCCTGATCCAGGCCTTTGTCGGCGAGGCGCTCGAGAAAATCGAAGATGAGAAGCTGCGCGAGGCGTTTGCCGCTGCCTCCGCCGAATGGCTCGGCGTAAGCTTCGACTGAAGGAGCAGGCGATGACCGTTCTCACGCCGTCCTCGAAGGATCTTCAGGCGCTCAAGGCGCCTTTCGACGTGGAGGCAATCCGCGCCGACTTCCCCATCCTCTCGCAGAAAGTGCACGGCAAGCAGCTCGTCTATCTCGACAACGGCGCCTCGGCGCAGAAGCCCAAGGCGGTCCTCGACACCATCCAGCGCGCTTACGCCGAGGAATACGCCAACGTCCATCGCGGGCTGCATTACTTAAGCAACCTCTCCACCGCAAATTTCGAGAAGGCGCGCCAGACCGTGCGCCGCTTTGTCAATGCGCGCTTCGACGAGGAGATCATCTTCACGCGCAACGCGACCGAGGCGATCAACCTCGTCGCCTCGTCCTATGGCGCTCCCAATATCGGCGAGGGAGACGAGATCCTGCTCACCATCATGGAGCACCATTCCAACGTCGTGCCCTGGCATTTCCTGCGCGAGCGGCAAGGCGCGGTGCTGAAATGGGCGCCGGTGTCGGACTCGGGTGAGTTCCTGCTCGACGAGTTCGAGCGGCTTATCAGCCCGCGCACGAAAATCATTGCTTTGACTCACATGTCGAACGTGCTTGGCACCATCGTGCCGCTGAAAGAGGTGGTGCGGATCGCGCATGAACGTGGCATCCCGGTGCTCGCCGACGGCGCGCAGGGGGCGGTGCACCTTCCCGTCGATGTCCAGGATCTCGACATCGATTTCTATGCCTTCACCGGCCACAAGCTCTACGGCCCGACTGGCATCGGCGTGCTCTACGGCAAGAAGGAGCATCTCGAGACCATACGGCCCTACCAGGGCGGCGGCGAGATGATCGGCTACGTGACCAAGGACGAGGTGACCTATGCGGCGCCGCCCCATCGCTTCGAGGCGGGCACGCCCGCCATCGTGCAGGCGATCGGCCTTGGCGCCGCGATCGATTATGTCGAGGGCGTGGGCCGCGAGCGCATCAAGGCGCACGAGGATGTGCTGCTCGACTATGCGATGGGGTGCCTAAGCGAGCTGAACTGGCTGCGCATCTTCGGCCGCCCCCGCGACAAGGGTAGCATCATCGCCTTCAACATCGATGGCGCCCATCCCCATGACGTGAGCACCATCCTTGATCGGTATGGCGTGGCGGTCAGGGCCGGAACCCATTGTGCCGAACCGCTGCTTGCCCGCTATGGGGTGACCTCGACATGCCGCGCGTCATTCGCCATGTATAATGCGGTCGAAGAGGTCGATCGCCTGGTCGAGGCGCTTCACAAAGCCCGTGAGATGTTCGTTTAAGGTCTAAAGACCAAATGACTGAGAAGACTCAAAAAGAGGATGCCGCGCGGAGCGGCGCCGAGCCGGGAACGGCGGCAGCCGAGGAGGCTCCGGAGATCAAGGCTCGCGTCGGCGCCACAGGGGGTGGGGAAGGCGCTGCTGCGACTGCAGATATGCCGAAGGGCGACGGCTCTGCCATTCCTCCCGAAGAACTAGAGCGGCTCCGGACCGACCTCGTCGCCGCGCTCAAGACCGTGTTCGATCCCGAAATCCCCGTCGATATCTACGAGCTCGGCCTGATCTACCGCCTCGATGTCGACGACGACCGCAACATCGAGATCGATATGACGCTGACGGCGCCAGGCTGCCCGGTTGCCGGCGACATGCCTGGCTGGGTTGAGAATGCAGTCTCTGCCGTGCCCGGCGTCGGCCAGGTAAAAGTCAATCTCGTGTTCGACCCGCCTTGGGACATGAGCCGCATGTCCGACGAGGCGAAGCTCGAGCTCAACATGTTCTAGGCGGCACTTGAAGCCTTTCGTGATTTACCCCAATTTCAGGCCATGACCGCGACCGCCCGTCCCCGCCCGCAAGTGATGCGCCTAACCGAGGCCGCCGCCGAGCGCATTCGCGCGCTGACGGCTGCGTCGGGCAAGGCGATCGAAGGCGTCCGCATCGGCGTGAAGAACGGCGGCTGCGCCGGCATGGAATACACCATGGAATATGCGGGAACGCGCGGGCCGCACGACGAGGTGGTCGAGGACAAGGGCGTCAAGCTGCTGATCGATCCGACCGCCGTCATGTTCCTGCTCGGCACCGAGATGGACTATCGCATCGACCGGATGCGCTCAGGCTTCGTATTCAACAATCCGAACCAGACGAGCGCCTGCGGCTGCGGCGAGTCGGTCTCGCTCAAGCCCGCGTCCGAGGAGGTCGAGAGCAGCGCTGCCCCCGAGAAGACCCAGTAGGTCCTTCTCCAGCTCGAGCAATTCCCTTTGTCATCCCCGGCCTTGTGCCGGGCATCCACGATTTGAAGCTTGGCGAGGCGCAAATAGTGGATGGCCGGGACAAGCCCGGCCATGACGGAATGAAGGTCAGAGAAGCGAAAGGCCTTATGTCACCCGCACCGGGCGCATCATGAAGGCGGGGACGTGGTCGCCCATGCCTTGCTGTTTTGGGCGTCCCTGCTGAGGCGGCGCCTTGCTGACCGGCCGGTCGGGCGAGGCGTGGCCGCCTTGGGCCTGCCTCGGCTGGCTGTGCTGCTTGTGTCTATGCTGATGATCGTGCCGGAAGTCGGGCCGGCGGTCTTCCCTCGATTTGCCCCCATTGCCGTTTTGCGGGACGGCGCTCTGCGGCGCCTCGTTTCGTTGCGGGGAGTCTTGCCTTTGTTCGTGTCTCCGCTCGTGCCTTGGACCATGATTGGCGTGCGCGCCCGAGCCTGAAGGTCTTTTGTGCCGTCCCGATCGCCCGCCTCTGCGGTGGCGGCCATTGGAGCGGCGATCGGACGCTTCGCTCAACTCCGCCAGGTCGCCCGCAGTGGGCACCCCGTCGATCCATGGGATCTCTTGGCGAAGCAGCTTCTCGATCGCTTTCAGCGCCTTGAGGTCCTTGGGGGTGACCAGCATGGCGGCGAAACCTTCGCGGCCTGCGCGGCCCGTGCGGCCGATGCGGTGCACATAGTCCTCGGGGTGGATCGGCACGTCGTAATTGAAGATGTGGCTCACCTCAGGGATGTCGAGCCCGCGCGCCGCCACGTCGCTGGCGGCCAGGAAGGCGATGGTGCCGTTGCGGAAGGCGTCGAGCGTCGCCGTGCGCTGGTGCTGGTCCAAGTCGCCATGCAGCGCGCCGACGCTGAAGCCATGGCGCTGAAGCGAGCGATAGAGAATGCCCACGTCCTTCTTGCGGTTGCAGAAGATGATGGCGTTCTTGACGTCAATCTGCCGCATCAGCGCGCGAAGCGCCTCGCGCTTGCCGGCGGGATCGTCAGGCGCCTTCTTCAGGCGCTGCACGATCGTGGGGGCGGCGGTGGCCTGCGGGGTCACCTCGACGCGCTCTGGGCTATGCAGGAATTTGTCGGCGAGGCGTTGGATCTCGGGCGGCATGGTCGCCGAGAAGAACAGCGTCTGCCGGGTGAAGGGGAGGAGCTTGCAGATGCGCTCGATGTCGGGAATGAAGCCCATGTCGAGCATGCGATCGGCTTCGTCCACCACGACGATCTCGATGCCGTTGAGCAAAAGCTTGCCGCGCTGGAAATGGTCGAGCAGCCGACCTGGCGTGGCGATCACCACGTCGGCGCCGCGATCGAGCTTGCGGTCCTGGTCGTCATAGGACACGCCGCCGATCAGGAGGGCGACGGTGAGCTTGTGGTTCTTGCCGAGCGTCTCGAAATGCTCGGCGACCTGGGCGGCCAACTCGCGAGTCGGCTCTAGGATCAGCGAACGCGGCATGCGCGCCCTGGCCCGACCGCGCTCGAGGCGCGTCAGCATCGGTAGGACGAAGGATGCGGTCTTGCCGGTCCCCGTTTGCGCAATGCCGAGCACATCGCGGCCGGCGACGACATGGGGGATGGCTTTGTCTTGAATGGGGGTGGGAGTTACGAAGCCTGCCGCTTCTACGGCAGACAGAACTTTGGGGCTTAGGCCAAGATGTGAAAAGCTCATGCGTTAGCAAAAATTCCGCGAGGCCCGAAGCGCCTCGCGTATCTTCTTTCTTTAGGCGCAACCATTTGCTGCAACGATTCGTGGGGTTTGCGCAAGACGCCACTTGAGCATTGCGGCTCTAAAGCCCTGCAACGCTCCACCCTCAAATAGGCGGCATGGCGCATCCGCGCAAGGGGCAAATGCACGCGCCAATGATGATGAGAGGGTACGATTAATCCTCAACCCCGGGCTCCTCGCCCTTGCCTGGGGCCTTACCCTTGTCAGGAGCGCCGCCCTCAGGCTCTTCCGCGGGGGCGCCCTGCTCGGCGCTTTCGGAAGGCGCCTTTTCTATGCTGTACGCGCCAGGCTTGGTCGCCTTGACGAGGAGGGAAATGTCCTTGTCCTCTTCGATGTCGTACGAACTGAAGAAGATCGTCGTCTCGTTCTCCTTGTCGTTTTCTCCGCCGATCTCGATCGAGGCATTGCCAAGTTTCTGATCGTTGATCTCCTTGACCGGCACGCTCTTTACGACGGTGGGCGTGGCCCCGTCGCCGAACGACAGCCATTGCAGGTAGAGATTGGCGAAGGGCGCCTTCTCCCCGGCCATGACCACGAGCACGCGGTAGAAGCCGCCTTTACCGTCGGCAGACCAGTGGCCGCCGCTTGCAACCTCGGAAACCTCGGGCGCGAGGCCTTCGACGATCTTGCCAGCGTCGGACGCTGCCGCGAAGGACAAGGGGGCAGCGACGAGCAAGAGCGTCGCGGCGGCACGGAGAAAAATCGCGGTCATGATACACTCCTCGTCTTCGCGAATGTGAGGGGCGGATTTGGAAACCCCGGTGGGATGGCGAACTTATAGAGTATCGCGGCTTATCGCGACAGGGGGGAAGGCCGCGCAAATCCGGGACAAGACTTTAGGTTTGAGCCTGACCTGTCCCCAAGAGGCGACACATTTATGACCACGACCGAACATGCCGATGTGGCGATCAGGCCGCCGTTTCTTTTCCTGGGCGCGCTCGCGATCGGCTGCCTATTGAGCCTCATCGTTCCGATCGGGCCTGGCCTCGGCGAGGCAAATGGAACCGCGCTCGCCACGGGGCTCGCCTTCGTTCTGGCCGGCTTTGCCCTTGCCGCCGGCTCGGCGCGGGCCTTCCATCTTGCCGGCACGAGCGTAGTGCCGGGGGAGCCCTCGACTGCGCTTGTCACCTACGGTCCCTACAAGATCACGCGCAATCCCATCTATATCGGCTTCATCCTCGTCTATTTCGGCCTCGCTATCGTGCTGACCAGCGCATGGGTGCTTCTCTTGCTTGTTCCCGTGCTCGTTATCTTGCAGCGCGGCGTGGTCGAGCGCGAGGAAGTCTATCTCGAAGGGCAGTTCGGCGCGGCCTACCGCAAGTACAAGGCCAAGGTCCCGCGCTGGCTCTAGTCAAATATCCAGTTCGTCAGGCTTGGCAAACTCGGCGCGCTCCTGGATGAATTTGAAGCGCGCCTCCGGCTTGTTGCCCATCAGCTGATCGACAAGCTTGCTTGTGCCCTTGTCGTCGTTGGCGATCTCGACGCGAAGCAGCGTGCGCACCGCGCGGTCCATGGTCGTCTCCTTGAGCTGCTTAGGCAGCATCTCGCCAAGGCCCTTGAACCGAGAAACCTCCACCTTGCCCTTGCCGTTGAACTCCTTGCGCAGGAGCTCGTCCCTATGCGCATCGTCGCGGGCGTAGAACGTCTTGGCGCCCTGGCTCAGGCGATAGAGCGGCGGCACGGCGAGATAAAGGTGGCCGCCCTCGATCAGTCCGCGCATCTCGCGGAAGAAGAAGGTGATCAGCAGAGAGGCGATATGCGCGCCATCGACGTCGGCGTCGGTCATGATCACGACCTTCTCGTAGCGCAGGTCCTCCTCGCGATAGCGCGTGCCGGTGCCGCAGCCGAGCGCCTGGATGAGGTCGCTCAACAGCTGGTTGTCGGCGAGCTTGTTCGAGCTTGCGCTGGCGACATTGAGGATCTTGCCTCTGAGCGGCAGCACGGCCTGGGTGGCGCGGTCGCGTGCCTGTTTGGCTGAGCCTCCGGCAGAGTCGCCCTCGACGATGAAGATCTCGGTCCCCTGTGCGCCGCTTGCCGCGCAATCGGCTAGCTTGCCTGGTAGGCGCAAACGCCGCGTCGCCGTCTGGCGCCCGATTTCCTTCTCCTTCTTCCGGCGAAGCCGTTCCTCTGAGCGGTCGACCACCCAATCGAGCAGGCGATTGGCCTGAGACGGGTTCCCGGTCAGCCAATGGTCGAAGGCATCGCGCAACCCGTTCTCGACGATGCGCTGGGCCACGGGGCTCGCCAGCCTGTCCTTGGTCTGGCCCTGGAACTCGGGCTCCCTGATGAACAGCGAGAGCATAGCGGCCGCGGTGCCGAGCACGTCGTCGGCCGTGACCTGGGCTACGCGCTTGTTCCCCGTGAGCTCGCCATAGCCGCGCAGGCTCTTGGTGAGCGCAGCCCGCAAGCCCGCTTCATGCGTCCCGCCGTCAGGCGTCGGCACGGTATTGCAATAGGAACTCAGGAAGCCGTCGTCGCTCGCGATCCAGGCGATTGCCCATTCGACCGAGCCGTGGCCTTCGGTCTTCTCGATGCGGCCGGCGAACACGTCCTTGGTGACGGTCTCCTGGCCCTCGATGCGGCTCGCCAGGAAATCCTTGAGTCCGCCAGGGAAGTGGAACTCGGCGCTCTCCGGCGTTTCGCTGTCGCCGGCAAGCCGTGCCTTGGCGCAAGACCACCTGATCTCGACGCCGCGGAACAAATAGGCCTTCGAGCGCGCCATGCGGAAGAGGCGCGCAGGCTTGAAGGCGGCGTCCTTGCCGAAGATCTTCGGGTCAGGCCTGAAGCGGACTCTTGTGCCGCGGCGGTTCTTGACTGAGCCCAGGCTCTTGAGCGGGCCGCCGGGCTTGCCCCTCGTGTAGGTCTGGCGATAGAGCTTCTGCCCGCGCGCGACCTCGACCTCCATGCTCTCCGACAGCGCGTTCGCCACCGAGACGCCGACGCCGTGCAAGCCGCCGCTCGTCTCATAGACCTTGGAGTTGAATTTCCCGCCCGCATGCAGCGTGGTCATGATGACCTCGAGCGCGGACTTCTTCTTGAATTTGGGGTGCGGGTCTACCGGGATGCCGCGCCCGTTGTCGGTCACGGTGAGGAGGCCGTCAGCCTCGAAGTCGACCTCGATGCGGGTAGCATGTCCTGCAACCGCCTCGTCCATGGCGTTGTCGAGCACCTCGGCGAAAAGGTGATGCATCGCCTTCTCGTCGGTGCCGCCGATATACATGCCGGGGCGCCGGCGCACGGGCTCGAGCCCTTCCAGCACCTCGATGTCGGCGGCGGTATAGTCCTCGGGAGCCCTGCCCGGCGATCTACCGCCGCCGGCCGGCTTCGAGCCCTTTATGGGTTTCCTCTTCAGCTCATCCTCGAGCTTGGCGAACAGGTCGCGCGATGTGGCGGCTTTGCGCATGGGTCCTTTAGACGCCATAGGCTTCACGAATCTCTTTGCACCGGGAACAATGTTAGCTCGCATGCGCCCGCGGCTTTTTCAAGAACGGCTTTATCCCTACATTCAGCCTGGAGGCGCCCGCCAAGAGAGGATGCTTGATGGCTGAAGAGACCCCGGTGTGCGATTTCGGCTGGAAGGCACCCGCCTTCACGCTTCCCGGCGTTGACGGCAAGGCCTACAGCCTGGAAGAGCTGCGCGGCCCAAACGGCACGCTGGTCATGTTCATCTGCAACCACTGCCCTTACGTGAAGGCGGTGGTCGACCGCATCGTGCGCGATGTGAACGAGCTCAAGCCCCTCGGCGTGAGCGCGGTCGCAATCTCGTCGAACGACACGGTGCATTACCCTGAAGATTCGTTCGACAACATGCAGCGCTTCGCGAAGGCGCACCATTTCGGTTTCCCCTATCTGTTCGACGAGAGCCAAGATGTCGCACGGGCCTATGACGCAGCCTGCACGCCTGACTTCTTCGGCTTCAACGGCAAGCTTGAGCTGCAATATCGCGGTCGCCTCGATGCGAGCCGCAAAGAGTCGGCGCCCGCAAGCGTTCGCCGCGATTTGTTCGAGGCGATGAAGGAGGTTGCCGCCACGGGAAAGGGCCCGCGCGAGCAGATCCCCTCGATCGGCTGCTCCATCAAGTGGAAGGCGGCTTAGCTCCGCATCGGAACTGGCACAGCGTTAACTCCCTCTTAAGGCTACGCCTTTCCCGTTTCTTTACGCGCGCGCCCCTAAAATTCGCATCAAAAGCGGCGGGATTTAGAGGGATGGTAGTCCGTTACGCCTTCTTGGTGGCGCTGGCAGCGGCATCGGTCATGGCCCTCATCAATGTGAGCGCATCCAGTGGCGAGATGCTTCTGGTCGACGCGGGGGGCAGCGGTGCGAACGTCTCCCTTTGGCTGCTTGGCGCGGTCGCCATCCTCATCACGCTGTCGCTTTGCCGCTTCTTGATCTTCGGGCTGCCGTCGATGGTCGACGAGTGGTACGGCGACAAGAAGTCGTGGATCTACGCCATCCTGGCCGGGGGCGCGCTCTACGCGCTGTTCTATTTGAGGTGAGCGGTCGCAGGGTTTTGGGGGAGCCTGGCGAGAACCTTCGCTAATTGCGTCCTCGGGGGAACGCGAGCGCAAGGTTCGGCGGGCCGGGCCCAAGTGGGGCGGCCGTTGCCAACGCGGCCGCCCCATTCTTTTGGTAACAGCGCCGCTTCGCCTGTCAGACGCTGTAATACATGTCGAACTCGATCGGGTGGGGGAACATCTCGAACTTCTCCACCTCTTCCATCTTGAGCTCGAGATAGGAATCGATCGCGTCGTCGGTGAAGACGTTGCCCTTCTTCAGAAAGGCGCGGTCCTTGTCGAGCTCCTCGCAGGCCTGGCGCAGCGAGCCGCACACCGTCGGCACTTTCTCGAGTTCCTCAGGCGGCAGGTCATACAGGTTCTTGTCGATCGGGCTGCCCGGGTTGAGCTTGTTCTCGATGCCGTCGAGCCCTGCCATCAGCATGGCGGCGAAGGCGAGATAGGGATTGGCGGCGGGATCGGGGAAACGCACTTCGACGCGCTTGGCCTTAGGCCCCGCGCCGAGCGGAATGCGGCATGAGGCCGAGCGGTTGCGCGAGGAATAGGCGAGCAGTACCGGCGCCTCGTAGCCCGGCACCAGCCGCTTGTAGGAGTTGGTGGTCGGGTTGGTGAAGGCGTTGAGCGCCTTGGCGTGCTTCAGGATGCCGGCGATGTAGTGCAGCGCCGTATCCGACAGATCGGCATATTTGTCGCCGGCAAAGACTGGGGTCGAGCCCTTCCAGATCGACTGGTGGGTATGCATGCCCGAGCCGTTGTCGCCAAAGACCGGCTTCGGCATGAAGCAGGCGGTCTTACCGTAGACCTGCGCCACCTGGTGGATGACGTATTTGTAGATCTGCATCGCGTCGGCGGTCTTGACCAGGGGCCCGAACTTGATGCCGAGCTCGTGCTGGGCGGCGCCCACCTCGTGGTGATGCTTTTCCGTGGTGACGCCCATATCGGCCATCACCGACAGCATCTCGGAGCGGAGGTCCTGCGCCGAATCGACCGGCGGCACGGGGAAGTAGCCGCCCTTGGTGCGCGGGCGGTGGCCGAGATTGCCCATCTCATACTCGGTGTCGGTGTTGATGGGCAGCTCCATCGAGTCGATTTTGTAGCCGCAGTTGAAGGGCTCGGCCGCGAAGCGGACGTCGTCGAACACGAAGAATTCGGCCTCTGGGCCGAACACCGCGACATCGCCGACGCCGGTCTGCTTGAGATAATTCTGCGCCTTGCCGGCGATCGAGCGGGGGTCGCGCTCGTAAGGCTCGTTGGTCAAGGGCTCGAGCACGTCGCAGAAGATGGCAAGCGTGCTTTGGGCGAAGAATGGGTCGAGCACTGCGGAGTCGGGGTCCGGCATCAGCTTCATGTCGGACTCGTTGATCACCTTCCAGCCGGCGATCGAGGAGCCGTCGAACATGATGCCCTCCGAGAAGGCATCGTCGTCCATGACCTTAGAGTCCATAGTGACGTGCTGCATCTTGCCGCGCGGATCGGTGAAGCGCAGGTCCACAAACTTGATTTCCTCGTCCTTGATTTTCTTCGTCACAGTCTTAGCGTCTGCCATTGTACTCCCCTGTCGTTCCTGTCATTGGCATGTTGAATGCCGACCTTTATGAGCTTTGGCGGCGGAAGGTTCAGCTCCGGCCCGCGCCTTGCCGTTTGGCCATCTCGTCAGATGGCGTCATTCCCCGTCTCGCCCGTGCGGATGCGCACCGCTTCCTCTACATTCGACACGAAGATCTTTCCATCGCCGATGCGGCCTGTCTTGGCCGAAGCGATGATGGCGTCGATCGCCTTCTCCACCATGGTGTCGCCGAGCACGAGCTCGAGCTTCACCTTGGGCAGGAAGTCCACGACATATTCGGCGCCGCGATAAAGCTCGGTATGGCCCTTCTGACGCCCGAAGCCTTTGGCCTCGGTCACCGTGATGCCCTGGAGCCCGATCTCCTGCAGGGCCTCCTTCACCTCGTCGAGCTTGAACGGCTTAATGATCGCCTCGATTTTTTTCATAGTCCTGGTGCACCTCCCTTGGACGCAAGAAAACGCTTAGCCGCGCGCTTCCGTCCGCTGTCCCGCAAAGACCGTGCGCCAGCCAAAGCACGCCCTATGCCAATCCTCTGGGCGCAAGTTTTGCCCTTTGATTCAAAGCACTATGGTCATCTGGCGGATGTTGGCGGCGGCAGGGAAACGATGGCTGCTCAAGTCCTGAGCTGCTTGCATAAGAATTAAGCAGATTTGAGGGTCTATGTCTTGGGCTGTCTTTTCTACGAGCGTCCTTGCTCTAAAAGAGGCGCTACGGCTGATTGATGGGAACCGATGCTCGAGCTCCTAACCGCAGACGAGATGGCACGTGCCGATCGCCTCACCATCGAGGGTGGGGTGAAGGGCGCGACCCTCATGGAGAATGCCGGGCGCGCCGTTGCCGATGAGGTTGGTCGCCGCTTCCCCGATGTTGGCACCGTCGCGATCCTGTGCGGCCCTGGCAACAATGGCGGCGACGGCTTCGTTGCCGCGCGTCACCTCAAGGACCGCGGCTATGAGGTCAGGCTCGGCTTCAACGGCGACCCTGCGCGTCTGCCTGAAGATGCCGCCGCCATGGCCAAGCGTTGGGACGGCGCGCGCGAGACCCTCAGGCCGGATCTTCTTGTTCGAGCCGAGGTCGTGGTGGACGCTCTGTTTGGCGCCGGGCTCGCGCGTCCGATCGAAGGCGAGCTTGCCGCGCTGATCGACCGCGTCAACGCTTCGGGTCTTCCCGTCGTGGCGGTCGACGTGCCGAGCGGTATCGACGGCACGACAGGGAAGGTGAGAGGCACGGCAATCTGCGCCATCGCCACCGTCACCTTCTTCCGCCTAAAGCCTGGGCATCTGCTCCTTCCCGGTCGCAGTCACTGCGGTGAAGTCAGTGTCGCCGATATCGGCATTCCCGACAGCGTGCTCGCCACCATCGCGCCCAAGACCTTCGCCAACGAGCCGGCGCTCTGGCTCGCCGATTTCCCCTGGCCGAAACCCGAAGGCCACAAATATGCGCGCGGCCACGCGGTCGTCGTGTCGGGGCCGCTCTACAGCACGGGCGCTGCACGTCTAGGCGCGCGGGGCGCGCTCAGGGTGGGCGCTGGCCTCGTCACCGTGGCCTCGCCGCGCGACGCGCTCGCGGTCAATGCGTCGGCGCTCACCGCCATCATGGTACGCGAGGCCGAGGACGCGCGCGGGCTTGCGAGCCTGCTCGGCGATGAGCGCAAGAACGCCGTCCTGATTGGGCCTGGCGTCGGGGTAGGGGAGCGCATCAAGGCGATGGTGCTCACGGCGCTCGCTTCCAAAGCGGCCGTCGTGCTCGATGCCGACGCGATCACGGCGTTCGCCGATGACCCCGCCGCGCTCTTTGCCGCCATTAAATCGCGTCGGGCGCAGGTGGTGATGACCCCCCATGACGGCGAGTTTGCACGGCTTTTCAGCGATATCGACGCGGTCTCGAAGCTCGAACGGACGAGGGCTGCCGCCGCGCGCTCGGGAGCAATCCTGCTGCTCAAGGGGGCGGACACCGTGGTGGCAAGCCCCGATGTAACCGCTTCGATCAACGCCATGACCAGCCCGTGGCTTGCGACCGCCGGCAGCGGCGACGTCCTGGGCGGGATGGTTGCCGGCCTGCTCGCGCAAGGAATGTCCGGTTTTCGAGCGGCAAGCGCCGCGGTCTGGCTGCATGGCGCGGCAGCTCGCACCTTCGGCCCAGGCTTGATAGCCGAGGACTTGCCGGAAATGCTGCCCGCCGTTCTGCGCGACCTTGCAAAGCTTGCTTCCGCCAAGAAAACCTAGGAAATAGGCGCTTCCACACCTCCCGGTGACCCTTTGTTGACACACTCCGACCTTATGGGAGACATGAGAGGGAAGCTCGCGGGGCAAGGGGTTCGCTCGCCGTCAATGCACTCGTCGCGGATCAGGCTTTCCAGCCTCATTCTCATCCTTATCGCGCTCGCCCCAGGAATGGCCGCGGCCGAGGAGGACAAGACGCTCCTGCGCGCTCGCGAAGGCGCCGCGGCGCTCATGCGCGGCCAGTACGACAAGGCCGTCGCTGCTTACGACGAGGCGCTGACCGCGCCCGAGATCGCCGACGACATCGAAGCGAGCATCTACAGCGATCGCGGCGTTGCCAAATGGCGCATGAAGCAGACCAAGGAGGCGATCGACGATTTCAACAAATCGATCCAACTCTCCCCCGAGAATGCCACGGTGTACAACAACCGCGGCAACGCGCTGATGGATCTTGGCCACCCTGACGAGGCGGTGAAGGATTTCGACCGCGCGATTGCGCTCTCGCCCAATTACGGTGCGGCCCACAATAATCGCGGCAACGCCCACGCGGCGCTCAGCCAATACGAGCCGGCATTCCAGGACTACCGCAAGGCGGTGGAGCTGATGCCGCAAAGCGCGGTGCCGTTCAACGGCCGCGGCAAGGCGCATGAGGAGCTCAAGCGCTATCACGCCGCGGTGCGCGACCTGACCCGCGCCATCATGCTGAACTCGAAATACGCGTCGGCTTACCACAATCGCGCCGACGCCTACCTCGCTATCGGCATGTACAATGAGGCAGCCGACGACGCCACCCAGGCGATCGCGCTCCTGCCGCCCGATACGCCAGACCCCGATCTCCTTCTGCTCCGCGCCCGGGCCTATTCCGGAGACAAGAAGTTTAACCCGGCCGTGGAGGATCTGAACAAGGTGATCGAGCTCATGCCTGATCGCATCGACGCCTATGTCGAGCGCGGCATGGTGTTCACCCAGGTTCGCCGCTTCGACGATGCGATCGGCGATCTCACCCGCGCCATCGAGATCGATCCGAAGAACGTCAAGGCTTACGCCATGCGCGCCCAGGCGCGGCTCCAGGCGGAGGCCAATGACGATGCGCTGAGCGATATCAATCAGGCGCTTGAGATCGCCAACAACGATCCGCTTGCCTTGCGTATCAGGGGGCAAGTCTACGAGGCGCTGGCCCGCACTGACGAGGCGATCGTCGATTACCGCAACGCGCTGGCGCAAGACCCGTTTCAGGCCGAGAGCCGCGACGCGCTTCAGCGCCTCGGCCAAGAGGTGCCCCCCGAGGAGGGCCAGCCTCTCGGGCCGCCCGTCTCGGGTTGGGTGATCAAGGAGCCGCAGCCGGATCGCTATATCGCCAGCAACCCGAAATACGCATCGCTCCGGGTCGAGCTTGAGATGTTCGGGTCCGGCAAGCCAAAGATCACCGAATGGAAGCTGATGAAGGATGCGCTCTCCGGCATCGGGCTGTTGCAATATTACGCAGGCGATTTCGGCGAGGGGCAGGACACCGGGCTCGAATATGTGGCCATCGTCGACATTCGCGCCAACAAGGTCCTCTCGGTCGAGCCGCATAGCTGGGGCTCGTCGACCGCGCAGTGGAACTGGCAGGCGGTCTCGGTGGTCGTGACTGACCCTGACGGCAATGCCAACGAGGTCCAGCTGCGCAAAGTGCGGAGAGCTGCGCCCGTCGACCGCGGCGATTTCTGGGGCTTCGAGCCGCCGCGCGCCGACAGCGGTGGCGGCGGTGGTGGGGGCGGCGACCGCGCTGCCCGCCGTGCGGCACGCCGCGGTGGCGGCGGAGGTGGCGGTGGCGGAGGCGGCGGCATGTTCGACTGGCTGTTCCGCTGATGCTCTTGGCCGCGCTGCCATCTGCCAACCAATGACTCTATTCCTTGCAAGCGTGCGCGATGCCGCCGAGGCCGAGATGGCGCTCTCCGCGCGCGCCGACATCATCGACCTGAAGGACCCGCACCAGGGGGCTCTCGGCGCGCTCCCCCTCGACACCATCGCCACCTGCGTGCGGAGCGTCGCCGGGCGTGCGCCGGTCAGCGCAACCATCGGCGACTTGCCCTTGTATGGAGCAATGATCCGCGATGGCGTGCGTGCCACCGCCGCAGCCGGCGTCGATTACGTCAAGCTCGGGCTTTTTCCGGGAGGCGATACGGCAAACTGCTTGAGCCTGCTTGCGGCCGAGGCGGCAAGCGTTCGTCTCATCCTGGTTGTTTTCGCCGATGCCCTGCCGGACTTCGATGCGGTCTCCGCCGCGGCGAGAAGCGGCGTATCCGGCATCATGCTGGACACCTTAGGCAAGGATGACGGGTCTCTGCTCGATCATCTTTCCTTCGAGGCGCTGGCCCGCTTTGTGACGAGAGCCAAGACTAAAGGTCTCGCCGCAGGACTTGCCGGCTCGCTCGGAGCCGACCACGTTCCGGCGCTCCTTGCCCTTCGCCCCGATGTGCTCGGCTTTCGCGGCGCACTTTGCCGCGGCGGCTCCCGCAACGCCCGTTTCGACCCCGTCGCCGCGGCCTCGATCAGGGGGCTCATTCCGCAAGCCCGGCCCCTGCCGGCGAAGGCAGATTTCCCGTCTCTCGGCACCCAAGCGTTATGCTAGGAGTGGCGGCCAGGGCGCGCCATGGTGAGGTGCCCGGGCCGTCCTTCGAGGCTTGCTCCGCTCGCACCTCAGGATGACGGCCGGGCCTCGAACCACGCGCCGTGACGGAGCGCCTGACATGGCGGAACAGCGATTGCGGCAGCCCGCGTCGACGAGCGTGCCGCTCGAGGCCAACGGGTTGGACCGCGTGTTCGTGCACGATCTCGTGCTCGACGTCGAGATCGGCGTCTACACCCATGAGAAGGGTGTGACCCAGCGCGTGCGTTTTTCCGTCGATGTCGATCTGAAGCCCGCCACGCAAGCCATCGGCGACGATATCGGCAAGGCGTTCGACTACGACACCATCATCAAGGGCATCAAGGCGATCATCGCGCGGGGCCACATCAATCTGGTCGAGACCTTGGCGGAAGAGGTGGCGAAGCTCTGCCTTGCCCATCCCCGCGCACAATCCGTTAAGGTCATGATCGAGA
>Ga0081455_10002288_pt1 | contig 22855 bp, 23 predicted proteins | sample TabmetS3T2R1_FD_70207 | JGI IMG/M metagenome (GOLD analysis project Ga0081455, IMG submission 70207) | Tabebuia heterophylla rhizosphere microbial communities from the University of Puerto Rico - S3T2R1 | ecosystem: Host-associated > Plants > Roots > Rhizosphere ...
AAGGAACATGTGACTAACCGAAAGGAACTTTATGCTCTGGACAATATTCGTGATCTTACTGGTGTTATGGCTGCTTGGGCTCGTCAGCTCCTACACGCTGGGTGGATTCATTCACATCCTGCTCGTGATTGCGATCGTGGTGCTGATTATCAATTTGATCCAAGGCCGCCGCCCTCTGTAGAGAGGATTGGGTGAGCCCAATGCGCATCGTCGGGATTATCCTGATCATCATCGGCATCGTCGGATTCGCCTGGGGCGGTCTGGGCTGGACAACGGAAAAAAAAGACGCGCAACTCGGACCTCTTGAGATCAGTCACAAGGAAAGTCACGGGATCGCTTTTCCGCCGGTGGCGAGCGGCATTTGCCTGGTCGGCGGAATCGTACTTGTAATCGTCGGCAGCCGGAAGAACTAATCGCCGGCTTTTAGTACCGCGAAAGTTTTGCTGCCTTTACGATCGAGATAGAGAAGCACGCCACGTTTCGGATCGGCCTTATTCAGCGCCTCACGGAAAGATTTCACGTTCGTGACCGGTTTGCCGTCTACCTCGGTGATGACGTCCTCGCGCTGAATGTCTTGGCTCGCGGCAATACTGTTGTCCTCGACATCGGTTACAACCACGCCTTGCTGGACCGGCAGATGAAGGCGCTCCGCAACGTCTTTCGTCAATTCCTGAACCTGCAGTCCAAATTTGCCGACACTTTCCTGTTTCGGTTGCGACGGCTGAATCGGCAACGCATTTGATGCTTGCGCAATCTCGTTAGGCAATTCGCCAGTTTTGACGGGGACTTTGATGGCCTGGCCCTTACGCCAAACGCTCAGCTGCACACTTTGGCCGATCTTCTTTTTCAAGATCTCGTGCTGCAGCTGAGAGTCCGAGTCGATTGGCGTTCCATCCACGTGCGTAATTACGTCGAATGGACGCAAATCACTTTTGGAAGCAGGCGCGTCGGCTTCAATCGTGCGCACCACGACACCCTTGTCGGCGCCCTTAAACAAATCACGAAGGTCTGGGTCATCGCCGAGCGTCTCGATCCGGATTCCCAACCAGGGTCGCATGATTTTGTGACCGGCGATCAGCTCGGTGCCGATTTCTTTGGCCATGTTAGCGGGGATCGCGAAGCCCAGGCCGCGATTCATCCCGTTAATCAGCGTGTTCATGCCGATTACCTTGCCGTCGATGTCGCACAGCGGTCCTCCGCTATTGCCTGGATTGATCGACGCGTCTGTCTGCAAATAATCTGAAATCGAATAGGCACCTGTCTGAAGCAATTTGCTGCGGCCTTTGCCGCTGACCACGCCATAAGTGAAGGTGTAATCGAGCTTGAATGGCGCCCCGATTGCGAAGGCGAACTGGCCGACCTTCACCGCGTCGCTGTCACCCAACTGGACGACCGGCAAATCTTTGGCGTCGATCTTGATGACTGCAATATCGGTCTTCTCATCCGTACCTACGACTCTGGCCGAAAAATTCCTGCCGTCCCTCAATTTTACATCTATCTTGTCTGCACCTTCGACCACATGAAAGTTCGTGAAGATGTAACCGTCTGGCCGAACGATAAAGCCGGAGCCTTCACTTTGGATGGGGCGTGGCGCGCCCGGATTGCGCCGTGGATTATTGTCGTCGGGCGCACCCTGGAAGAACAAGTCATCGAGCGGCGAACTTTCGGCGATATCGTTTTTCTTGGAAACCTCTATAATGACAACACTCGGTGCGACGGTTTCGAACACTTTTGCAAACGCGTTGTTCAATTGATGAACGACATCTTTGCCTGCCTCGGCCACAGCGGCGGGAACCGTCGAGGTGGGAACAGCCTCAGGTTGCGCGGCGAACGATGTACTGAGTGCGAAGCACAGGGTCAAAATGGATAAACGCATGGGTTGCAATTTGGACAGCAGGGAACATGCAACGTTCAACTGGATACGTCCAATCCCGGCTTACTCCAAGGTAGGCTCTCAGTTCAACCCACCCTCTTCTACAGGGCTGGACAGACCTCGTATAATAAACGCCCCAACCCAGCCTATGCGCGTGTTCAAGAGGCGATTTGTCTTTCGGCTCGGCGTCGTACTTTTGATATTATTTTGGGCGACAGCGCTTGGACCAGAACCTCCCGCGCGCATTTCCATTTCACCGGGCGAACTCGTTCGCGCTGTTACAATTCAGCGCGATTCACTCATCGAATTGTGCCTGATCGATCACGTCGATCCAAACGGGCATGACGCTCAAGGCCGAACGCCGTTGCTGATCGCGACGTCGCAGGAGGATTGGAAAACGGCACGGCGCCTGATCGGCGTCGGTGCGCTCGTCGATCTTGCTGACAAGAATGGTTTTACGCCGCTAATGGCTGCCGCTATGCACGGCAATCTCGAAATCTTTCATGAGTTGCTGGCAGCCTCCAGGAATCTTCGCGCGGAAGCACGTTGCAAAGACGGCACTGATTTGTTGGGGATGGCGCTCGAAGGCGGCAACCGCGAAATCGTCAGATCCGTTGTGGAGCTTTTGCCCACAATGCCTGAGTGGCGAAGCAGCACCAGGCGCGCTCTTCAAGCGGCCTTGATGACCGGAGACAAAGGCGAAATTCAGGTGCTGCTCAACAAACACACCGCACCTCCAACGCCAGAGGGAAAGAACGTGCCGTTGCTCGCATATGCGATTGTTGGAAAAGACTCCTCCGTTTTTAACACGCTTTTGGCTTGTGGCGCCGATCCCAATACGCTTTTGCCATCGCGCTGCGACAAGGATTTTCTGGCAACGCTTCCATCGAAGGGCTTCAGCAGTTACGTTGAAGCAGACAAAGGTCTGACGATGCTGATGCTGGCAGCAGGCCTCGACCGCGAAGATTATCTGCGCGCCTTGCTTGCGGCAGGTGCTAGCCGGAACCAACTGACCCGGCGCGATAAAATGTCTGCGCTGGACATTGCCGCGGAGACTGGTCACTGGCGTTCATCGCAAATTCTTCTTGGCGGCGGGCCTTCTCCAGATCAATTGCGCGTCGAAATTTCGCTCGCGTTGCAACGGGTTGCTCTGGTCAAGAACGGCGTGCCAATATATCGAACGCAATGTTCGACTGGACGCCAGGGCTACGCCACGCGCAGAGGTGACTTCGTAATTACCAATAAAGAGCGAAACCATCGTTCCACTCTCTATCATGTGGAGATGCCTTATTTCATGCGCCTCAGCTGTCTCGACTTCGGAATGCACGCCGGGATCGTGCCGAATTATCCAGCCTCACACGGTTGCATTCGATTGCCCGAAGAAGCCGCCCGCAAATTCTTCTCGGAGATCCCAATTGGAACGCTTGTGTCCGTGCAATAACGGCGCATTGGTTCGGGCGAAAAAGGGAAACGCCCGGCATCCAACTCAACTGTCTGAATTGGACGTTAAGCGTTGAGGGTCGAACGTTGAAGAATCTTCAGATGAAACCCGTGATCTTAATTGCTCCCGGAGCAGGCGCCCCTTCGTCTCATCCCTGGATGCAAAATTGGAAGCGTCGATTGTCTGAAATCGGTGACGTCGAAACTCTCGATTACGCCTACATGCGCGAGGGCCGGAAACGTCCCGATCCATTGCCAAAGCTTATCGCGGCGCATCGAGAAGCGTTAGGCAACGCGCGAAAACGGCATCCATCCAAGGCAACGATCCTGATTGGCAAAAGCATGGGTGGCCGTGTTGGATGTCATCTTTCGCTTGAAGACAAGGTGGACGGGCTCGTTTGCCTCGGATACCCCCTTTGCGCGATGGGAGATCGCACAAAACTGCGCGACGAAGTTTTGCGGGCTTTGAATACGCCAATTCTCTTTGTGCAAGGCACCCGGGATTCGCTTTGCCCGTTGGATCTCCTCGAACGCGTGCGCGCCGAAATGAAAGCGCAAAACGTTTTACACGTCGTGGAAGGTGGCGACCATTCGTTACGCGTGCCGAAACGCCAGCTTCAAGCGATAGGCAAGACGCAAGAGGATGTGGATCAACGAATCCTCGAACGCGTAACTGGATTTGTTGACCAGCTGGGGATTACTGGAGATTAGATAAAGATGAAATCGGTTCCCGTTTCTTTGGCGGAAGTCCGCAGACAAAGCGTAAAATCGCGCGCGTTTCATTCGGTCCGCGCCGGCTCGATCGAGTTTGTGAAAGTCAATACCGACACCTGGAGATGGCGCGATATTTATCGCTGGTTGCTGGGTTTACGCTGGCCACAGTTTGCCCTGTTCGTCGCCGCGCTTTATATCGCGCTCAATCTTCTTTTCGCCGCGCTTTATAGTCTGCAGCAAGACAGTATCGCTGGCACCACCGGTGGGTATTGGTTTTACGACTGCTTCTTTTTCAGTGTGCAAACGCTGGCCACTGTGGGTTACGGCCATATGTATCCGCAAACGCTCTATGGCCACATCGTCACCACCTTTGAAATTATGAGCGGCATCTTTTTGCTCGCGGTGATGACCGGGCTGATCTTTGTCCGGTTCTCGCGACCGAGTGCGCGGGTTGTTTTCAGCAACTCGATCGTGATAGCGCCATTAAATGGAAAGCCCACGTTGATGGTGCGCGTAGGAAATGAAAATCAACACAGCATGGTCGAAGCGGAGTTCCGGATCATGTTTTCGCGCGACGAACCACTGCTCGAGGGCGGCGATTTCAGGTACTTCTACGTCTTGAAACTACATTTCGATCGGCTCACGGTTTTCCCTGCCGCCCTGACTTTGCGACACACGATCGATGAAACGAGTCCTCTCTTTGGCGCGACCCCTGAGTCGCTCGAATCCAACAGGGTCCTTTTTATTGTCTCGGTCGTTGGAATCGATCCTGTCATTGCAGCCGCAGTTCAAACACAAAAGGATTACAGCTGGCAGGACGTCCGTTTCGGCGAACGTTTCGTCGAGATGTATACCGAGCACGGCGGCGGCAGGCTGACCGTGGATTACGGCCGTCTTCACGACACAGAACAAGTGGAGGTCGCAATTCGAGCCAACGGATCTGACGAGTCTTCCAAGGACGAGTAAAATGACCAGGGTTCTGCCTCTTGAATTTACCTTGCCGACTTTTCAGCTGCTCCGATATTCTGCCTAACTAGTCAGGCACGTGTTCAATTTTATTCGGAAAGAACAAACAAACTAATGGAGCAACAAAATTATGGGATTACTTGATTCAATACTCAGTGCGGTGAGTGGAAAAGGTGACACCTCTGGGAATGCGGCTCCGCTGATCGGGATTCTCAGCGGTCTTCTCACGCAGAGCGGTGGCCTGCAGGGTTTGGCCAGCAAATTTTCACAGAGCGGCCAGGGAAACGCGTTCTCATCGTGGGTTGGTCTGGGTGAAAATCAGTCGGTTTCCAGCAACCAAATCCAAGAGGCACTTGGATCCGATCAAATTCGCGCGCTCGCAGATAGACTGGGAGTGGATCCCGCGATGGCCTCGAACTTTCTGGCTGAGTATCTGCCCAAGATCGTGGACAAGCTAACGCCCGCTGGAAAGATCGATCCCGCCGCGGACCAGCAGCAGGGATTGGCTGCTTTGTTGCCATCACTCTTGCAAAGCCTCGGCGGAAAATCTGGCGGTCAATCGGCGCAAGCTTAGAAAGTTTCTGTCCTCACCACCGTTGGTTGCTCTAGCTAGGTAAGGTCGATGACAGACGATGCGTTAGTCTGGATTGCTGTCACGCCTCGGGCGGCAGCAGAATAATTCGGGCGAACTGAACCATTGCGGCTAGTAGATGCACGACGATGCCGGTGAAGAACGGCCAGAACGCATTAAGGATTGCAACGTTGCAGAGTTGGAGAACTGTCGCGCTGATTCCCAGGGTGGCGAACAGATAAAATGGCGATCCGGCGGCGCGCTCTCTGCGCCACTCCTGGGGATCGAGACGACGAAAGCTTTTTGCTGTTGTTATCGCGAACGGAAATGAAATTGCCAATGCGACTCCGCTGGACCACCTCCAGATTGCTGTTGGTGTGGGCCTGATCGCCAGCAATAGAAGCCCGATCACGCACAACGCCAGTGGAAGAATTGAATTAATCAGAAGCAGTCGGAGCCGAAACTTGTCTATCGGCGACCAGTCGTGGACGGACTCGCGTCGGAAAACCACGACAACTCCCGCAAAACCAGCGAGGGCGACCGCGATCTGCGCCGCCGTACTGAGAGCTTCACCAGGTTCCATAGTTCCATATGAGTTGAGCGATTCATCGCGTGCTTTGGAAGCATTTATTGTCAGGCTTTTGCCGCTCCGCAAAGCAACTCCCGCACCGATTTCTTGCCGGCGAATAGCATACCAAGAAGATGTTGAGCTGAAATCGGTCCGAGGCGTTGTGGTCCAAGGACCTAATACAACTAAGGACAAAAGGGCTGCTTGCTTGCCGGAATTTGTCTCATCGACATACTGAAAATGTAATGCGCTTCGTTGTCATCCTATGTTTAATCTTGGCGATAACCAGTGGACGAGATGCGCGACCTGACCTTGATGTCGGAAGGCTTCAAATCGGATCATTTTCCTTCCGAACGCTAGCAGAAGGCAAGGAGGTTGGCCGAAGCCGGATTCAGATTCACAGAGCTGCCGACTCCGGAAACTATGTGTTCTCAAACCTTGTTACCGGGAGTTTTAGCCAATCCTGGGAGTCCGTCGCTACGTCCACGTTTGCTCCGGTGTCGGCGAAGCTTAGCTTCGGTGAGGGCGGCGCGGCACGCACCGCGTTCGACCTTTCATATCATGGAAATCGAGTGACCGGGTTTATAGCTTCCAGGAAAGAACCGTCCAAGAGACGTGAAATCAACGAGAGCGTAAGCCATGACACCGTGGATCAGCGCATTGACTGGGCCGCAGTCATGGCGCTCAAGGATTTTGTCGAAGGGAAGGAATTCCAATTTCATGTCTATGATCCTGGCACGGGAAACTCAGTTGTCAGCGGGCGAATCGGCAAGAGTGAAACGACCGCGGTTCCGGCGGGCTCATTTGAGACGGTGCGTATCTCATACCGAATTGATAAGCGCGGACACGCCGAGACATATGAAGTGTTCGTCACAAAAGAAGCTCCACGCTTTCAAGTGAAAGAGAAGTTTCCCAATGGCAGCGTCAGTGAGCTGGTAGAGCGTACCGCAACAACACCTGATAGGTCTTAGATACCAGCTTGAATTCAAACTCGAGGCGAGCTGGACTAGCTAACGCGGACCCCATCTGACGAGCGACCTATAGTAACTGGGCAGCGATCCCGCTCACGCGGGCGCGTACCTTAGTCGGGAACCCCTAACTTACGCGTTGCCCAATCCCTCGTTTCTTTGGCCTAGGGGAAAAATCGCGTCCCGAGTTATACCGCCTGATGTGCGTGATCCGCACACAGCAACCCAAACCATAAGGAGAAACGAGATGACGAAAAAAGTGTTGACCAAGTTCGCGCGCGCCGTTTTCACGGCGAGTGTTGGACTACCTATAATTCTTGCATCAAGCGCAACCGCTCAACTACCGGCGCCGGCTGTTCCAACCAACCCGGCGGCTCCGGCGCCCACGGCTGAGGTGGAGCGGGTGATTGTGACCGGTTCGAACATTCCCACCGCGGAAGAGACCGGCCCGAACCCAGTGGACACTTATCGTCCGCAGGACATAGAGAAACTGGGTATCCGTAACGCAACCGACCTGACCACGTTTATCCCGCAAGAAGCAGGTGGCACGGTGAACCAGAACATGGGCAACGGCGGTGACGGTACCGTCCAACTGAACCTGCGCGGCTTGCTGCCAAAAGAGACGCTGATCCTGGTGGACGGCAAACGCATCGCGCAGGGTGCGATATTCCTTGGCTACGACATCCAGTTGATTCCGTTCTCCATGATCGATCACATCGATATCCTGAAGGACGGCGCCTCGGCTGTGTACGGATCCGACGCTGTGGCTGGTGTGGTCAACTTCTTCCTGGTCCACAAGTTCCGTGGTTTGGAGATCGGTGGCAACTACGGGAACACAAACCTTGGGGCGTCCAACGATATGGGTGAATGGAACGCGTGGTTGAAAGCTGGCACGGGCGATGACAAGACCGATATCGTAGTCATCGCCGATTTCTTTCAGCGCACGGGTGGCCTGTTCAGTCGTGATCGCGACATTTCCAGCAACGGCAATTTTGTTCCATTTGGAGGATTCGACGTTCGCAGCGGGAACGAACCCGGCCGAGTGCAAGGTCTCCGGTTGCTTCCCAGTTTGTTTTTCAGCTCGAGGAGTCCGACACCGCATTCGGCTCCTAACGCTGCGACCTCTCCGTTTTATACCAATCCATTTGCGGTACCTGGCATCATAAACGGACCGCCTGGGGACGGGAACTATCTGTTCTTTAATTTCGCGGCTTTCACGCCAGCACTTCCGCCGGCGGACCGTCAAGCGTTCTACGGCTCGTTCACCCGGGATCTATGCGACAAATACCTGACGATATTTGCCGATTTTAAAGTTGCGCGATCGTTTTTCGATGCATCCCTGGCGGCTGTTCCGTTTGTGCCGGATCCATTCAAGATTCCGGGAACTCAGGTAGGGTTTGCGCCCGCCGGCATCAGTGTGCCAATTCAGAATCCGTTTAATCCGTTCACTGTCGGGGATGCGACCCTGGTTATTAACGGAACACCGGTCCCCATGACGACTGGTGTCCGGTTTCGTGGCATTAACGACACCGGCCCCAGAAGCGAGAAGTTTACCTACTGGGATTACTTGTTCGATGTTGGACTGAAAGGTGAGATGGGAGAATTTGGCGATTATTTCAAGACGTGGAACTGGGAGTTGGGCTTCCGCTACGCTCGCAACGAGGGGCAGGACTTGTCCGTGGGCGAGGCCAGCCAGCCCGGTCTGCGCGACGCGTTGCTGGATACAAACCCGGCTACGGCCTTTAATCCTTTCCTGGGCTTCTTCGGTCGCAATTCGAATGCGGCGATCAACAGGGTATATGTCAACCTGCATAACACCGCTACCTACGAGCTGCCATTGGCTTACGCCACGTTCAATGGCGATCTGTTTAATCTTCCTGCGGGGCCAGTGTCGTTTGCGATCGGCGGCGAGTATTACGGTGAGAGATGGGACCGCAAGCCGGATTCACTGAACTCAACGTTCTCATCAATCGGTTCCGTCGACAGCGAGGGCTCGAGGGTGAACCGCGATGTCTGGGGTATCTATGAGGAAGTGCGTGTTCCATTTACCAGCCCGACGTGGAATTTCCCCGGTTTCTATAGCTTTGAAGTTGACTTTGCCGAGCGCGAATCGTGGTTCAGCCAGAATACTTCTGCCGTGTTAAGTACTTCGTTCCCGGCAGCGCATAGTACATACGACGCGCAGAAGCCAAAGGTATCTGTACGCTGGCAGCCGGTTGATCCCAAGTATATCGGAGCGCTGACCCTGCGTGGGAGCTACACCGAAGCGTTTCATGCGCCGACAGTGCGCGAGATGTCGCCCGCGGGTCAGCAGGCCTTCCCGTTGGTTGTCGATCCGTTTACCGCAAACAATCCTCCGGAATTCCAGACTCAAAACCAGGTCGAGGAACGCCAGTCCGGGAACCCGTTTCTGCACCCGGAAGTTGCCTATGAGTGGACCTACGGGGCCGTTTACAGCCCGAAATGGATTAAAGGCCTGACGTTGAGCGCCGATTGGTGGCACATCGACATGCGAGATATCGTCGCGCTCCTCGGCGCGCAGTTTATTATCAACAACAGCAATCGTGAACCTTTTGCAAGCCTGGTAACTCGCGGTGCCCCGCCGCCCGGGGGTGAGTTCGGCCCGGTTCTCCTGGTGGTCGATCCCAACGAAAACCTTTCCGGCGCGATTTTCGAAGGCTTGGATTACGAAGCAATCTACATCCTGGATTCAACGATCTTCGGCCACGGAGATTTCGGCCGACTGACTACGACAGTCAATGGCACCTGGTTGTCCCGCGCTGAGTTGCAGCCCGCCCCCGATACCAAGCGGTTCGGTATCGCAGGTGAATTCCTGCCCACGTCATTCACACTGACCAGTTCGCTGCCGAGAAATCGGGCCAACTTCAGTATCTTCTATGATGGCCCGAGTGACACATGGTTGGGTGGCCTGGATGTTGGAGCAGTTGTCCACTGGATCGGCCAGTATGAAGATGACAATGTCTCTCTGGTGGGAACTTACGACGGCGGAACGCCTAAGCAGCAAACGCCGAGAACCGATCCCGTAACCGGCGAGGACGGCGCGCATGCGCGGAAAATCGACACCTGGGTCACACTCGACCTGATCCTAAATTATACGTTTAACTTCCCGGCGCCGGCGCCAGCCGAGGTGCCCGGCTTTGCGAAGGATGGCGGAAAAAACGTGAAGATGAAGGACGGCAAGGAAAAGAATGTCGTCCCAGTGTCCACGGCTGAGTATGGCTGCAGCAACTGGAAATGGTGGCTCAATAACACAACGGTCACACTTGGTATGCAGAACGTGTTCGATGAAGATCCGCCGTTCGTGGCCGGCAACTTCGAGAACGGATACGATGAGTCGCTCACGACGATCAAAGGCCGCTTCTGGTACGTGGGGCTTAAGAAGAGATTCTGAGATTTCTCCGTTAGTTAGGTTACAGAAGAGGCAGCCCGCTTGGGCTGCCTCTTTTGATTTCTCGCGTGAACGTGCTTTCGAAGTGCGATCGTCCTCGGATCGCTTTCAGGTCAGGGCGACTTGCTAAGAAGACAGGCGGGTGTGCGCGCCGCGCAATCTGAAAATCACCTGTTTAGGCAGCGCGCAATACAGTCGATCTCGGGCGCGCTCTAGCCTTGTGAGGATCCACGTTCGCGGAACTATTATTGTTTTTAGGAGCTCGCCTGAGGGCGCGGTAGATACGCGGCCGAATGCCCGTGAATCGCTCGAAAGCCACACTGAAAACATCGGCGCTTCGGAATCCAAGGGAGGAAGCAACGCTCTCAATGCTATTGCGAGGAATCAACAATCGCAGCTGTGCTTCGGCGATACGCGCTTCCGCGACGAATTGAGCAGGGGTTTTACCGAAGGCTTCATGGAATAAACGAGTGAAGTTACGGCGAGACATGGCCGCTCTTTCGGCGAGAACATCTATGGAAAGATCGTCACTGAGATGAGATAAGATCCACGCGGGAAGGTCAGCAAAACGGTCAGACGACTGGATCTGAAACTTCAGGGCTTCAGAGTACTGTTCGTGTTCACCTGACCTCTTAACGTGAACGACCAATTCGCGCGCTAATGCCAGAGCGACGTGACCACCGTAGTCTTCTTCAACTAAGGCAAGTGCGAAATCGACCGCCGAAGTCCCACCGGCGCAAGTGTAGAAAGCGCCGTCTTTGACGAAAAGATGGCTGGGATTAACACGGAGTTTTGGAAATCGCAAAGCAGCATCTTTTGCAAACCGCCAATGGATCACTGCCTGACGTCCATCGAGTAGTCCGGTTGCTGCAAGCGCGTAGATACCTTTCCCGAGAGCGGCGATGCGCCGCGTGCTTGAGGCTCGCTGCTTTAACCATCTTATCAGTCTCTTGTTAAGTTTTTCGCCGTCACATCCGCCGCCGCTACAAATAAACACGGTATCAAGGGGCGGCGCCGCCTCGAGATCAACATGCGGTCTGATGACGATGCCGCATTCTGTCACGCATGGTTCCGCGCTGGTACCAATGGTCATCACTCGGTAACAACGAGATTGGAGCGTTTCCGGATGGTCACTCCTCCCGATCGTTGCTCGTGAGAAAACTTCGGCGCTGCCCATCAGATCGGCCGCGGTTATCCCTTCGGCTACAATTAAACCAACCGTCTTCGGAATCATGGCTGAGTGAACGCTCAGCCAAATTCTCGACCGCGGCTTTCTTTACAATATCCACTCGACGCGATTTGATAAGGCCACTTTGGATATGCAGAGCAAAAGGATCTGAGACGAAGTTGCTAAATCTTAGCGATTAGCGCGTACAGTTGCCGGAGCGTAGCGATACATTACCAGCGCTATGGGCAGCCCGACGCAGAACAAGTGAATGATCAGCTGCCACCAGCCCATCGGGGGCTTGAATAAGACCGGCGTATGCAGATAGAGACTGCGAACCCAGGACAGGAACGGCGCCGTGGCGAAGTTGTTCACCGCAAAAACCGCCGCTCCATAAAGCAGTCCTACAGCCACGGCTCCTGAAAGCTTTTCAGGCAACGGGAGCCGCCGGCTTAGCACGTAGAAAATGGTCGCCACAGTCAGCGCCATGGTGAAATGCATCGCGAGACCGAGGGCGGCTGTTGCGAAACCGCCGTTTAAGGAGCCACGTCCCAGCAGACCGCCGGCCACGCCTTGCAAAAGACGAATCGGCATCATCCCCGATCCAATGTACACCTGGATGCATGCAGCAGTGATGTCGAGCGCGCCCGCAAGCGCAGCCGCGTATAGAATCGGCTTGAGAATTTTCATAATGGCAGGAACGGAATCGAATCTGGTATGCGGTTACGCTTTTTCACAAGACCCAGTTATTAACGTCCAATAAGACCACTTTTCGCAGGTTTCCCAGAGCACGCTGAGGAGATGGCATGTTGATAGCTCTGAATCGGATCGGCTTTACTTCTTTTCATGTTCATTCCGCCGCCGTTCGGCTGGGCGCAGGCAACGGCTCGCCGACTCTGGTCCATTGTCCGTTGGCCTGAGAAAAGGCACCATTGTCGAGATGCCACCCGACATCGACCCATTTCCCGTCGCGGCGTACGAAAACTTCCGTGCCACGACCGCCATCTACCGCAGATTTACCCTTGAGCCCGGTCTCGAAAATATAGGTGTAGTAAAGAATCGCCGTGTCGCCGAATAGCTGAATCTCTGTTCGCGGGAACTCCAGTCGGAGGAGTTGCACGCCCTGTTGGTTCATTGCTTTCGCCAGAGCAATCAGGCGAGTGCGATCGTCCCATTTGTCGCTGTTTTGTTGAATCGCGATGAGTTCCGGCGCCAGCATCTTTTCCAGAGCAGTTAAGTCCTTCTGAAAGAAAGATCGCCAAGCTGTGTCTCGCGCGTCTAGTAATTCTTTGCGGACTTCGTCGGTTATCAGGGAAGTTTGCACGGCTGATTTCTCTCGCTCTTCTACAGCGTTGCTCGATTGGACCGGCCCGATGGCGAGAACGATCCCCAACAACAAATACCTAGACTTGAAGGTTATTTTGCTCTTCCAAGGCTTCTTTGTGATCATGTGAGTTGGCGCTTGATCTATTTGGACAGTTTCAAAGCTGGTACCGCAGAGACATCGATCTGGTAAATGTCGCCAACGCCGTTGCCAGGTGCGTGCAGCTCTTGTAACACCTCGGCAGTTGTGTGCCGTTGCGATTTGGGAAGTAGCTCTGCCACGCGACAACTCATCCAGACCAGATACTTCCCATCTGGTGTGAGTTTGGGAGACAACTCGCGCCCCGGCGAATTGATCTCCGGTCCAAGATTGACCGGCTCACTCCATTTGCCGTTTGGTTGCTTGTGCGAGACATAGAGGTCTATGTCGCCAAGGGAGTCAGGTCGCCTTGTGATCGCGAGTAACATGAGCTGCTCATCTTCGCTAACAAAGGCTTCGTACTCGCCTGCTCCACTATTTACAGGCGGGCCGAGATTCTCAACGGTATAGCTGCCGTCCTTCGCCGGCACAGCGCGATAGATATCGCTCACACCGTTGGCATCCTTGCGTAGGGATCCAAAGTAGAGAGTGCCATTCTTTAAGGCGATTGGATAAAACTCGTCGGCGTCGCTGTTGACAGGTGCCGGCAGGTGACGCGGCGCGCTCCAACCCGTCTCGGTCTTATTCATGACCCAGATGTCGTGATGCGACTGGCGCGCGCCGTCCGCCTCTACCGGACGGTCGGAAATAAAGTAGAAGCGTTTTCCATCAGCTGTGATGTAAGGATCGGCGTCCTGGTATTGGCCGGAGAATGGTGCAACCTCCGGCTCGGACCAGTGTCCGTTGTTGTAGCGCGAAACAAAGATGCTCCAGCGCGAGAAATTCGGCGCCATTTTGAGAAAATAGATCTCGCGACCATCGGGCGTGAACGTCGCATGCGATTCGTAGTCGCCTGTCGAGATGATACCTGGTGCGAACAGCGTCGCGTGCTGAAGTGGCTTCTCGGCATCGTACGGTGCCGTCTGCGCAGCCAATGTCGCGTGCGCCATCGCCACAGCCGCGCAGGCCTGCGCGAAGATCCATTTCACTGTCCGCATATGACTTTTCGAAGGACTACGATGTTGCGCCAATTCATCATACCGAAACTACATGCTTGTTTAGACTCGCACCTTGTTGAAACAACTTGCGCGCGCCGATTCAATCCGGAATCTCGGCTTCGACGAGCTTCGCCAGCAGCACGAGCGATTCCTGCCAGCCAAGGTAGCAAGCCTCCGCTGGGATCGCGCTCGGCACTCCTTCCTGCTCAACGTTCAACTCCGTTCCGCATGATACCTTCTTGAGAGTTATGGTCGTCTGCATCTCTCCCGGCAGATTCGGGTCATCGAATTTATCTGTATAGCGGAGGCGCTCGTGTGGTTTCAGCTCGACATAGGTTCCGCCGAACGAATGACTTTTGCCGGTAGTGAAATTGGTAAACGACATCTTGTAGCTGCCACCGACCTTTGCGTCCATCTGGTGAACCTTTCCCGTAAATCCATTTGGTGGTAGCCATTTGGCCATTGCATCGGCGTCAAGGAGTGCGCGGTAGATTTTTTCAGGCGCGGCACGAAGCACGCGGTGAAGTCGGATCGTGTTTGTGGCGTTGGTTGACATAACATTGCCCTTTCAGTTGTTGATTCGGTTACTTCTCCTTTGTGTTGATACGTTGCGAGTCAATGATCCATGACAAGCAACGATCTGGACGACCGCTGCAAATCTCAGCTCACAACGCGCGTCGAAATTCCATGATCCAATTCGTTTCCCACGTATTTCCTGCGTCTGGCGAATAGGCCTGTTCCCAGCGAGCGGACGTCGGTGTGATGTTCGACCAAATGAACCGTACCCGCGTCGGTTTGCCATCGTGCATTTCGTCGCTGTAGAAAGTGCCGACGCCGTTCTCGAAGCGTCCTTTGACGGGTGGATCGAGGGGACCGGAAGGATAGCGTCCGTCGAGCCACCAAATCGCCCATTGCTCTGTCTTCGAATCATACGCGCGTAGCGCGATGGCGCGATAAGCGCCATAGGACGCGTCGAGCGAGTGTTCTTCCATGTTGGCCTTGCCATCCATGAGCTTGCGATTGGTGCACGTGCCCTCGAAATCTACCCACTCCTGACTGTTCGGTTTCATGCGGTGATGATGGACGCGCCATTCGCCGACGAGAAAATCGAAGTCGTGCACTCCTGTGTGCGGGCTTGGCGTTGTTTCACTAGCCTGCATGCCAGCAATCGAATCCATCATAGCGGCAATGAGGCCGATGGCGAAAGAAGTGCGGAAGCTTTGCATAAAAGGTCGTTTCCTGTATTGCGATCAAACACTGACGTTTTCATTCTTGTTCTTCGCTCAGCCATCGCAGTCGCGAACGTTTGGTGGGATCCAGGATCACCAGCTCCGGGGCGCTTCTGAGCAGGCCAGTAGCTGAGAGCGATTGCATCGAGCGCTCCGCTAGCGAAGCGAACTGCGTTTCCAACGTTTTGTTGTCTTTTACAATTCCCAGCCACACGAGGTAAGGGCCGTCCGTTCGCACGGGCAACTGAGGAAAATTATTTGGCACCTCGAGTGTGACCAAAACACCGGCCTGGCGCGCCCCCGCTGCTCGATAGCTGGCAAACGTCTCCTCGGCTCGTTGGGCAAAATCATCGACACTATTTGGCGTAACAGCGAATATCTGCGCGACCACCACGCCTTGAGGGCCTTTCCCTTCCTTGATCGGATCGACAGCTGGAAGAACAAGAACGCCGCGCTCGGGGCTCAGCGGGCGCAGCAGCAAAACATTATCCGAGTCAACCATAAGACTGTTCATAGTAGACCTATGTTCTTTCCATAGCGGACCGTAATAGAACCCTGCGTTGATGATGGCCCGCGCGTCAGTGTTCTTGAAACCCCTCATCCAGGTAAAGCCAACCGGATTTTTGCGTTCGAAAAATTGCCCGAACAGAATGGCACCCATCTGCTGAAAGGCTTCGGGAAAATAGCTCTCAAAATACTCGGCAAAATGCTCCCTTTCTCCCTCTTTGATGATGTAACGACGAAACTCGATTACCTGAAAATCCGCTAGATGCTTTGTGCCATCCATGGCTTCGCTCTCTTTATTACGATTAGTCTCAGCAAGTATCGTAGCGCTTATGACACATAGGAGAATCAGCGCTAGAAATCGAAGCATTGGTCATCTCCTCGTTAATTGGTCGATCGCGCAATCTTCCGTTACTAGGGCTTGTTTTTTGCGGATGCCGCGGCGTCTTCACGCTTCAAGTGATGCTCGGCCCAGAGTTGCCAGGTCTTTCCGCTGTCGCGGGATTTTTCGCCTCGCCAGACAAAAGAATCTCTTGTGATGTCGTTGAACGACCAGCGGTCTCGGGAGCCATCGTCGGCTGTACTCTCTAGCACAATGCGATCACCGATAACGCCGCCGGATGCTGTCTTGACGCGAGAAGAAGCTGGATCAACCCACACGGCGCGCCATTTTGCGGATTTCGAATCAAAGAATCGAATATCTGTGACAACTTCGCGGGCGCCGCTGCCTCCCTCGGCGGTCCAAGTCCAGACGTCCTGGACCGCATGGCCGTCGAGGACCCAGCCAAAGGTGACTTCTCCTTTTCCTCGAGTGATCGTTCCATCTTCTGCAAAATTTGCATAGTCGCACTCCCAGGTACCAATAAACTGACCGAACACGCGTGCCTGTTCCCCAAGCGAAGGATGAGGGCTCGCGGCTTCGAGCGCCGCAATCATATCGCGTTGCGAATCACCCGCCCTACCGCCTTGTTCGGATGGTTCGATCGCCCAAAGAGCGCATAAGATTGTCCACCCTAGGGATGTAACAGCGACTCTCATGGTCGTTTTACTTCCTCGCGAATTTGAGCGCCAATGAGTTCAGGCAGTAGCGAAGGCGGGTAGGAGGGGGACCATCGTTGAACAGATGTCCAAGGTGCGATCCACACCGCGCGCATTTTACTTCTTCACGCGCCATGCCGTGGCTCGTATCCATGGTTGTGGTGATTTTATCTCTGGCTAGCGGCGCATAGAAACTCGGCCAGCCGGTGTGGGAATCGAACTTCGTGTCGGACCTGAACAGCTCATTCGCGCACGCGGCACAGAGATAAACTCCTTTTTCGTGATTGTTCCAATACGCGTTCTTGTACGGCGCCTCTGTTTTGGCTTCACGCAGAACTTGAAATTGCAAGGGAGTCAGGATCTTTCGCCATTGGTTATTGTTCAGCGTCACCTTTTGGGTTTTCGGAATCGACTCGAGTTGTCGTTGAATTCGAGCGGCATCTGCGTCTTCCGCGAGGCTGAAGCGAACAGAAAAGGCGCACAGCAGCAATAAGGTCAGACGTTGCATCGTTTATCTGCTGGCGGCTTGAGACTTCTTCAGGCCAAGCTTCTTGAGTTTTGGCTCTATAACTTGTTGGACGTACGGATTGTTTGGGTTTTTCCGGCAAAAGTTCTGATGATTTTCAGGCGCCGCCCGAAACGATCCCGCCTGAGTGATTTCAGTTGCGATCGGTTTCGAGTAAAACTTTTGCACCTGCGGCTTTAACCTTTGCGCGGCGTCCCGCTGCCGATCATTCACGTAAAAGATTGCAGACCGGTACTGCTTTCCTACGTCGCCGCCCTGCCGATCGACCTGGGTCGGATCATGAGCTTCCCAGAATAGAACGAGTAGTTTGTCATAGTTGGTTTTTGCGGGATCGAACGTGACCTGAACCGTCTCGGCCCCCTTCATGTAGCCCGAGACAACCGACGTCACGCCCGGAGCTTCTTCGAAGATTGCTTCGGTGCACCAAAAACAACCGCCCGCAAAATAGGCTACGTTTGCCTGGTCACTGTGCGCTTGCGGACACAGCAAAATAAACGCCAGGCAATGCGACAATATCAGAAATAGAGACTTGGACTTTGATTGGGCAGAGCGCGGAACGAAATTCAACATCGTGAAGCATCTTTGCCGCATTGCGTGTTGGGACAATGACCACTTCGAAGGGAACGATAATGCCAGTTACGGTGTCATAGGTCACACCAGGTGTTCTCGCGATCAATAGTGTTCTAATCTCAACGAGATGAAGCCCTCCTATCGGATTTGTCTTTCACGCGGGTATCCACCGCAATCCAATTCACCTCCCATGTTTTGCCTCCATTATCCGAGAACGCCTGTTCAAACCGGCACGAGTCGGGAGTGATGTCCGACCAGACATTGCGCACAAGAATGCTCTTCCCATTAAACGTTTCCTGATCGAAAAACTCGCCACGCCCTGCCTTGAACTCACCAACGGTTGGGACACTCAGCATGCCATTTCTGCTGCTCGCAGCGTAAAGACTCCACTGACCCGATTGAGGATTGTACAAGCGCAGAGACATCACTTGAAGATGACCTTCTTTCCCATCCGCTTCGAGCTCGGCCAGGTTTGCTCGACCATTCCAAATCTTGTTAACTACCGTAGTTCCCTCGTAATTGGCCCATTGATTGGAGCCGCTCAAGGGATTCAAAAGGCGCCAAAGCTGAGTTTTCCAGGTGCCAAAAGCGAAATCAAAATCGCGTTGACCGTCTCGTTGTAAGTTTTTTTCTGCAGACGCCCTGGCGATTGCAGCCTTCTCAGCATTCGCACCGGCCGGATTGCTGCTTCCAGGATTAATCGTAACCGGCCCAGCGTACGTCTGCTGGCAAACAAAAACTAACAAGGATAGCCGGAGAAACAGAGGTCTGACCTTCGGTTCTGTCCCGGGTGAAAACATTCTCAACATGGCGCATCAATTTTTGTGCCATTAGGTCGCCTGACTATGACCACTTCGGAGAAGACGATAATGCCAGTTGCGCTTTGGAATACGCATGCAAATTGAAAGGAATTGCAGGAACCCGGGGAAGCGGCATGTCCAGGAGCGAATCGCCTCTAAAGAAACGGCGACGACGTTCAATTATCGCGTTTGAAATGATTCGGCTCGACCGAACGGCAACCGAACCATTGCACGAGCAACTTTATCGCCAAATTCGCGATGAGCTGAAATCAGGCAGCTTTACCGATAGCGGGTCGCGGCTTCCTTCTTCTCGGGCCCTGGCGATCGATCTGGGAATCTCAAGATTGACCGTTAGCGTCGCATTTTCAAAGCTTCATGCAGAAGGCTACCTGCGCTCGAAGGCTCGATCGGGGACGTTTGTGGCGAACCCGCTTCCTGAAAGTTTTTTGACCGCGGACAAATTCGCCCGAGAAAAAATCCGGCGTGGCAAACCGAGAGCGCATCGGCCAGGCGAGCATCGAGCCCGGGTCTCGGAACGAGCAAGAGCAATTCCAGATCAACGCGCAGGGACGCAGTTTGATCTCGGAGCGCTGGGCGCCGAGGCGGGCGTTTCGCTGGTTCCGGGACTCCCAGCAGTCGATGAATTTCCCATCGACATTTGGGAACGGCTCAGATCGCGGGTGCTCGCACAAAAGGGCACTCATCTGCTCCGGCATGCATCTAGTCGCGGCGATGCGGACTTGCGCAAAGCAATTGCCACGTACCTGTCTGATTTTAGAGGCGCACGGTGCCATCCGGATCAAGTCCTCATCGTCGGGGGAATGCAGCAGGCGATGCTAATCAGTGCCATGGCGCTGCTCGATCCCGGCGAACCTGTGTGGATGGAAGATCCGGGTTTTCACCAGGCACGCAGGGTTTTTACGCTGGCAGGCGCCAAAGTGGTTCCCAAGCCGTTAGACCACGAAGGAATTGTCATTGCGCGATCGCCCCGAGAAAAACAGCCCAAAATCATTCATATCACGCCTTCGCATCAATATCCGGTTGGCATGACGATGAGTTTCGAGCGCAGAACTGCCCTGCTCGATTTTGCGCGCGCTCACGATGCGTTTGTTTTTGAAGACGACTTTTACGCTGAGTTCCGCTTTACCGGACCGCCGCTCCCCTGCTTGCAGGGCATCGACGATTTCGGGCGCGTCATTTACGCCGGGACCATGAGCAAAATTCTTTATCCTTCATTGCGACTCGGCTATGTCATCGCGCCAGAGGCGTTGATCGATCCGTTGGTAAAAATCCGCAGCACAATGGACCAACACTCGTCGGCGATTGATCAGGCCACGCTGGCACGTTTTATCACCGAAGGATTTTTTCTTAGTCACATCAAACGAATGCGGAGAATCTACGCCGAGCGACGAGAAGTCTTTATCAAACATTTCAATGAGTTACTCGGCGACCGTTTCACTTTGCAGGTTCCGGAAGGCGGGCTGAACATGGTTGCATGGCTGAAGCGAGAGGAAGATTTCTCGGCGATTAGGCGTGCTATTCTCCAGGTTAGAGTCAAGCCGTCGGCGTTGTCATTTTACTGTATTCGAGCCACGCCGAAGCCGGCGTTCGTCTTCGGTTTCGCTGGTTGGACGCCAGCGCAGATTCGAGAAAGTCTGGTCAAACTCGCCTCGTCGCTCGAAAGAGCGGGAATTGGTTAGGGAAATTGCCATGTCTACCAAGAAATCGAATCCAAGAAAAAGGCGCCGGCGTTCGATCATCGCGTTCGAAATGATTCGCCTTGATCGCACATCCATCGAGCCGCTCCACCAGCAGCTTTATCGTCAGATTCGGGACGAACTGAGATCGGGCAGCTTTAGCGATGGCGCTTCCCGGCTTCCCTCCTCACGCGCGCTGGCTGCCGACCTGGGCATCTCCAGACTGACGGTCAATCTTGCATTCTCGAAGCTTCATGCTGAAGGCTATCTCCGCTCAAAGGCCAAATCGGGGACATTTGTAGCATACCCTCTCCCTGAAACCTTTCTAAGCGTAGACAAGTTCGACACGCAACGGACCCACCGTGGCGGACCGGACGCGTATCGGGCGACCGAGTCTCCCGTTCGAATTTCCGATCGGGTGAAAGCAATTCCGGACCAGCGCGTTGGAAAACAGTTCGACCTCGGAGCAACAGGCGCTGGTGCGGGTGTCTCACTCGTACCGAGTATTCCGGCGGTCGATGAATTTCCGATCGGGGTATGGGAACGGCTTAGAACACAGATTCTTGCCAAGAAGGGAACGCACCTCTTGCGTTATGCGTCGAATCGCGGCGACTCCGAATTGCGCAACGCCCTTGCAGCTTACCTGTGCGATTTTAGGGCAGCGCGCTGTCATGCGGATCAGATCGTGATTGTAGGCGGGATGCAGCAAGCCATGTTGATTGGCGCAACCGCATTATTGAATCCCGGTGAGCCTGCATGGATTGAGGATCCCTGTTATCAGCAGACCCGAAGAGTTCTCACCCTGGCTGGCGCCAGGATAGTTCCAAAGCCACTCGACGATCAGGGCATTGTGATTACGCGATCGCGAAAAGAGCCTTTGCCAAAACTCATCTACGTCACTCCTTCCCATCAATTTCCTCTCGGGGTGACAATGACTTTCCGACGGAGGACTGCCTTACTCGATTTCGCGCGTGCGCATAACGCGTTCGTCTTCGAAGACGATTACGACGCCGAGTTCCGTTTTACCGGACCGCCGCTCCCTTCCTTGCAGGGTATCGACGACTCAGGCCGCGTGATTTATGCGGGAACGATGAGCAAGATTCTCTGTCCCTCTTTGCGTTTGGGCTACATCGTTGCGCCAGAAGCACTGGTCGATTCGGTCATCAAGATCCGTAGCGCGATGGATCAACACTCCTCTCCGATCGACCAGGCGACGCTGGCGCGATTTATCACCGAAGGTTTTTTCCTCAGTCACATCAAGCGGATGCGAAAAATATATTCCGAACGACGAGATTTTTTCATCGAAGAGTTCAACAAATTACTCGGGGATCGTTTTACACTGGATGTCCCGGAAGCTGGATTGAACATCGTCGCCTGGCTGAAGCGGGAAGAAGACTTCTCAATGATTAGACGCATCACAATGGATATCGGAGTAAGACCTTCAGCGCTCTCATTTTTTTCCATTCAAGCGAAGCTAAGGCCTGCGTTCATATTTGGTTTTGCGGCTTGGACGCCGGCACAGATTCGCGAAAGTCTGGTTAAACTCGCGTCTGCCCTCAAGGCCAAGGGAATTTAACCCTGAGCTGACACCGCTGCCGCTTCCGGCGTGGCGGATACTCTCCCCATCCGTGGTAATGCCGCTTCTTGATTGACTGAAGCCGCCATCGAACGCGTGTTGAAGTTTTTCAAATAACTGCGCGGTCTTGTTCCAAGTCTCCGTTCGAATGCACGCTGAAATGTTTGCGCGTCCGAAAAGCCGACCGATGCAGCGATGGTTTCGAGAGTTCTCTTCGGAACAGACAGGCGACGCTTTGCTTCGTTGATACGCAAGGTCTCCACAAACTCTCCCGGCGCATTTCCGAACACACTTTTGAAAGCCCTGTAAAAATGGCTGGGAGACATGCACGCCCTGCGCGCCAGCGCATTGACTGAAAGGTCTGCATGCAAATTTCGCATGATCCACGGGATGAGTTCCGCGAAGCGGTCCGCCGGCTGACTGTCAAACACAAACGGAATCGGCAGTTTATTGTGGCCGTTCCCGTTTGTCGGCGCGCTCACGAACTCGCTGGCAACCACTGATGCGACATGGCGACCATAGTCCTCTTCGATTAGAGCAAGCGAAAGATCGATGGCTGCCGTTGGACCGGAAGACGTGTAAAAGGCGCCGTCTTTAACGAGATGTCTTCTGGGATCAACACGCAGGTTTGTGAAACACCGAGCGACATCGCTAGCGTAACGCCAGTGGGTGGTGACCTCCCGGCCATCGAGCAATCCAGTTGGCGCCACACCATAAATTCCGCCGCCGATCGCAGCGACGCGCCGGATCTGGTTTGCGCGCGTCAGAATCCAGTCGGCCA
>Ga0081455_10002289_pt1 | contig 22849 bp, 18 predicted proteins | sample TabmetS3T2R1_FD_70207 | JGI IMG/M metagenome (GOLD analysis project Ga0081455, IMG submission 70207) | Tabebuia heterophylla rhizosphere microbial communities from the University of Puerto Rico - S3T2R1 | ecosystem: Host-associated > Plants > Roots > Rhizosphere ...
CAGCGCCGGCCGCGCCACCAGCACCAGCGCCGGCGGCGCCGCCCGCGGCTCCGGCGCCTGCAGCGCCGCCTGCACCCGCGCCGGCTCCGCCACCTGCGCCGGCTCCAGCACCCGCGCCCGCGCCACCACCTGCTCCGGCACCACCTGCGGCACCAGCGCCACCGCCGGCTCCAGCACCGCCGCCCGCACCAGCGCCTGCGCCACCGCCGGCTCCAGCGCCACCGCCGGCTCCAGCGCCACCGCCGGCTCCAGCGCCACCGCCGGCTCCAGCGCCACCGCCGGCACCAGCGCCACCGCCGGCACCAGCGCCACCGCCGGCACCAGCGCCACCGCCGGCACCAGCGCCTGCGCCTCCGCCTGCTCCGGCGCCCCCACCGGCTCCAGCGCCACCGCCGGCTCCAGCGCCACCGCCCGCACCAGCGCCTGCGCCTCCGCCGGCTCCGGCGCCACCACCGGCTCCGGCGCCACCACCGGCTCCGGCGCCACCACCACCACCGGCACCACCGCCGGCGCCACCACCTGCGCCGCCACCGGCACCACCGCCACCGCCGGCACCACCGCCACCGCCCGCGCCACCACCGCCGCCGGCCCCACCGCCGCCGCCGGCCCCACCACCGCCGCCGGGCCCACCACCGCCGCCGGCCCCACCGCCACCACCACCGCCCGCACCACCGCCACCCCCGCCTCCGCCACCACCACCGCCACCTCCGCCGCCTCCACCTCCACCTCCGCCGCCCTTGGCGAGCAAGAGGGGCTTCTCGCCATCATTCGAATACGAGGAAGCGCCCTGGGAATAGAGGCTCGCGGCGAATACCGGGGAGAGGGGGCCGAACGTGAGGAAGAGGGCCAGCAGTGTGATTCCGAGCAGGCGGAGCAGACCGCTCAAAGCGGACATTATGACTCCTGGTGTCGAGTGAGGATGACCTGGCGACGAGCGGCAAGCGGTATGCCAGCGAATCGCCTCACGGTCCGCGCGTCCGACGAGTGGCGAAACTCGTGGTCCGCCCCGCGCATCGAGCGCAGCGATGCAGAGTTCCGCGGGATGGCGGTCGCCTCGCCCCGGTCGGGTGCCGGGCGCGGGCACGGCGCGCCGCCTTCCTGTTCTTCCGACCCGGGTAGGAAGTACCGGCGAAAACTTCCGCCGGTCAGTTGCATACCCATCATGCCCGCGCTCGGATGAAGCGACCGACTGAGTCGACGGCGGACTCAGCCTCCTCGAGCATGGGCAGGAACCAGTGCCACACGTGGATCATGCGGTCCCAAACCTCCAGGGCGGTCGAGACACCGGCCTGACGGGCACGCTCGGAAAGCTGCACCGCGTCGTCCAGCAGCACCTCGTCGCTGCCCACGTGGATCAGCAGCGGGGGCAGGCCGCGCAGATCAGCGAACAACGGCGACGCCAGGGGGGTCCGCCGATCGCGGTCGCCCAGGTAGGCGCGCGCCATCTCCTCGATGGGCTCGCCCTTGACGATCGGGTCCACTTCCGCCTTGGTCCGATAGCTGTCGGCGCTGCACGTCAGATCGACCCAGGGCGAGATGCATACGCCGGCCGCGGGCAGCGGCGCGGAAGCATCGCGCAGCGCCAGCAGCGTGGCCACCGTGAGCCCGCCGCCGGCCGAGTCGCCGGCGATCACGATGTGCTCGGGCGCGATCGCCTGGTCCAGGAGCCAGCGATAGGCCGCGACCGCGTCGTCCACCGCGGCCGGGAACGGATGCTCGGGCGCCAGCCGGTAGTCGAGCAGCAGGGCGCTGGCCGCGCCGGCGCCGGCGATCGCGGCGGCGAGATGACGGTGCGATCGCGGCGAGCCGATGACGTAGCCGCCGCCGTGCAGGTAGAGGACCACGCGGCCCGCCACCGCGGACGGTGGCCGCAGCCACTCCGCGGGCGCGGCGGGCGCGCTCACCCGCTCGATTTTCACGTCCGGCGGGGTGGGGAACACCTTCTCGGCCCGCTCGTACTGAGCCCGGCGCTCCGCGATGGTGAGCGTCTCGGACGGGGGCAGCTTGGCCAGGTGCGCGCGGACGACATCGATCCCTCGATCGGCCATGTCAGGTCTCCCTTGTGGTCGGTGGTTCGAGCCGGTTGCCGGGCGCGAGTGATTCTGCGCCGAGCGCTCCGACTTCGCAAGGCGCGATCCGGCTGCTCCGCGCGCGCGGACGTGGCAGAATGGCGCGCATGCCGCCATCCTCCATACCCGATTTTCTGTACGGCACCGCCTGGAAGGAGGAGCGGACGCAGGGGCTGGTCGAGCTGGCGCTCCGGACCGGCTTTCGCGGCATCGACACCGCCAACCAGCGGCGCCACTATGTGGAGGCGGCGGTGGGGCAGGGGCTGGCCGCCGCGTATCGCGACGGAGTCGTCACGCGGGACGATGTTTTCCTGCAGACCAAGTTCACGTACCTGCCGGGCCAGGATCACCGGCTGCCCTACGATCCGCAGGCCGATCTCTCGACGCAGGTCGGGCAGTCCATGGCCAGCTCGCTCGAGCACCTCGGCACCGATCGGGTCGACAGCTACGTGCTGCACGGGCCGGCGTCGCGGGATCACTGGACCGAGGCCGACGCCGAGGTGTGGGCCGCGATGACGCAGGAGCGCGACGCCGGCCGCACGCGACTCCTCGGCGTGAGCAACATCTCGCGGGAGCAGCTCCATCAGCTGGTGGCGTCCGCGGCGGAGGCGCCGGCCTTCGTGCAGAACCGCTGCTTCGCCCACGACGGCTGGGACCGCGAGGTGCGGGCCTTCTGCGCCGAGCGGCGCATCGTCTATCAGGGCTTCTCGCTCCTGACCGCGAACCGCCAGGTGCTGGCCGACCCGCTGGTGACCGGCATCGCGGAGCGGTGCGGGGCCACGCCCGCCCAGGTCGTGTTCCGCTTCGCGCGTGCCGTCGGCATGCTGCCGATCACCGGCACCTCGAGCGCGGTACACATGGCGCAGGATCTCGATAGCCGCGCGCTGGTGCTGACCGCCGACGAGGTGCGCGCGATCGAGTCGCTGGGCGGGTGAGCCGGCGGTGAGCCACCCGGGCGGTCGCGGCCTGCCGCCGGCCACCTCGTCGGACGCCTCGCGGGCGCGGTGGAACCGTCGCTGGGCCGAGGAGCGTGCGGGGGCGAGCACCGCGCCCAGCGAATGCCTGGTCGCAGAGCTCGAGGGCGTGTCGCCTGGCTTCGCCCTCGATCTGGCCTGCGGCGCGGGGCGCAACGCGGTGTGGCTGGCGCGTCGCGGGTGGCAGGTGACCGCCGTCGATTTCTCCCCGGCGGCGCTGGCCATGGCCCGCGCCCTCGCGTCGGAGGCAGCGGTGACGGTCGACTGGATCGAGGCGGATGTGGTGGCCTGGAGCCCGCCCTCGCGCGGCTACGATCTCGTCTGCGTGCTGTACCTGCAGCTGCCGGCGCTCGAGCGGCGCACCGCGCTGGCGCGCGCCGCGGCGGCCGTGCGTCCGGGGGCCACGCTGCTGGTGCTGGGACACGACCGCCTGAACCTCACCGAGGGCTGGGCCGGGCCGACGCAGGCCGACGTGCTGTTCACGCCCGACGACGTGGTCGCCGAGATCGACGGCCTCGAGGTGATCAAGGCGGCGCGCGTGCGGCGGGCGATGGCGGAGGCACCGCCGGGACGCGACGCGATCGACGCGCTGGTGCGCGCGCGGCGTCCCGACTCCGGGTGAGCGCGGTCACGGCTGGACGTCGGCGACGCGCTCGACGTCCTCCACCCGCGGGCGAACCGGTTGACCGCGCCGCCCGGCTAGACGCAGCTGCTAGTTGCCCGCGGCCTGCGATCCGGCGAGGCGGCCGAAGACGGCGCCGGACATCAGCCCGGTGCCGCCGGGATAGTTGCCGTGGAAGAGGCCGCCCACCATCTCGCCGCAGGCGTAGAGCCCGGGAATGGGCGTCCAGCTGGTGCTGAGGACCTGCGCGCGGTCGTTCACGCGCACGCCGCCGAACGTGAACGTGATGCCGCCGGTCACCGGGTAGGCGAGGAAGGGCGGCGTGTCGAGCCGCTGCGCCCAGTTCGACTTGGGCAGCGGCAGTCCGCGCGTGGCGAGGCCGTCGCGCGCGGTGGGATCGAACCGGCCCTCCGTCACCGCCGCGTTGTAGGCTTCGAGCGTGCGGCGGCACGCCGCGCGGTCGAGGGGCAGCTTGTCGGCCAGCGCGTTGAGCGTGTCGGCCTCCAGCGGGCTGCCGGTCTTGTAGCGGCCTTCGAGCAGGTGCGTGACCTTCGCGTCGAAGATCTGCCAGCCGATGCCGCCTGGCTCGTTCAGGATGATGCCGCCGAGCTTCGCGTACGTGTAGAACTGGAAGTCCTCGCCCTCGTCGAAGAAGCGCAGGCCGCGCCGGTTGACGAGCACGCCGTAGGGATACGAGAGGCGATTGGTCTTGTCGGTGAGCTTGCGATCGCCGTGTGGCGGCGCCTCGGCGTCGATCGGCGTGGAGTGGCAGCCGGTCCACTGACCGTGGGGCAGGGCGCCCAGCTCCATCGCCATGCGAAGGCCGTCACCGGTGTTGTAGCGCGTGCCCCGCACCTTGGCGTGGTCCCAGGGTCGCCCGAGATAGCGTGCGCGCCACTCGGGATTGGCCTCGAAGCCGCCGCAGCCGAGCACCACCGCCTTCGCTGAGATCTCCGAGAAGCCCTCGGGGCCCTGCACGCCCACGCCGGTGACGTGGCCGAGCCGGTCCTGCAGCAGGCGCACCACCGCCGAGTCGTAGCGCACCTCGACGCCGGCGCGCTCCGCCACCCGGAACCACATCGCGGAGAGCCCGACGCCTTCGTGCCGCGCCCGGATCACCGCGCCGGGCGACCATTTGATGGTGTCGCCGACCTTGACCGCGGAGAGCGAGACCGCCGGCTCCATCTCGATGCCCTGGCCGGCCATCCAGCACGCGGTCTCGTAGGAGCGGCCGATCAGCAGCTCGGCCAGCTCGGGGTCGGTGCGGCCGTCGGTGACGCGCAGCAGATCGGCCATGAAGAGTCGGTGCGGATAGGGCTCGACGCCGGCGTAGAAGCCCGGCACCTCGCGCTCGGCCTCGGGGACGAGGGCGCGGAGATCCTCGGCGCGATCGAAGGCGATGCGCAGCAGTCCGCCGCTGTAGTGGGTGTTGCCGCCGCGCAGGGCGCGCGGCGCCTTCTCCAGCGCGACCACGCGCCCGGCGCCCTGCTCGCGGGCCGCCACCGCGGCGGCCAGCGCCGCGTTGCCCGCTCCCACCACGATGACGTCGTAGTCGCTCACACGCGCTCCCGGGCGCCTACCATACCCGGGAGGGCGCCGCTTCCGGAGAAAATGTCGTATTGCAAGACCTGACCCCGGTTGACACCGGAGGAAGGCGCGTGGTATTGGGCCGGTGACAATAGGCAGCGCGAAGCAGCTTGTCGCTTGCCGACGAGAGGAGAAGCGCGATGGCCTCAGTCAACGTCAACGGCAGACAGCACAACGTCAACATCCCCGACGACACCCCGCTCCTCTGGGCGCTCCGCGACGAGCTGGGGCTGACCGGCACCAAGTTCGGCTGCGGCATGGCGCTGTGCGGCGCGTGTACCGTGCACGTCAACGGGCAGCCGGTGCGTGCCTGCATGACGCCGGTGTCGGCGGTCAAAGGGGCCAAGGTCACCACGATCGAGGCCATCGGCACGGATTCCGTGGGGCGCGCGGTGCAGGCGGCCTGGGTCGACCTGGGGGTGCCGCAATGCGGCTACTGCCAGGCCGGGCAGGTGATGGCCGCGACGGCGCTCCTCAAGCGCACCAGGAAGCCGACCGAGGCCGAGATCGACGAGGCCATGAGCGGCAACATCTGCCGCTGTGGCACCTACGTGAGGATCCGGGAGGCGATCAAGCAAGTCGCCGCGCAGCCGGGAGGCGCCCGATGAGCCCCCGGCGGTCGGATTCGACGATGGACACCCGGCAGGGCGTCCAGACCCGGCCGGGGAGCATGCCCGAGTCGGTGATCGCCAATATCAGCCGGCGGCGGTTCCTGCAAGCTACCGGTGCCGTGGGCGGGCTCGTGCTCGCCGCGGGATTCCCCTCGGTGGCGCGCGCGGCCGACCCGCCCAAGTACGGCCGGGACGGCATGCCCAATGGCTGGTCCGACGACCCGCTCGTATTCGTGGCCATCGGCGAGGACGGGACCGTCACGATCACCTGTCATCGGTCCGAGATGGGGCAGGGCGTGCGCACCAGCATGCCCATGATCGTGGCCGACGAGCTCGAGGCCGACTGGAAGCGCGTCAAGATCAAGCAGGCCACGGGCGACGAGAAGCGCTTTGGCAACCAGGACACCGACGGCTCTCGGAGCACGCGGCATTTCTTCACGCCCATGCGGCGTTGCGGCGCTGCGGCTCGGACGATGCTGGAATCCGCGGCGGCGGCCAAGTGGGGGGTCCCGGTCAGCGAGGTACAAGCCAAGAACCACGAGGTCGTGCACGCCAAGAGCGGCCGGCGCCTGGGCTACGGTGCCCTGGCCAAGACCGCGGCGACCCAGCCGGTGCCCGATCGCGACACGGTGAAGCTGAAGGACCCGTCGCAGTTCCGTTACATCGGCAAGGGCCAGCTCAAGCTGGTCGACGGCCGGGACATCGTGACCGGCAAGGCGCAGTACGGCATCGACACGCGGCTGTCCGGCACGCTGTACGCCGTGGTGGCGCGGCCGCCGGTGTACGGCGGCCAGGTGAGCAGCTTCGACGGCGCCGAGACCATGAAGGTCCCGGGCGTGGTGAAGGTGCTGCAGATCGATCCCAGCCCCGCCCCGGCCCAGTTCAATCCGCTGGGCGGCGTGGCGGTGGTCGCGACCAATACCTGGGCCGCCATCCAGGGCCGCCGGGCGCTCAAGGTGACCTGGAACGATGGGCCCAACGGCTCCTACGACTCGGCGGCCTTCAAGGCCTCCATGCAGGAGGCGGCGCGCAAGCCGGGCAAGGTCGTGCGCGACAACGGTAGCCTGGACGCCGACATGGCCTCGGCGGCGAAGAAGGTCGAGGCCGAGTACTACATCCCGCACCTCTCCCACGCGCCGATGGAGCCGCCCGCCGCGACGGTGCGCATCGTCAAGGACAAGGCGGAGGTCTGGGGGTGCGTGCAGTCGCCGCAGGCCACCCGGGACCTGGTGGCGAAGCGGCTCGGCATCAAGCCGGAGGACGTGACCGTCAACGTCACGCTGCTGGGGGGCGGGTTCGGACGGAAGTCGAAGCCCGACTTCGCGATCGAGGCTGCGGTCCTCTCCAAGGCCATGGGCGGCAAGCCGGTGAAGGTGACCTGGACGCGCGAAGACGACCTGGTCAACAACTACTTCCACACCGTGTCGGTCGAGCACCTCGAGGCCGGGCTCGACGCGCAGAACAAGCCGGTGGCCTGGCTGCATCGCAGCGTGGCGCCCACGATCTTCTCGACGTTCGTCGAGGGAGCCAAGAACGAGGCCGACCTCGAGCTGGCCATGGGCGTCATCAACGTGCCGTTCGACATCAAGAGCATTCGGATCGAGAACCCGGAGGCGGTCGCGCACACACGCATCGGCTGGTTCCGGTCGGTGTCGAACATCCCACACGCCTTCGCGGTGCAGTCGTTCGTGGCCGAGCTGGCCGCGGCCGCGGGGCGCGATCCGAAGGACTACCTGCTGGAGATCATCGGGCCGCCCCGCCGGATCACCCCGGAGCAGCTGTCCGACAAGTGGAACCACGGCGAGAGTCCAGAGCTCTACCCGGTCGACACCGGGCGGCTGCGCTCAGTCGTGGAGACGGTGGCTCGCGAGGCGGGCTGGGGTCGGCAGATGCCCAAGGGCCGTGGTCTCGGGATCGCCGCGCACTACAGCTTCGTGTCGTACGTGGCCGCGGTCGTCGAGGCGGAAGTGGACGGTCAAGGCGCGGTCACGGTCCCGCGCATCGACATCGCCATCGACTGTGGGGCCACCGTGAACCCGGATCGCGTGCGCGCCCAGATGCAGGGGGCCGCGATCATGGGATTGGGCATCGCGACGCTCGGCGAGATGACGTTCAAGGGCGGCCGGGCCGAGCAGGACAACTTCCACACCTACCAGGTCACGCGCATGTCCGGGGCGCCTCGGGAGACGCGTGTCTACATCATCCCGGGCGACTACGCCCAGCCGATGGGCGGGGTCGGAGAGCCGGGGGTGCCGCCCATCGCACCGGCGCTCTGCAATGCGATCTTCGCCGCGACCGGCAAGCGCATCCGGACCTTGCCGATCCGCGACCAGTTGAAGGCCTGACGAGGTAGTGGGCCGGCGACGGGGCCGCGCGCGACCATCCGGTCGCGCCGGCTCCGTGCCTCCAGCCTCGTCTCCGTCCCGCCCGCTCCCGCCCGACCCGGCTCCGGCGCCGCCGTCGCCGCTCTGGCACATCGTCCCGCCGCTGCTCTGCCTGCTGGTGACGCTCGCCGTGTTCTGGCCGACCCTCGGGCACCAGTTCGTCGACTGGGACGACGACCGCAACCTGGTGAACAATCTCGACTACCGCGGACTCGGGTGGGCGAACCTGCGCTGGATGCTCACCACGACCCACATGGGTCACTGGATCCCGCTCACGTGGCTCACCTTTGGTGCCGACTTCGTGCTGTGGGGCATGAGGCCCTTCGGCTATCACCTCACCAATCTCCTGCTGCACACCGCGACCGCGGTGGGGCTCTATTTCGTGGCCCTGCGCCTGCTCCGGGCCGCGACCGCCGGCGGCGAGATCGCGCTTCGCCTGGGCGCCGTCGGGGCCGCGCTGTTCTTCGCCATCCACCCGCTGCGCGTGGAGTCGGTGGCGTGGGCGACCGAGCGGCGCGACGTGCTGTCCGGGCTCTGGTTCGTGCTCACCCTGCTGACCTACCTGGTGGCCGTCGATCGGACGGGACCGCGCCGGCGCTGGTGGCTGGCCGGCTCGGTGGCGTGCTATGCCCTCGCGCTGATGTCCAAGGCCACCGTCATGACGCTGCCCGCGGTGCTGCTGATCCTGGACGTCTACCCGCTGCGGCGGATCCAGCCGTGGCGCGCCTGGGCGACCGCCGAGGGACGGCGCGCGCTGGCCGAGAAGGTGCCGTTCGCGGTGCTCGCGTTGGCCGGCGCCGGGATGGCGGCTTACGCCCTGCGCACGCACGCCGCCGAGATGCTGGTGCCGCAGCCGCTCGAGAGCCGGATCGCAGTGGCGCTCTACGGCGTCGCATTCTACGTGTGGAAGACCTTCGTGCCGCTCGGGATCTCGCCGCTCTACCAGCTGCCGCGGCGCGTGGATCCGGCCGCGCCGGGGATGCTGGCGAGCGCGGCCGCGGGGCTCGCGCTGACGGTGGCCCTCGTGTGGCAGCGGCGACGCTGGCCGGTCGGCCTCGCGGTGTGGCTCTCGTATCTGGTGCTGCTCGCTCCGGTGAGCGGCCTCGTGCAGTCCGGCCCGCAGCTGGTGGCGGCGCGCTATAGCTATCTGGCCTGCCTCGGATGGGCGCTGCTGGTCGGGGGCGCGGTGTGGTGGCTGGCGCGTCGGGCGCGAACGGCGCCGGGCGGGTGGCGCTGGGCGGGCGCGGGCGTGGCCCTCGCGGCACTCGCGGGGCTCGGCGGGGTCACGTGGAGCCAGAGCCACGTGTGGCGGGATTCCGAGATGCTGTGGGCGCACGTGATGGCGCTCGATCCCGCCTCGTCGATCGCGCACAACAACATGGGCTTCGTCTATCTGCAGCAGGGGCGGCTCGCCGAGGCCGAGCGGGAGATCCTGGCCGCGCTCGGGCTCGATCCGGAGTGGGAGCTGGCGCACGCCAACCTGGCGGTGGTGCTGGTGCGACAGGGCAAGCTCGCCGAGGCGGGCGAGGCGCGCGTGCAGCTCGGCTACATGTACCTCAAGCACGGCAAGTACGACGCGGCGATCGATCTCTTCCAGAAGGAGGTGGCCTCCCGTCCGGGCGACGCGGGGGCTCACAACAACCTGGGTGCGGCGCTGCTGCTGCGCGGCCAGGTCGGCCCGGCCATCGGCCAGTTCGAGGAGGCGCTGCGGATCAACCCCGCGCACGAGAAGGCGCGGCGCAATCTCGCGGCGGCGCGCCAGCGCCACCTCTCGCGGTGAGGCTGCTCCGGCGCGCATCCGGCGGGGACACAGCAAGGGCACATCGCCATTGGCGGTGCGCGGCTTTCATCGTAGGCTCCGACCCGACATGCCAGGAGGCAGGCGGCGCGGCACCGCATGGTCGATGAACGACGAGGCGATCATCTCGAGAACCTGCTGAACCGGCGCTTGAACTTCCACCTCATCTTCGCGGGCCTGTTTCTCACCGCGACGTTCGGGAACGACAGGCTCACGCCGGGTGAGCGAGCCGCGCTGCTGTTCGTGGTCCGCCTTCGTGTCGGTGTTCTGGGCACTATCCATCTCCCGGACCCGCCGGCTGGTCGTGACCTGCCGCCCCCTCAAGGCAGCAGGATCGAGAGCAACTGGAGCAGGAGCGCCAAGCCCAGGAGCAGGGGAGCCAACGTGGGTCGCGTTTGAAGCCGCGCGAGGCGGATGCCGGCCACCAGGCCGATCGCGAGCGCGGCCACACTCAGCGCGTTGCGAAGGGTGATCCGCGGAGGCCCGCCGGCTCCCGGCCGGTCGCGCTTGGTGATGTCGAGCGTGCACGTGGCCTCCGCCTGCCGCGCCCCGTCGGTGAGGCCCTTCAGCACGACGCGGTCGCCTTCGATCGTCGGCGGGCCGACCTCGCCGAACTGGACCGAGTACGCCGCCTGGGTCCGCTTGCCGGCCGGCTCGCGGAAACGCTCCACTGCGGTCACCGTTCCCTGCACCAGCTCCTGGTTCTTCTGAGTGTCGCGCCACCGGTCGACGTAGCCCACGTACCGGACCGTCGAGGCGCTGCCGCCTTCCTCGGCGCACGTGCCGACCACCTGCATGTGCTCGATCAGCACGAAGCGCTCCGACGAGACGATCTGCCCCGGCGAGGGCCCGCAGGCGACGAACAGGACGGTAACCAGCAGGAGCAGCCGGATATCCATGTCGGCGCCGATGGTCTCACAGGCCCGCCATGCCGAAGCGACGTACTCGAAGGCGTCCCGGATGTGCGGGCGGCACGACGCTCGCCCGCGCCGGGCACCCGGGGGCGTGACCCGTACTTGGGCGGGTCGGGGCCGTCGGGCGGTCTCGGCAAATGCATTGGAAATGCGGGCCGCATTCTGTCAGCATGTGCTCTGCTTTCGCCCGCGGACACCGGGAGGAGCCGCCGGCGAAGCGTCCCAAGTGCGGCGCCAATGGCGGCGGTTTCTGAAGCGGGAAGGCGGCCAGACTCGCACCGAGCGACGAGGGCCTGGGATGTGCGTTGCGTCCCGGGGACAACGGCGTTGCGCCGGCGTCGCGGCTGCCTCGGCGTCCGGGCGGTGAACCGAGTTTGCTCAGAAGGAGGCCAAAGCATGCCAAGTGAGACGTTGCTCGCGCGGATGGCTCTGGGCACGGTGTTGGTGCTTTCGCTGGCCGGATGCGCAGGCGGAAAGCTTCGGATGGACATGGCGAAGTCCTGTCAGGCCCACGGCGGGACGTGGTCAGCTGCGCAGGAGACCTGCACGACGTCGGCAGCCGGCGGCAGCCAGGCTTCAAAGCAGGCGAAGGACATCTGCGCATATCAGGGCGGCGTCTATCTGCCCGGTGGGACGTGCATGATGGAGGGTGTCAAGTAGCAGCGTCTTGCGGGAGCCGTCTGCGCCGACTTGGCCTGACTCTCGAGGCGTGTCAGTGCCATCCCGGGCAAACCGCCGGCGCAGCCGGCTCACGCTGAGGACCCCACCTGGCCGGTCGCAGAAGTCGCCGACGAAGCAACGCGACGAAGGGGCGCCTCACAGACGAGCGTCGAGCCGTAGCCGGGCCCGACGCGGATCCTTGCGCTGGCCTCTGGACTGTGCCAGTATTCCGCGTCGCCGGTGTAGGCAGGAACCATGGTCTCGTGCGAAGCCTATCGGAGAAGCCGGCCAGAGGGCGAGACATGGGCGCCGGAGGTTCAGACGGGGACGACCCCGCGCTGGTGGCCTCGGTGCGTTCCCGCCTGAGCAGTGGGGACCTGCCGCCGGCGGGCCTGACTCTGACCGCCGGGCCTGGGGCTCACCACCCCTGTATCGTCTGCCTCCTGCCGATCACCCCAAGTCAAATCGAGTACGAGGTGTCCGACAACGCCGGTGGTGTGCTGGTGTCGCACCTTCGCTGCTACCTGCTGTGGCGCGCCGAGACTCGCCATCGTGAGCGCGGAGAGTAGGAAGCGAGGCTAGCGGTTCGGCGGTCGTCGGCGCGATGGTAGGATGTCGCCCAAACCCATGCCCCCCGCGCTCACGGTGTTGATGCCGTTCCACACGCCGTTCTATGCGCCCCTCGCCGCCGGCGTCGCGCTCGGCCACTTCCGCGACGCCGGGCTCGAGGTCACCGCGGTGGCGGCGGCGCGCTTCGGCAAGGCCACCATGCCGGCGCTGCTCGACGGCGACATCCAGATCAGCTTGGGCGGCCTCATGCGCTCCTTCGAGCTGGCCGATCGGGGCGGACCGCTGGTGGTGCACTTCGCCGAGGTCTGCAGCCGCAACGGCTTCTTCCTGCTGAGCCGGCAGCCGCGGCCCGGCTTCCGCTGGGCGGATCTGGCCGGCCGGACCGTGCTGTCCTTCGCGGAGGCACCGACGCCATGGCAGTGCATGCTGACGGTGCTGCGCGCCCACGGCGTCGATCCGGCCGCGGTGCGCATCGAGCGTGAGCGGCCGACCCCGGAGGCGGTGGCCGCGTTTCGGGCGGGGCACGGCGACTTCCTGGAGCAGCCGCAGCCGGTGGTGGAGCAGCTCCTGGCGGAGGGAGCCGCGCACCTGGTCGCATCCATGGGCGAGGCCACCGGCCCGGTGCCGTTCACCTCCTACATGACCACCCCCGAGTTCCTGCGGCGCGAGCCCGACACCGTGCTGCGCTTCACGCGCGCCGTCCACCGGACCCAGCGCTGGCTCGCCGAGCACGATGCGTCCGCCATCGCCTCCCTGATCGCGCCCGCCTTCGCCGACACCGCCCCCACGATCCTCGAGCGGTCGGTCGCGCGGTACCTCCGGCAGGACACGTGGTCACGCGATCCGTTGCTGCGGCGCGACGGGTACGACTACCTCGAGCGGATCCTGATCTCGGGCGGCCTGATCCGGCGGGGCCAGCGCTACGAGGATCTGGTCGACACCGCGATCGCGCGACAGGTGATGGCCGAGGCCGGCGCTGTGACCTCGGGCTAGGGAGCGCCCGCGCGCGACGCATCGAAGGTGGAAGGGTGCTCACGCGGGGCTCGAGACGGCTCGAGGCCCGGCCGGATCGGCGCGAGGAAGGCGTTCTGCAGCAGCCGCCAGATGGTCTCCCAGCGGCTGACCCGCGGCCGCTCGATCGGCCCCGACACGTGGACCAGGGTGGCGACCTCCCCGCGCGAGCGGTTCTTCAGCACCTTGCCGGCCACGTTCATCAGGGTGTCGTAGAGCTGGCGGGTGAGGCCGGCGTCCGGCCCGGCGCCGTCGGCGTCGCCCACGCGAACGTCCTTCACGAGCGGCTTGATGTAGCCGTCGATGGTGCCATTCTCCACGCGCAGCTCGGAGTAGACCGAAAGCGCGCCCCGGGTCACGCCGACGCCGCCATGCGCGCGCACCGCATCGCGGAGGCGCGGCAGGTCCGCGTTCTCGATGGCGGTGGTGATCTCCAGATCGGCACGGCCCGGCTGCGGCTTCACCCATGCGGTGACCCGGGTCGGCCCCTTGCCCATGAGCTGTCCGCGCACCGCGATCGAGGCGCGCCCGTCGCGCGGCTGGTTGCTCAGATGCTGGAGCGTGATGGCGGTGTCGGTCAGCCGGAGCCGGTAGGGTGGGCTGGCCGCGCGGTTGACGAAGCCAAAGGTGCTGCGCGACACCTCCAGGCGCCGGACGCCGAGCTGCACGCTACGCGTCCGGGTGGCCTGCCGGGCGACCGCCGCGGTCTGCTCGATGCGCGCCTGCTCGGCAGCGGCGGTCTGGCGGCTGTGCGTGTATTCGAGCGCGACGCCCTCGATCCGCACCTGGTCCAGCGCCACCCGCGTGATCTTCGGACCCACCTCGAAGGCGCCCTGCAGCGACAGGGTGCCGTTCCGCACCGTCAAGTTGTAGCGGTTGGTGAGCGGGCGGAAGTAGTCGAGCGCGATTCGCTCGAGCCAGAGCGAGCCTTCGACGCCCGGGTAGGGCCTCGCGAGGAAGTCGGCGTGCCCGTCGAGCCAGATCTGCCCGTCGTCGAACACCACTCCTTGAAGGTGGACGTCGGAGGGATAGGTGCGGTCACGCGAGCGGATGTTGCGGATGTTGTCGGCCTGCACGGCGAGGTGGCTGACGTGGAGCGGCTTGAACGGCCCGCGGTCGACGTACGTCACGTCGCCGTGCCGGACGCGCAGACGGTTGATCTTGAGGTCCAGCGTGAGCGCCTCCAGCGCTTCCTGCCAGCCCCGCTCCTTCGCGGGCACCTGGTCCGCCGCTTCCGCCCGCACCTGGCGGAGATCGAGGTGCACGGTGGGCCGATCGAACGCCACGTCGGCCACGAGCCTCCGGTGGAGGAGCGCCCGCCAGTCGATGCTGGTGACGAGCCGGCGGACATGGAGCACGGGCGGGTCGGGGTTGTCGTTCTGGGCGAGTGTCGCCTCGCGCAGCTCGATCGACGTCGACAGCAGGTGCAGGTGCAGCCGCGGGATGGAGACGGTGTAGCCGGTGAGGCGCCGGTTGACCTCGGCTTCCATGTACCGGCGAACCGGCTCGTCCAGAAAGCGCACCGCGAACGTCGCCGCCACCGGCAACAGCGCGATCCACGCGGCGATCCAGAGCCCGCGACGGAGTGATGGCCGCATGCACCGGGAAACTACAAGCCACGTGCCACCGGGAAATCGCCGAACGAGCGGGACATGGGGGACACCACCGCCCCGCGGGGGAAGTTCTTACAGCGTAGGGCGGGGAGAAATTCCGCCGACGCGGTCGGTCACTGGCGACGCGGCGCGAGATCGGCGAAGGGTCCGGAGATGCGCACGATCTCGTTAAGGCCGAAGACGCCGCTGCGGATGACCGCGACGAAGAGGTCGCCGGCCAGGCCCGCCGCGCGCGTTTCCGGAGTGGCCGGCACGACGGTGAGCGCGCGCGGCGCGTCGCCCTGCGTGAAGCGCGCCAGGCCGATCTGCTCGCCGTCGGGTGTCACCGCGAAGATGCTGGCGCCCTGCCGGCTGGCCACGAACATGAGGCCGCCCGGCCCCGGCGCCAGCCCCTGCGCGACCGGGCCCGTCAGCACCAGGTGCGCCTCGCCGTCGGGGCCCACGCGCCAGATCTGGCCGGGGCCACCCTGCCACGGCGCCTCCGCGGCCGCATCGGCGCCGATCCAGAGGTGATCGGCCTCGTCCACCGCGACGACCCGCGGCCGCTGCACGCGGGCGTAGGCCTCGTCCAGCACGTGCCCCTCGGGGTCGAGGCGCAGGACGGCGCCGCGGTCACGATCGGCCACGAAGACGTGGCCGGCGCGGTCGGCCGCGACGCCCTCCGGCTGGACCAGCAGCGGCGCCTGACCGGCCTCCGCCGCGCCGCCCGCGAACAGCTGCACTCGGCCGTCGATCAATCGGTAGACGACGCCGACCCGCCGATCGCGGTCGAACGTGCTGACGAACAGCTGGCGGCCCACGATGTCGGCGCTGACCTGCGCGTTGTTCAACGGCGGGCCGTGGAAGAAGCGCGACGCGGTCTGCGGCGTCACCCGCCCGCCGCCCGGCGGCACGCGGTAGAGAGGCGTGAGGTACTCGTACTCGCCGCCGCTGTACCGGCGGCCGGTGCGCGCCAGGTAGAGCGTGCCGGTGGAGTCGACGGCCATGCTGCCGGTCGACGGCATGCCGATGCCCGCGGCGCCGGCCATCGCGGCGTTGTTGCCCTCGCCGGTGACGTAGACGCGGGCGGTGAAGCCCGCGGGCAGGACGATGTCGGCCCACGCGGCGGGGGCGGAGACGGCGAGGAGGGCGAGCAGCAGGCCGAGCGCACGTCGCCCGGATCGTTTCGTCATGCGGCGGATGATAGCCCGTCGCAACCGGACGCATCAACAGGTGTACGCTTAGGAGGGAGGATCCGAGCACATGATCGACGAGACATCACGACGCAACGTCCTGCGGGTGGGGCTGGGCCTGCTCGCCGGCATCCTCATCCCGCTGAAGGCATTCGCCCAGCAGAAGATCGCGCAGAAGCTGGTGCAATATCAGGAGAAGCCCAAGGGACCGCAGGAGTGCGACAACTGCCTGCACTTCGTGCCGCCGGCCAGCTGCAAGATGGTGGAGGGGAAGATCAACCCGAAGGGCTGGTGCCAGCTGTACGCCCCGAAGCCCAAGGGCAAGTCCTAGCCGCGCGCGCTAGTCGCGCGCGCGGCCGCATCGCACGTCCACCACCGCCTGACGGCCCTCGCGTACCGCCGCGAGGGCGCGACGCAGCGCGGGCCCGACCTCGGCCGGAGTGTCGGCCCGCTCCCCGTGGCCATCGAAGGCGCGCACGATCTCCTCGTAGCGCGGCGCGGGCCCGAGATCGGTGAGCGGGAATCGGCCGCTCGTTCGCGCGTGCCCGTCCGGATGCACCGCCAGCGTGCTCTGCTTGACCGCTTCCCACTGCTGGTTGTCGTAGATCACGGTGAGGACCGGCAGGCCCTGCTGCCGCGCGGCGAGGTGACAGGCCACCGGCTCGTTGAAGAGATAGGCGCCGTCGCCCAGGGCCGCGATCACCGTCCGATCCGGCGCGCCGAGCTTGATGCCGAGCGCGGCAGGCAGGCCCCAGCCGAGCCCGCTCGAGTGCGGCTGGCCGAAGAACGAGCCCGGCCGATCGACGACCAGGTGCCGCCGGTCGATCGGGTACTCGTTGACCACGATGGTCGAGTCGTCGACCAGCTCCTGCAGGCAGCGCGTGACCCACGAGAAGCCAGGCCGCGGCCATCCCGCCTGCGCCCCCGCTTCCGCGGCCCACCGTGCGCGCCGCTCGCGGTGCGCCTGCTCGACCGCGGCGCGCCGCGCGGCGACGGCGGCGGGCTGCACGTGACGGCGCACCGCCTCGGCCAGCAGCGGCAGCGCGGCGGCCGGGTGGGCGGCGATCGGCACGTCGCACGGGAAGCTTCGCATCGGGTAGCGGGAGAACGACGGGTCGACCGCGAGGTGGATGACCGCGGCGTCGGCGGGCGGCCGCACCAGCGACGGATACCACGGCACGTCGGCGTCGACCACCAGCAGCACGTCGGCCTCCGCGACCGCCGGGTCGGTGCCGGACGGCTGCGTGAAGCCCACGTGCAGGGGATGCCGCGGCGGGAAGTTCACGTGGGTCGGGTCCACCTCGACCACGCCGAGGCCCCCCGCCTCGGCGAGGTCGACCAGCGCGGGCCCCGCGGCGAGATCGCGCCCCGCGCCCGACACCAGAACCAGCGGCCGGCGCGCCCGCGCGAGCAGGCGCGCGGCCTCGTCGATGCGCGCGGGGTCCGGCAGGCGCCGGGCCGCGACGTGCCGCCGGCCCGGGGAGGTGATGGTCAGGGCGTCGACCGGCGCGGCCAGCACTTCCCGCGGCAGCGTGAGATAGACCGGCCCGCGCGGCTCGGCGAGCATCAGCTCGAAGGCGCGGTCGACCACCGCCTCGAGCTGCGCGGGCGTGCGCAGCTCGTAGTCCCACTTGACGTATTCGCGCAGCATCGCGGCCTGGTCGAAGCTCTCCTGCGCCCAGTGGATGTAGAGATCGCGCGAGCCGGGCAGGCCCTCCTCGGTGATCGGGGTGCGGCCGGCGCTCATCAGCATCGGCACCTGCGAGCGCGCCGCGGTGATGATGCCGCACGCCGCATTGGCGGTGCCCACCGTGACGTGCACCATCACCGCCTGCGGCCGGCCGGTAGCGAGCCACACGCCGTGGGCCATGCCCACCGCCACCGACTCGTGCGGCGCCACGATCGGCCGCGGCGCGCGCTTGCCCTCCGCCTCGCGGCGCGCGAACGCATCGACCAGCGAGGCGAAGTCGGTGCCCGCGTTGGCGAAGAAGAAGTCGACCCCGCGATCCTCGAGCAGCTCGAGATACGCCTGCGCGACGTTGTCGACCTTGAGCGTTCTCATGGCCGGCATCGTAGCAGATCACCGGGCGGGCCCCTACGGCACATCGCGCCGCCGAGGCGACCCTTGACAACGGCTCGGGGCCGGGTGTAGTCATCGGCCCATCCAACGGCGCTCGAGGTGTTTCGTAGCACAGCGCGGATTGCTCGCAACGGTGCGGTGCCCACTTCATTGGTAGGCTCGGGCTCGCTCACGTAGGGAGCTCGGGCGGGAGAAGCCGTCATGGACGAAGACCGGACCACGTTCGAGTCGCTCGAAGCCGCGTTCATCGAGGGTCGACTCAGCCGGCGTGATCTGCTGCGCCGGAGCGCGCTGGTCGGCGCCAGCGGCGCGGCCGCCCACTTGCTGTCCTCGCTCGGTGCTCCCGATCCCGCCCACGCGCAGGGCACCCCCAAGAAGGGTGGCACGCTCGTGATCGCCAAGGAGAGCGAGCTCGACATCCTCGACCCGCACAGCGCGGGTGGCTGGGTGACCTGGCGAGTCAGCAAGCAGATGCACGAGGGCCTCATCGACGAGGACCTCACCCAGGCCAACGTGCCGTACCCGAAGCTGATCCCGAAGCTGGCGACGTCCTGGGACATCTCCAAGGACTTCCTGACCTACACGTTCACGCTCCGCAAGGGCGTGAAGTTCCACGACGGCACGCCGTTCGACGCGGCCGCGGTGAAGTTCAACGTGGAGCGCTGCTACAAGCAGGACGCGCCGCAGTTCTACCCGCGGGCCAACGCCTACACCCGGTGGATCTGGCAGTTCTTGAAGGACGTGAAGACGCCGGACGAGGGCACCGTGCAGTTCGTCTTGAAGGAGCCCTACGGCGACTTCCTCCGGCAGCTGGTCCAGGGCGGCGGCGGCGCCGCGGTGTTCATCAGCCCCGCCGCGCTCAAGAAGTACGGCAACGAAGGCATCGCCGAGCATCCTACCGGCACCGGACCGTTCCGCTTCGTGCAGCGGGTGCGCGGGGAGAAGGTGGTCATCGAGCGGAACCCGAACTACTGGGGGGCGCCACCGTACCTCGACCGGATCATCGACCGGCCGATGCCCGAGCCGGCCGCGCGCATGACCGCGCTGCAGGCGGGCGAGGGCGACATGGTCTACGTCCCGCATCCCGACGGGATCGCGGAGCTGAAGGGCCGGGGCTTCAAGCTCGAGCAGGGGCCGGCCCCGCACGTCTGGTATTTCGCCTTCAACCTCCGGGACAAGAACTACCAGGACGTCCGCGTGCGGCGCGCGATCAACATGGCCATCGATCGCGAGGGCATGGCCAAGCAGCTGCTGAAGGGCACCGCGGTGGCGGCGCGCGGCCTGCAGGCGCCCTGCTGCCCCTCCTACGACCCCAATTTCAAGGACTATCCCTACGATCCCGCCGGGGCCAAGAAGCTCATGGCCGAGGCCGGCTTCCCCAACGGCTTCGAGACGGTCTGGCAGACCTCGGTGGATGGCAGCGGACAGCTCATCCCGGTGCCGATGGCGGAGTGGGTCCAGCGCGACCTCGCCAAGATCGGGATCAAGATGAAGCTCCGCACCTACGAGTGGATCACCTACATCGGCTACTGGCTCAAGGGGATGGAGGACCCGTCCAACAAGGTCGGTGGCCAGCAGATGAGCTGGGGCATGACTTCCGACTACTGGATCGACATCGTCACGAACTCCAGCCACATCGCGCCGCCGGGCGGCGCGGGCCAGAACGGCGGCTACTACGCGGGCGCCGACAAGATGCTCGATGCGGCACGGGTGGAGATGGACGAGACCAAGCGGATCGCGATGTATCGAAAGATCAACCAGAAGCTCAAGGAGGATGCGCCCGCGGTTCCGATCATCAACGACCTGGCCCCGCTCATGTTGAGTCCGAAGGTGCGCGGCTTCGTGCACGCGCCCGAGGAGTGGTACGACATGACCACGGTCTGGCTGGCCTGACCGCGCGCGCCGGCCCGGGAGGTGTCGCCCCTCCCGGGCCGACGCTTCATCCATGCTCAGATATCTGGTGTACCGCGTCGCATCGATCGTGCCCGTGCTGCTCGGGGTGTCGGTCGTGGTGTTCCTAATGATGAAGCTCGTCCCCGGCGACCCCGCCGAGGCGATCCTGGGGCCGGCTGCCTCCACCGAGAAGATCGAGATGCTGCGGCGCTCGCTCGGCCTCGATCAACCGTTCTACGTCCAGTACTTCCGCTGGCTCTGGAAGGTCCTGCAGGGCGACTTCGGCATGTCCATCGCGGTCAACGTGCCGGTGGCCCAGCTGGTGTGGCCGAAGTTCTGGAACACGGTGCTGCTCACCCTCGGCAGCCTGGTGATCTGCGTGATCGTGGGCCTCGGGGTGGGCGTGGTGTCGGGCACGCGTCAGTACTCGTGGTTCGACCGCATCAGCATGTCGCTCACCCTGGTGGTCGCCAACACGCCCGCCTTCTGGCTGGGCCTGATCCTCATGGTGGTCTTCGCCCTTCATCTCGGCTGGTTCCCCGCCACCGGGATGTATTCGATGCGGGCGACCGAGGTCACGGTGAGCGATCTCCTGCACCACATGGTGCTGCCCGCGATCACCACCGCGGCGGTGTCGGCCGCGATCATCGCCCGCCTCGTGCGCTCGTCGTTCCTGGACGTCATCCGCAAGCACTACATCACCGCGCTGCGCGCCAAGGGCCTGTCCGAGCGCGACATCATCATGCGCCACGGCATGAAGAACGCGATGCCGCCCATCATCAACATCGTGGGGCTGCAGGTCGGCTATCTCATGGGCGGGGCGCTCTTCACCGAGGTGGTGTTCTCGTGGCCGGGCATCGGGCTGCAGATCTACAGCTCGATCGTGGCGCGCGACCTGCCGGTGGTGCAGGCGGCGGTGCTGGTGACGACCTTCGTGTTCGTGATCGTCAATCTCGGCACCGACGTCGTGGTCGCGGCGCTCGACCCGCGGATCCGGCGAGCCTGAGGAGGAGACCAGAGCTGATGAGCCTAACGCACGTGTCTTGGGAGGACGGGCCAGCGGCGCCCCGATCGGCGATCGATTCAATGGTCGCGGCGCTCGACCCGCGGATCCGGCGCGCCTGAGGAGACCACATGAGCGTGGTGAACGTGCCCTTGAAGGACGGGAGCGCCGCGGTCCCGCGCGCCGCCGCCGACGCCTCGGCGGAGGCTCGGATGTTCCGGCGCCCGTCGGAGTGGCGCATCTTCTGGGAGGCGTTCAGCCGCGACCGCCTCGCCCTGATGGCGGCCGCGGTCATCCTGCTGGTATGCCTGGCCGCGGTGGCGGCGCCGGTGCTGAGCCCGTACGACCCCACGGTGGGGGACAATGCCCTGCGCCTGGCTCCGATCGGGACGCCCGGCCACCTGCTCGGCCTCGACGGGCAGGGGCGCGACATCCTGAGCCGGCTCCTGTGGGGCGGCCAGGTCTCTCTCGCCATCGCCCTGCTGCCGGTCACGGTGGCGAGCCTGATCAGCGTGGTGCTCGGCCTGGTGGCCGGCTTCTTCGGCGGCAAGGTGGACATGATCATCATGCGCACGCTCGACGTGTTCTTCGCCTTCCCGGCGGTGCTGCTGGCGGTGGCGATCGCGGGCGTGCTCGGACCCGGCATGCTCAACGTGATGCTGTCGATCACCATCGTGCTGATCCCGTACATCTCGCGCGTCGCCTACATGGCGACCGTCACCGTGAAGAGCGAGCTCTTCGTGGACCAGGCGCGGGTCTCGGGGGCGCGGCCACGGCAGATCCTCCTGCACCACATCCTGCCCAACACGCTCTCGCCGGTCATCGTCTACGGCAGCACCCTGGTGGGCATCATGATCGTGCTGGGAGCGGGACTGTCCTTCCTCGGCCTCGGGATCACGCCGCCCCGGCCGGACTGGGGCATCATGTGCTCGGACGGACGCAACTTCCTCTCGGTGGCGCCGCACGTGTCGGCGGTGCCCGGGATCATGCTGATCCTGGTCGCCATGTCGTTCAACATCGTCGGAGACGGTCTGCGCGACGCCCTCGACCCGAAGCTGCGCAAGTGAGCGCGACGATGGGTCGGGCCCTGCTCGAGGTCGAGGACCTCCACACCCACTTCCACCTCAAGAAGAAGACGGTGCGCGCGGTGAACGGCGTGTCCTTTGCGGTGCGCCGCGGGGAGATCGTCGGCATCGCGGGGGAGTCCGGCGCGGGGAAGAGCGTGGCGTGTCTGTCCATCCTGCGGCTGGTGCCGAGCCCGGGGCGCATCGAGCGGGGGCGGATCCTGTTCACCGGAGAAGACCTGCTGGCCAAGAGCGAGCGCCAGATGCGGGATCTGCGGGGACAGACCGTCTCGATGGTCTTCGAGGACCCGCTGAACTCCCTGGACCCCGCCTTCACGGTCGGCGCCCTGATCGGTGAGGCGCTGAGCCTGCACAAAGGGCTGTCCCGTCGCGAGGCGCGGACGAAGGCGGGCGAGCTCCTGCGGCTGGTCGGGATCCCGGATCCGGAGCGCAGGCTCGATAACTATCCCCACGAGCTGTCCGGCGGCATGCAGCAGCGGGTGATGATCGCGATCGCGCTGTCGTGCGACCCCGCGCTGCTGATCGCGGACAACCCGACCACCGCCCTCGATGTGACCATCCAGATCCAGATCCTCGACCTGGTCAAGCACCTGCGAGATCGCCTCGGCATGGGCGTGCTCTGGATCACCCACGATCTCGGGGTGGTCGCCAAGCTCTGCGACCGGGTGGTGATCATGTACGCGGGCGAGGTGATGGAGCAGGGCGACGTCTACTCGGTGCTGAAGCGGCCCCGGCACCCCTACACGCGTCGGCTCATCGACGCGCTGCCGAAGCTCGGGCGGCCGGAGCAGCGGCTGATGCCG